>Ga0209083_1002036_pt1 | contig 20309 bp, 22 predicted proteins | sample AM7aDNAmetaG_FD_184132 | JGI IMG/M metagenome (GOLD analysis project Ga0209083, IMG submission 184132) | Freshwater microbial communities from Finland to study Microbial Dark Matter (Phase II) - AM7a DNA metaG (SPAdes) (version 3) | ecosystem: Environmental > Aquatic > Freshwater > Lake ...
TAACCAGAAGGCAATAGAGGATAATTTCAGAGAGCTTGGCTCTCTATTGATTTCATTGAATACAGAAGCTGAAAATCTATCAGAATGGGTTGAATTAGTTAGGCAAACAACTGACCAGCATAGAACAGAACTTGATTTCCAATTAACTGCAACAACAGAAGAAGCCGAAGCTAAAATCAGAGCATGTGAAAATCTTGTTATTCCTCAATTAAACAAAATTAACCGAATGTACAAACGAAAAATCGATAGCGTAACCAATGCTTTCAACAAGAGAATAAGGGAACAAGAAAGCAATAGAAAACGAGCTGAGAAATCAGTTGATAAAGCTGAAGAAAAAATTAGCGACTATAGAATTGAGACTCAAAGACAAGCATCTTATGGACATTATTATGAAAGACGTTGGCAAAAGAAATTTGCTCGATTAGACAGAGAATTAAGAGGATGTACAAGAAAGCTCGAGAGTATTGAATCAAGACTTGAAAGATTAATCAATGCAAAAGAAACAGAGATTCTTAATTTAAATTCTGAACTCAATTCTCAGACACAGTTAATAAGTCAACCTTTGCGTGAACTTGAAGAAGATAAAGATAGAAAAATTGTTAAAGTGCAGAAGATAATTCAACAGTTAATCCACCTTGAAGGTAGACTAATTGATGGAATTAACAAAAATATTGAAGCTTGGAAGCTTGAAAGAAGTTTTGAAAGCTTTTCGTTGAAAGGAATCAGTTTTACTAACTCTGCTTTGGTTTATGTTCCATTCTATTTTATTTGCTATCAAGCAGAGAATACAAAGCGTTTTCTTGTTGTTCCACCGTCTTCTTTTGGCACAATTGATTTTTCAGCTAAATTCAAGGGAGTTTTTGGTGTTACCAAAACTAAGGATTTGCTAAATGCACGTTTTCAAACCTTAGCAATACTTGTGCAAAAAATTCAAACATTGGCAAGCCAAAACTTGGATTTTCAAGGACAAATGTTAGCACTTGCAGAAAAAGAGAACCTTTTGAAGGAGAATAGTTTCAAAGAAAATGCAAAATCTGGTTTAAATACCCTAAAACAGGAAGGTTGGCTATCAGATAAGGAAGTACAGTTCTTAAGTCATCAGCTTTTCCATGTTTAGTCCAAGAAAGTTTACAATGGTTATACTTTTTATGAGACTTGTGATTGTTTTCCTATTTCTTCTTTTTTAGAAAATCAAAAAGTGAAGTTTTAAACCACTTTCTGAATCTCTATAGCCTACTTACAAAAGTGTTATTAAAAGAACTTTCAGATAAGCAGTTGGTGCAATCTGAATGGCAAGAGTTACTTTCTATGGTGGAGTCGAAGAGATTGGCGGTAACAAGATACTCTTAGAGACCGAGAATGGTTCTGTTCTCTTAGACTTTGGTCGCAGAATGGGATACACCCATAATTATTTCTCACAGTTTCTTCAGATTAGGTCAAAAAATGCCTTGCGAGATATGATAAGGCTTAAAATATTACCGAAAATAGATGGAATCTACACACCGCATCTGTTAAATGCCACACTACTTTTTGCAGAAGAACCAAGAGATGAACAATTCCCATTTGATGAAGCACCTGATTACTGGACACTTAATGGAATTATGCCTTACACTGCTGAGAAACATACTGTTGACGCAGTTTTTGTAAGTCATGCACACTTTGACCACATCCAAGACGTTAGCTTCTTAGACCCACGAATTCCTGTTATCTGCACTGATAAAACCAAAACTCTTGCAAAAGCAATAACCGATGTTTCACAATCAGGGGTAGATGACCAATATTGTGAAGTTAATAGAAATCTGGTTATAAAAGAGACTGGTCAAGACCCAAAAAATCAGTATAAGACTTTATGCCTTAATGAGTATGAGTGCTCGGAAGTTAATGAAGCAGAAAAACCAGTAATTGAAGACCCTAAGACTAAATTTCTTTTCACGCATGAGTACACACCGCAATATCGAGAGTTTAAAACAGACTTAGAAGATAACGTCAAAGGAATCAAGTACAAGCTCATTCCTGTTGGGCACTCTATTTCAGGAGCTTGTTCGGTTTTGCTGTCTCTTCCAAATGGTAAACGAGTTCTGTATACTGGTGACATTCGTTTTCATGGATTAGGGGAGACAACCTTCGATGATTATGTCAAAGCGATTGGCGAACCAATTGACGTTTTAATCACTGAAGGTACACGGATTGAAAAGGAGAATATACTTACTGAACAGCAAATTTTTGATGAAATAACTAAGGACATTGCGAAAGAAGAGGGGTTAGTCCTCATTAACTTCGGTTGGAAAGATTTGACTCGTTTCTCGACAGTATATCAAGCAACAATTAAGAATAATCGCACTTTGTTAATCAATTACAAACTTGCTTACCTACTTTATGAGATGCATGTGGCTTTTCCAGAAGAATATCCTGACCCAAGAACGATGCCTAATTTGAAGGTGTATCTCCAACGAGAAGGTGATTTGCTATATTCAAAAGCAGATTACACTAAAGACAAGTCCAAAATGGGTTATTTGAGTTTCCACGGAAGAAACATGGCAAAAGCTGACAGGAACATTGTGCGTATCGCTGAAGTTTTAGGGTTAGGTGGAGAGGTCGGAAACAAGAACAATCCTTTGTTGACAGAGAAGCCGACTTGTGATTATAAAGAAGTGTATGACTTAGCGACTCACCATCTGAATAAAGGAGTCAAAGCGTATCAAATTAGGTCTAAACCCAAAGACTATGTAGTGATGTTTTCCTTTTGGGACTTGAATGAACTATTTGACCTTATCCCGATGGATTCCAAACACAGTACACGCTACATCTGTGCTTCTACCGAACCTTTCTGTGAAGAGATGGAGATTGATGAAGACAAATTCATGAGTTGGTTTGACTATTTTGGGGTTCATTATGACTGGGAATATACTGATTTGAGAAAGGAGCAGAAGATTTTCACTCGAAGACATGTTTCGGGTCATGCTTGTCAGAAAGAACTTGTGGAATTGATACATGCGATAAAGCCATCAAAAATTATTCCTATTCACACAACTTCTGTTGCGACATTCAAGAAATTATTTGGAGACACAGTAATAGAACCAAAATATGGTATGCCGATTGAAGTAACCTAACATTCTTCCAACTTGTAAGTCACTTGAGTAAGTTCGTGCAGACCTTATTTCATTCTATCCTTTAATTCGTTTACTGTTTAATTCATTGATATTTGTAAAAACTTTCTCTTCTATCTCAAATTCTTCTAACGAAATTATTTTAACATGAAACAAACGAAAAATATAACCAGCACTCAAAATCTTTTTGTAACTGGGGTTTTGTAATGATAACTGCTTAGTGAACTTAATCTCGATGGCATCCACCTTTCCATCAACAACAAAAATTGTCTTGTTTATAGTTATGTCAATAGTTTTTTGGTCAAGCGTGAATCTTGTTATCTCTTGATTATTTGGTAATATTGTTTGAGTTGGAAATTCAAAGTGGTGAATATTTCCAACCTTCGTGTTGAACTTTTTTAATGCACTATCTGAAATAGTTTCATTTGTTTTTTTGACCTTAATCAAGAAACCATCAGGAGTATAATCTAATGTTTTTATTAATTTCTCGAAATAACTTAAAAAATCATCTGTCGGAAATAATCCATTGTCTAAAAAAAACTCAGTTATTGCATTCTTTTCTTTTAAAAAATGACTAAAATAATTGGAATTATACCCCACCTCAGGAATATAAAAAATGCCATCCCAGCCTTCTTTTTTTATTAGTGCGGAGATTAATTCTCTTTGTATGTACTTTTCAATTACTTTCGCTCCAATAAGACCTCTGACATAGCCCATATCTCTTTTTTCAAGTGAAAAATGGTTCTTATTTATTGTTGCCACAGCGAAATGTTACCTCTTCTACTATTTTCTGAGCACATATTGTAGTCTTTTTCTCCTGTAAGCATTCGATTTTTTTTCAGTGGCGTATCTTGTGGTTATATCTCTATTTGCTCGGTTACATTCAATCCTCAACAAAGAAGTCTGTGTCTTTGCGTTTTATCTCAAAGTTCTTAACTTTAGATACTCCGATGTCATGGTCAATCATGTACTGTGCAAGAGTTACCCCATCAATCAACACAATCTTTGGAGAATCAATCTTCTTAGCGTACTCTAATGCTTCACCTGAGAAGTCGGATGTAGTGATGAATATTCCTTTGTTAGCGTTTTGACCCTTCAATGCACCTACAAACTTTTGGATTTCAGGTCTTGAAACAGTGTTCTCCCATTTCTTAGCTTGTACATATATGACATCGAGACCCAGCTTATCTTCCTTAATTTTTCCATCAACACCTTCATCACCTGATTTTCCAGTATGCTCCATTGAACCATCAACTAAGTCTCCATAACCCATCCTTCTTAGGAGTTTAAGCACTGTTTTCTCGAAGAATTCTGGTGATGCACTCTTTACTTCTTTAAGTAAGTCATCTGCAAGGCTTTGTTTGATATGTTGAAAAGCGTTTTCAAGCGTTTCCATAGGGTCTAATGATTCAGTTATTGTCTTCTGAGAGTAGTTCTGTTTTGCTTCTTTCTTTACTGTGTGGAACTCAATGAATTCTGGGAACTGCATCAGGAATTTGTTATCTATTCTTGAGACATTCTGTTTTAGAACTTCTTGTCCTCTTTCTGTTATTTGGAAGTATCCTCTTCTTAGTGATTCAACTAGTCCAGCTTTCTTTAGGTAGGTTCTTGACCAACCTACTCTATTTTCTATTATTGTTTGCATTCCACTGGGGAGCATTTCATGTTTTTCTTCTTCTGTTAGCTTGAAGAGTTTACTGATGTGCTCTATTGCTTCAGGTAATGACCGTTCTTTCCTGTCTTTAACGTACTCAAGAAGAGGAAGCATAATGCTTTGATAATCAGGAATTGGCATGTAGTCATGTTATGCTCGGTCAAAATATAAGACTATTCTAAGGAACTATCGTGATTTTTTTTACTACTTCAAATTCATGTATCCAAACTTCAATGCTGGGTGTCCATTCTCCGATGTTTGTTTTCCAGTACTTCTTAAATTCCTCTAAGTTATTGAAACCTTCTTTGTTTGCATCGCTGTCGGTGAATTTGCTGAGTGGCTTCTGGTAGACATTTGTTATCTTGAGATACTTCCCTGAGATTTTGGAGTAGTCTTTGTTAGCCATTAAGTTAGTGATTTCCCCAACTTGACACATAGGTTTAGCTCTGGAAGTCATTGTTTTAGTGCCATTGAGTACTTTGTCGATGAGGTCTTTCTTGAAAAGCATAGAAACTACTCCACGTTATTCTCATTCAATTGAGAAATAGGGAGTGTATTTTCTGTTATCAAACTGTAATTGTATGTGTTTTCTTCCAAGAGTTTCTCGTAGATTTTCTTTATCTTACTCTCATTCTCAGAATCAATAAACCTCAATACAGAACCAGCAGCATACTTTCTCTCAACCTCACACGATATCCACTTTCTTTGATTGTCTTCAGCAGCTTCCCCAGCAGTATTAGAACCAGCAAAAGTGTCCAGAATCACATCATCTTTACCTGTTAGCATCTTGATGAAGAAGTCTGGTAGTTTCTTAGGAAACCTTGCTGGGTTAGGTTCAGCACCAGCAATCTTGCAATTTCTCAGGTATTTGCTTGAGCTCTCAGAGTTGGCTATCTCTAACGCATTTGATACATCTATTACGTAGTTTGAAGGTATTGCTCCACCTTTGTCAACACCAAAATGTGCTCCTATGTCGTGTCCTGATGGGCGAAGCTTTGGTTTGTAATACTTTTCAGGATTCTTCAGGAGTTTCTTCATTCTATCTGAGTAAGGAGCTAACACCTTTGTGATGTCTGCTTTAGGATAATCACTTTTGCTGAACCACCAAACCGTGTTTACAGCATCTTTTACTCGAATCTTGCGTCTGTTTACCCACTCGATTGGAGAGGGTAACTTAGCTGGATTGAACCAGAAGAATTCTTCAGCTAGTTTATAGCCTATTTCATCACAGAATTTGATTAGAATCCTGTAGTTGTAGAGAGAACGAATGGGTTTTCCACTTTGATATGCACCACCAAGGTCAAGTACAAAACTTCCGTCTTCGGTGAGCACTCTTTTGATTTTCTTGGCAAACTCTCCCAACCATTCAATATATTCTGTCTCAGGTAAGTTACCATACGCTTTCTGTCGCTGAAGCACGAAAGGTGGTGATGTGACAACGAGATTCACGGATTCGGGTTTCAGACAATCAAGCAACTCAAGAGAGTCACCTACAAATGCTGCACCATAGTTTGTTCTGTATAGAGGTTCTATTGTTTCCAATCTTGTTGCATCCTAGTATGTTTCGAGTCTATTCACCCAGCTTGAGAGTACCTTCCAAAGCACTGTAACAGCGAAGTACACTTCTTTGTCTTTGTTCTTCAGCTCTTCAATTTGCGCTATGAAGTCCTTTTCGTTTTGTGTTCCTACAATCCAAGCAACCCATTTCCTAGTATCATCATTGTTCATGACCTCAAGTAAATCGTGAACAGTGAACTTGCTACTTTTGCTAAGTGACCAAGAGAGTCCAGCCTTTTGCTGGTCACTATTGGTGGTTGATAGGAGCTTTACAGAATCTTTGGTGAACTTTTCGTTTAGTTTAACCATCGCTCTTGCGGCTTCAATTCTGATGTCTTTGTCTTCTGCGTTGAAAGCCTCAACCAATGCATTGATGGCATTCTTGCTTTTCAATTCACCTAGTGACCATGCTGCACCAGCGCGAATGTCTGTATCCTTAAGAGGGTCTAAAAGTGTTTGTATTAGAAGTTTGATTGATTCTTCTTTGTCTACTTCACTCAGAGCTATTACGCATTCGAGTTGATTAGTGAGGTACTCATTTTTGAGCATGTTTTCAAAGAATTGAAGGCTTTCTTTGTTATCCATCTTCAGTAAGTCACATGCGCATTCGAGTCTAACGTAGATGTGTTCTCTCTCATCCTTCATACGTTCAAGTAATGTAGCTTCTGTTTCTTTCGATGGATAGAACGCTAAGGCTTTAGCTGCAACATACTTGTCTGCGTGACTTGTGCTTTTCATGAGTCCTATGTAATAGTCTTTTGTGAGGTCTTCTTTACAGGGTATGGTATTGGTAACTGGGACAACTGATGCTAGTATTTGGTCTTTCTTTGCTGGGTCGCCTACTTTGACTAACGGTTTGAGAGTGTGCCCACCTTTCTTGAGGGATAACCTGACCATATTGCCATTACCTTTCTTTCGGTACTTCAAACAGGTAGCATCTATGCTCAGAACCAATCCCTCTTCCTTTGCGATTGCTGAAGACCATACTAAACGTGCTTCGAATCCTTCTGTTGCTCCTTTAGGCTTAACTTCGGTGACTTGGTCGTTTAACCTAGCTTCTCGCATGTCTTTGACGCTGACATATTGGACTAGTTCATTAATAGCCCAATCTATCGGTCTTTCTCCTGTCTTACATGCCTTGACGAATGCTACATAGTCATTGTCAAGTAATCCGAAGTCCCATCCTCTTTTCTCATCGCTGGTAGAGTGAGACATAGAAACTTGTAAGTCGGTTTTTGCTCTGGATTCGATTCTTCTACCACAGTTTACACATAAAAGGTCTGGAACACGTACTCTCTTTATTTTGATTCTCTGTTTCCATATCTTGAATCCCATTGACCCACGTTCAAGTTCGATGGGTGAGTGGCATTGTTTGGTGAGGTTCTCATAAACCCTTTTTGTCCCTGCTGCACCTTGTGATACTTTCTCTAGGAAGCTTTCATCAGTCTTGAACGCGCGTCTACTGCTCATATTTGATTCCTTCTTGACCAGCACTATTGTACGGTGTGTTCTTTAATGCTTTTGCAGATGATATCCGTGGCTATCAGAATCTAAACTGTCTTGCGTGTCTATTGTTCTCATGTTCAGCTCCTTTTGTAATATCTGGATGCTCAAATCCACAGTTCCATTAGTATATCCAGTTTCCTTCAATGGTCTTCTATAAGCCAATCAGGTTCACCTTCTTGTGGTTCAATTCTCAAGACCATAAGCTTGTGTGTAGCTTCAAATTTCATTGTGTAAATGTTTAAAAACTTCTGTAACCTAACACATTTTCAGTTCTTTCAAGGGAAAAAACAAAAGCTCATACTTCTAAGAGAAACAGAAAAAAAGAAAAAAACACAAAAAATGCAGTGCCGAAAAAAAACGAGTGCAAACCTTCTTCAAAAAAAAGTTTTGAGTCGGAATAAGTGCTTTATGACCAATCTAGGTTAGGAAAGCGTTACATGGTATCAGAGCCTACAAATTTAGCGCGACACGTATGTCTTCTAGTTTTTGTTTTTTCCTACAGCTTTCAGGGTCTTATGATTAGTTTTTAACCAAAAATCTCCAAAACTATTCTGATTTTTAATCATTGTGCCTATCTTATAGCTAATTAGGTAAATATTTGGACATTTTAGTTCGGAAGTATTTCCGTCAAATAATCTATGAAGGCAAAAAAATTAATGTTCAAATATTAAATAAATTTGCTATTATTGTTTGAGGAAAAGACACTTAAACAAAAGCGGTCCATAACCCTCAACGGGGAAAAGACATGACTGAAAATCTTAAAGATAAACAAACTATTGAAGAGTTCACAGAAAATCTCACATTAGATGTATTCATTGATGTTATGACAACAGCTAACGCTGTAAATTTAAGCTACAAGAAGGTTTTTCCAAACGCACCTGATAATCAAACATACGAAGAAGTGTGGAGCAACATCAAGAATCTGAACAAATAGAAAAGAAGTAGCTTTAGCTATTCTACATGGATTATGGAAAACGCTAAATAGCTATTCCAAACATAAAAGAAAAATCAGACAGGTCAACAGCAAGACGTTATCTATCCCCATCCCCTTCGAAAAACCGCCTTGCTGGTGACCTGAACTTATTTTTAACAAAACTCATAAGCATAACCATAACACATTACAAGAAAACGAGAAGGTAATATTCATCTCCGAAACACACAAGTTTGCTTCGATTACAGAAGAAGAGTATCTTTCACTTGCCAAGAAGAACCATAACCTCACATTAATTAAAAACATGATTGAACGCAGTCTAAGCAAGAAGACTAATGGCAAAATGTTCAATATTGTGACTGCAACGTGGAATCCTATCTCAGGATGCTTATACAACTGTAATTATTGTTGGGCTAGAGACCTAGCACTAACTAAACTGAAGAATACACACAGATACTCTAAAGGCTTCAAACCAAGCCTTAACGAGAAGGAATTCAGTTCTAAATTCGGCAAAGGAGACCTTATATTTGTCTCAGATATGGGTGATATGTTCGCAGACTTCACACCTGAAGATTGGATAAAACAGGTTTTAGACCACATAAGAAAGTTCCCAGAAGCAGATTTTCTGTTCATGACAAAGAACCCCGAAAGATATCTTAAGCTTCTCCCTTACATGCCAAAGAACGCGATTCTAGGAGCAACAATTGAAACCACTAATGATGAGATAATTCAGACAGACAAAGTATCTAATGCTCCACTACCTAGTGAAAGATATGAAGCTATGAAAGCTCTGGACTGGGACAAAAAGATAGTTTCAATTGAACCAATCTTAGATTTTGACTTGAAAACCTTCACTAAATGGATAGAAGACATCAACCCATTCATTGTATACGTTGGCTATGATAATTACTGCCATAAGCTTAGAGAACCTACATTGGAAAACACTACAAGACTTCTGAATATGCTCCCAGAGACTTCACTAGTGATTAGGAAAGCTATCAGACCAGCATGGTTTGAGAGTAATAAACTAACTTCTGGTGGTAAAAATGAGCACAAAACGTGAATCTGAACTGCTATCTAAGAAAGTGAAAAGTCTAATAATTGAGGATGATGGAACAGACAGTGAATCCCTTAACAAAGGACACTCTTGGAGTGTAGCCAAACTCCTTCTGTTAGGTCAATGGGCGGATGTTTATTCAACAATAATCAAATCTCACTTTCCCAGTTACAGGTTTGTAGACCTATTAGCTGGTGCTGGAAGAACAAAGATAGAAGAGACAAAAGGAAAACTAATCAAAGGTTCAGTCTTCGTTGTTGACACATTCGCACAGAAACACCCATTTATCAAGTATGTTTTAGTGGAGAATGATTTTGGAAAAAATGAAGCACTAAGGAACAGGACTAGTGTTTTTGGTAATAAGTGTGATGTTCTTCAAAAGGACTGTAATAAAGTTGTGGAAGAGATTTTTGCAGATTATCCAGACCATAACCTTGTGTTCATCGACAATGAAGGGTTTGATGTCAACTGGAAAAGCATTGAGGTTATAATGAAAGCCAAAGCTGACATCATAATCAATTACCCTACATCAATGTTTGAAAGAGTAGCGCGTGACCCAAAGTCTTCAGGTAAACTTGATGGATTCTTTGGTGATGATTCATGGCGTATAGCACAGTTTGACCGCGAACTCTCTGCGAAGATGTACATGAACAAACTCAAACATTTGTTTGAGCAAACAAAGAATATGGAAGCATATGTTGATAACATAAGACTTGGAAATAGAAACTTCTTTTATGATATCATTCTGGTTTGCAGAAAAGGTAATTACACAAACGTCTGGGAACAGATGAAAAAGCGATGGAATGAAAAGAACTGTAACTGTTTAATAGATTTCATAAATGATAAAACGCCATGTCTTGATGTTTTCGAAGGTTTTAGTCAAGAAGTACTAGAACTTGATAGGAAACAGTCTAAAAAGAACCAATCACATGAGAAAGACCCTAACACAAAGCTAGAAATGTACTTTAAAACCTAAAACTATAATTCTAAATATAGAGATTATTTTGTAAGTCGTTTTATAGAAGAAAATCGTGTCTTGTAATACCATGATTAAACAAGCAAATTTTGTCATTATGGACATCTAAAAAGTCTGTTTTCCCGATTTTCGTCATTTTACACTGGGAATTCAGTAAGTCTCTAGTGTGCCTATGGAGCGATAAGGCTTAAATTGGGTAACCATCAACACAGAATCGGAGTTTATGCTATGAAAATACTGATTGATTCACGTGTGGTTGCGATATATGATAGTTTACCTGACGTATTCAAACTACGAGAGCTTCTAACATTTGCAAAGATACCGTTAACAGAAGAAAAACAACTCTTTGACACCTTGCAAAGAATGAGGGAACTGGGATTAATCCATAAAACTAAGGGAAAGACACGAAAGTGGACAAAAGAGCACGATACCATTAGAGAATGGTTCGATGAATACGTTTCAAAGATAGAGAATGGACTATTGTCATAGAGATGAATGAGACAAGATAAGTCTTAAATCTACATAAAATAGAATAGAAGAACTGATTTGGACGCCAAATCTATACGAATATTGTAAGCATTATTTGAAACGCTATTGAGTAAGGGTTATACTAATTATGTAATTGAGAATGTTTCGGTAGTACTATTGATTAGGTTTGTATCTTTTGAAGTGGCTAGCCAATACAATGTTCAACTTTCTGAGGCAAGTAGAGTCAAGACTCCGTTATAAGACGTATTTGGAAAGGTAACAAGGACACAAATGTAGAGTGTGCAACCTTTCATAATAGAAGCTTGTGCTGTCGCTCCAAATGTTCCACCGACATAAGGACCATTTTCACTCCAATTAGTACCCAAAGTTAAAGACGGTGCCCATGGTTGGTATGAAGCAATAGGAGCGTTTGACGGTGGTACAGATGGCGAATAGCCACTGTTTTGGGGATATTGCGCATAATAATCTACTTCTTGCACAGTAAAGCCATTAGTCAGCGAAGTTATCGAGAACATGTTAGTTGGGCTAAAACCATTGCCATTGTTAGTATAAGCAAAACTGATGATTGCACCATAGTTCTCTGGGAAAGTAAATGCATTGTGAGGAGTAGGAATAACAGAATAGGTCTGTCCATTCCATTGCACATTTACTGATGAAATAGAGATGGTTTTTTGTTGAGACGTTGGCGATGGAGTAGGACTTGCTGTTGGTTGAGGTGTTGGAGTAGGACTTGCTGTTGGTTGGGTTGTTACTATTGGAGTTGCTGTTGGATTAGACGTTGCTGTTGGTTGAGGAGTTGCAGTTGGGTTTGTATTATTATTTTGTGACTGATTATTTGCGGATAAAGCATACGTACCTGCAATCACTAAAACAAGCAATAATCCTACAACCCCAATAATAATCCATAATTTATTACTTCTTTTACTAGGTGATGTAGGTGGTGGAGGTGGTGGAGGTAAATTCATATTTTCTTTACTTATGTTCATACTTCCATTTTTCTTCACGATAGATTCTTGCATATCAGTACTTAGTAACCAAGCAAATGTTGTCTTCACATTGAAACCTTCAAATGTTTTGTGTAAGGACCGATATATTGGCAAGGAGTATAAAACATTTTACTGTGCTTAGCACAGTTAGTTGAGTTATGATTTTATCAAGAAACTAATGTACTTTCCAAGAAAAGATGCTCCATATTTTCTTGTATAATAAAGAAAAAAAGTGATACTTACTTCCTAAGGACTAAAGCTTCTTTCCACAATTCTTACAGAAAAGTACCCCTGCATCAACTTGGCTACCGCAGTAAGAGCAATAATTCCCTACCTTTATTGGTTTTTCAAAATTGTCTTTTCTTTTTGGGTAGACTATCAAAATAATGACTCCAACTATGACCAGTCCAATAACTACAAAGAATAATACAATGATGTATAGAGGCGTTTGCCAACTATCACTCGGAGGCGGAATATATGATGGTTGGATTTGAGCTACTACTGTAAGGGATAATGCAATTTGTATGAATAAAGCTAAGACCAAAACGTAAGCAACAATTTTTTTCAATTCTATTCCCTTGAAAAGCGTTATAGCGTTATGTTGTATAAAACATTTTACTGTGCTTAGCACAATGAATAGAGCTATGATGTTATCAAGAAACATAGCTCATGGTTACATTGGGAACAATAGTTGAAGATATCGCAGATAATACAAATCGCAAGCGTTCAAATTTTATTATACTTATGTGAAAAAGGGGAAGTAAGACATTCTGAGTTATCAGATATTATGAAAAGTCGGGGAACGTTGAGTCTGAGCTTAAAAGACCTCATAGAAGAAGAATTAGTTCAAAGGAAAGTTTTGGATACAAAACCAATACAGAGTCTATATAGCTTGACGGAAAAAGGTGCTTTGGTGGCTAAAGAACTGCAAGAAGTAAAGAACCTAATAAGCTAACAAATCCAACGACACATATACACAAAAAGAAACTATTGGTGGCAATAAGTCTTAAATCCGCATAGCGTAGAAATAGCTTAACATGACAAAAAGATTTTCAGCTATCATCCTCATTGCCAACATCATATTGGGTTTGCTTCTTTATCTTTCCAGTCAATTAGTGCTCACTACTCTTAGTGGGGAAGCATATCCTGTAACATTTGTAGTTCATCTATTCTCAATTGAAATAGCGTATGCACCATCACTAACACCTGTTCCTCAAATCGCTTGGTCAATACCTAACTACCCGTTCTATGTCCTTCTCCTCTTATTGATAGTAAATGCTTGTTTCATAGTAAAACTGCTAACAAGCAAAGAAACAAAACGTGATGATGACCTCAAAAAAAATAGTTAATGGTTCGACTTATTATATATCACAAATGAGATACAAAGCTGAGGGAATGATGTTTGAGTAAGGCTTTGATTGTTTATGGAACTCGTTATGGAGCAACTGCGAATACTTCTGAGGTAATCGCTGATGCTTTAAAACAAGTAGGCTATGAAGTCAAAATTGTCGATGCTAAAAAAGAAAAAATTCAAAGCATAAGCGAATTCGACCTTATCATTGTTGGAAGCGGAATCCAAATGGGTAAGTGGACTAGTGAACCTGAAGATTTCCTCAAAAAGTACCAGAAGGAATTGTCAACCAAAAAGTTAGCTCTCTTTGTTTCTTGTGGTGGTGCAAATCCTCTCTCTGAAGGAGAAAAAAGAACTCAAGAATACAACAATGGAAAACTGAAGTATCTTGAAGACAAAGCAACAGAATTCAATCTTAAACCCATTGCTCTCGGCTACTTCGGTGGATGCTACAACTTTGGAAAAATGTCATGGTTCTTCAAAAAGACTCTATCGTCTATCAAGCCTAAACTTGAAAGTGCTGGGTACAAAGAATCTATAAACGGCTATGATTTGAGAGACTTGGACAAAATAAAGACTTGGGCTAAAGAACTAACTCAAATAGTTAAATCATGAATACTAAGACAATCAAAAAAGGATGACTTCAAATGAAATCTCTAATCGTTTGTTATTCTCATCATCACAATAACACCCAAAAAATAGCAGAAGTTATGGCGAAAGTACTTGATGCACAAGTAGATACACCAGAACAAATTAAACCCAATGAACTTCAACAGTACGACCTAGTTGGTTTCGGTTCAGGAATCTACGGTGGAAAAGTTCACAAAGACATGCTTAAACTAGCAGATAATCTCCCACAAGTCACAAACAAGAAGGCATTTGTTTTCTCAACAAGTGGTGGTGGAACTGTTCAATACATGGCAAAAACACATAAGCGTCTCAAAGAAAAACTGCAATCTAAAGGCTACACCATTGTTGATGAGTTCACTTGTAAAGGGTTCAACACTTTCGCTTTTCTCAAGTTGTTTGGTGGAATGAATAAGGGAAGACCTAGCGTAGAAGACCTCAAACATGCAGAAGAGTTCGCTTCAAAATTGAAGGAATAAGCCATAACACAGTTTAATTCCTGAAATTGAGAATGTTTTCTGAAACCTGATGGCATTATTTTATTCTAATCCATTTTTGATAATGACCCATTAGGCGATGTTTAAGCATGGTGGAACATCCTTAATCCTTAGCCATTGAAGAGTTCTCCATGCTTTTTTGATGCACTTTTAAGTTCCAATCCAAATTTTGATAATGACAGTATTTCTGAAGAGAAACTAAAGTTTACCAAGCTAATTTATACGGTTTAACGGCAAAACTTAAATACGGATTACCGTATATGAGTTAATGGTGGAAAAATGCCAAAAAAACTAACAGTTTTAATAAATGATGATTTAGACGAGAAATTTAGAAATGCTGTTTTCAAATGCAAAGGAATGCACAAAGGAAATCTAACTGAGGCATTAGAAGAAGCCCTTGAACAATGGATACAAAGTATGGAGAAATGCAAGGAATGACAAGCAAGAAACCAGCAATTAAAAAGCCAATGTGGGAAGTCTCAAGCCAAGAAGAGATAGAAAAAGGTCGAGAAGAGTTCAAACAACGAATAAAAACCAATTTTGGCATAGCGATGAAGCTAAAAAATAATAGTGAGAAATTTACACCTAAACCAAACAGTCCTCCAACGCTACCAACTATGCAGAACTTCCTTTACTTGGCACATTTACATAAGCTGGACCATAGCGAAACATTGGAGTTATTTCAATACATTATTGAAAGTCTAATTGAGCTTGACCAGAAACTTTCGGAAAAACTACAATATTTAGAAGATAACATTCAGAGGATAGGTGAGAAATCAGGCACAGAACTAAAAGGCATGAAAAGTAATATGGCTGTGGTTCAAAAGAACGCTATTGCAGTCTATAACATGATGAAGGAAAAACAGAAACAAGAGCAAGAGAATGAACAAAAATGGCGTAATGTGGAAGGTGCAAAGGGGTATGTTGTCTGATGCAATCGAAAGCGCGCTAGCACAATTAATAGAGCTATGATGTAATCAAGAAACATAGCTCATGGTTACATTGGGAACAATAGTTGAAGATATCGCAGATAGTGCAAATCGCAAGCGTTCAAATTTTATTGTACTTATTCAGAAAAGGAGAAGTAAGGCATTCTGAGTTATCAGATATGATGAAGAGTCGGGGAACATTAAGCTTAAGCTTGAAAGACCTACAAGAAGAAGGACTAGTGCAAAGGAAAGTAATAGATACCAAACCAATCCAAAGTCTTTACAGCTTAACGGAGAAAGGTGCTGTGGTTGCTAAAGAACTGCACGAAATACAGGTACTAATGAGCTAAACAAACACAAAATCACATTCTCTTTGCAATAATTACATCTTCTTTTTCAGGTTTAAGTTTTCATGTATGATAAGTTTTTAATCTGCATAGCGTAGAAATAGCCTGTCTGGAAAACAATATAGTTCATTGGCTTACTGATTGCCGAAAAGGGTGGCTACGGTTCAAAAAAACGAAAAGTACAAGGCTAATAGAGAAGCCATATCGCAAGAGTTTAAATTGCAAACACTCCACTATTTCTGTAGTAATAACAGATAATCCAAGCTTTCCAAATCTTAGGTGTGTGAAAATAACAATGGACATGAATTGGTCACCTGTTAACTCTAATCCACAAAGAATACGATTTGCCAAAGGAAAGTACTTCAGCTATGCGATATTTCGTGGCACATCTGAAGCAATGTCTGAAAAGAAAGAAGAATACGTAGTAAAACTCTATTCGTTTCCTGATGATGTCTCCATTCTTGATGACTTAAAGCGATTGACCATTCTTGACTTAAAACAAAAAAAGCGTCGGAAAGAACTCAGACTTGAAGATAAAAAAACCCTGTGGGGAAACCGTCCACCTCAACACAAAATCGATGAAGTGGTCACAATGCTGATGAAGGAAGCTGATAAGCTTGAAGATAGGTACTCTCAAGACCCCAACTTGTGTTCTCCAAAATCGCATAACAAAGATGATTGGGATGAAGAATGACTGCAAACTTTCTTGTCTCATGACATTTAGAACTAAGTAAACTCTCACTTCCTAGAACTGTTGGTAATAATTACATAGTGTAGAACCAACACCTAAAAAGTGTAACTTCGTACACATTCTAACACATGTCGGAATCAAAAGCTTATCAAAAATTTATGAACAAGCCAACTGAAGATGCAAATTAGTGACAAACGGAAGAAAGATGCAACCCTGAGAAAGACTGAACGGTTTTTTCGGATAAAATATTTTCCTCACCTCTGACTCAAAATGCTAAAGGTGCTGGTATTTTGTTACTCCTATTTTCCTCTCCTCTGACTGTGTGTGTACTATTCTTTTTGTCTCTTCCTCACCTGATTAAATATATGTAGTATACTAAAATAATAATATTAAATATTAATACATGCTACTGCAACTACCCCACTGTCCCAAGAAGACCCTCAGGGGTTTCAGTCAGGGGTGAGGATTCTAAGGTTTAAGAAAATAGGTAGACTGTCAATCAGATGTCAGGGAGAGGATATCTTCTAAACTTGGTAGCCAAAAGAGGATAAAGGCGTCAGAGGTCAAAGGTCGAGAAGAACATTCACATACACGGTTTGGGGATTAATGGATGATAAATCCGCTCGCGCGAGAGCTTTAATTTTTCCATGCAAAAATCTCGCTGAAATCAGAAAAATTGAGTTCTAATTGTTAGGTTTTTCTTACCCATTTTTTAGCAACACATTTTTAACACATTCGTACACATTTTCCTACACAATTCTTACACATTTTAATGTGTAACTATCTATTAGGCAAGCCTTATATTATACATTTTTTTTACTAAAACCATGGAGAAGAATAAAAAGAATAAAAAACAAAAGAAGGAAAACAAAAATGGAAAAACAAGAAACAACTAAACCGAAAATAGAAGTGACCTGTCCGCATTGCGGTTGGGTCACAAAGACAAGGAGTAGGAGATTGATAATTAGTTGCTCCTCATGCAGAAGCGCACTCAAAAACAAAGATGTTGAGATAAAGAAGGAAGTAACACCATGAGCGAAGATACTACAAAAAAACCGTCTGAAACAGTAGAAAACACCGACCCAATCATTCAATTATCAATAGAAAACCCACAGATTTCTATCCAATCCAAAGAAACAGAAGCACCAGAACAAGAGGAAGAACCACGCACTCAAGAAGATGAAGAAATAGATACTGAAGAAGACGAAGAAGAATCTGATGAAGAAAGAGAACATATTGAAGAAGCAAAGAAACATGCTGAAGAAGCTAATGCATCATCAGAAAATGATGAAACACCACCAGAAATCTTTGATGAACAACGAATAGAGAACCCAAAAGAGACCTTCCTAACAATGTATCAAGAATTGCAAGAAGAAGTCACTGATGCAGACCCATTATTCAAAGAACTAGCTGGAATAACACTATTATCACTGTTTGCTGAGAAATTCAGAATCTTAGAAAATACAGTGATATCATTCGATACAACTAAACCTACAGTCGGAAAACAACTTAACATCTGGACAATACCCTATGGTAGAAGCAGACGCACACGCAAATCAACAGTAATAGGCATAGTTGAAGGAGTAATAGACTTCTTTGAAAAAAAATACCACGTGCCTATCAATCTAGGACAAGAAGTTACTCCACAAGCACTAGTAGGCTTAGGAAACATTCTTAGAGACGACCTCAAAAAGACACCACCACCGAAAAAAGGCAAAAAAGGGTTCTCAGAAGAAGATGTAAAAGTATTAGAGAAACCTGTTATTCGACCTAAAAAATTAATTTGGTTACACGATGAAGCTGGTAGTGTAATCTCAGAACTTGGAAACGACAAAAGCTACATGCGTGGATTCGACTCAACAGCATCAAGATTGTACGATGGAAGAAACTACACAAGAATTACACAAATGCATGGTTTCCAACAGATTGAATCACCATATTTTGTGATTCTTATATGTGGCACAGAAACTATCCCTGAATCCTTCAAAGAAGAATCATTTAAGCAAGGATTCTACAACAGACCAATATACTATCGCATTATAGATGCAATCGAAAGACCAAAATTTTCAGGTTCATCACCAAGATGTACAGAACTAAAACAAAATGTTATTTGTTATTTAGACGCGCTCTATCAAATGACCAATACAGTTTCAGTAATGTTCCTGAAAGATGAACCAAAAGACATGATAAATGAGTACAAAAACAAGAAACTCGATGAAGCAGAAGCAAAACTTAGTAAAAGTGAAAGCAACAGAGACCGCTTAAGATTTGGATACTACGGAAACCTGGAAAACATTCTTGAAAGATTATCAGCTCTCTACGCAATCGATAGGTCAGTATCAATTGAAAGAATAACTAATCTAATCTTAAAAGGAAACAGAGCACCAGTTGCAATAGATGTTGAAGATGTTGAAAAAGCAATAAGTTTCGTTGAAAGAATAGTGCTCACTGGAATAGAAGATGTCCTCAAGATAATGGAAGAACATGGTAACAGAAAAAACGTACCCATAGAATCATTCAAGCAACATTTTGAACTAGTGATGGCTTTGCTCAAAGATAGCAGATATGAAGCACTCACTGAAATTTATGAAAGTGCAATGCCATATTATGAACTTAGCAGAAGAATGGGAATGGCATGGAACAAATTTGGAGACTTAATGAAGACTATGGAAGAAAACGGTGATTTAGTTGTGTATCCAAGTGTGAAGACTAAATCCTACAAAATGACAAGGCTTGTACAACTTCAAAGTGCCATCAAAGAACCTGAGATAGCACCACCGATTGACCCTGATGCTTCAAAAGAAGTTGAAGACGCCTTGAAACGCATGGGAGAAAGCAAAGAAGGTAATTATGCACAATGACAGAAGTACGAAAATAAAAATTTAGCCCACTTTTTCCTTTCTTGGTCGTTCTAATAAATTAAAAACATGTCTAGTGTTAGTTTTTTGAAGAAGATATAAAATGACCAATCGATTCCATTTCAAATTGCAGTACTGCAATGGCTTAGCTGGAAGATACTTCTGCTTCTTCTTTCGAGCTTCCACCTAAACGTACATAGTGGAGTGGTGGAATTTTTCACCACTCTAAAAAGCGTCTAGTCGAAAAAACACGCATTAAAAATCCAAATGCACTCACACTAAAAATACAAGCGAACTTACTGCATCCTAGTGAAAATAGAAAAAATGTGCATATCGTTCTAGATAAAAATACAAAAAACTGGTTCTAGACCCATCCAAAACGATTTGCGCTTATATACCCAAAAAACCGAGCAGTCTTGTACATGAAGGGTACAAAATAAAAAAGGAAAGAGGATAAGCCAAGCTGGGTGGGTTTTTTTCTCCTTCACCCACCCGAAAAAGAGGGAATGCAAAATGCCGATAGATAACCAAGCACATGAAAACATAATTCAATCATTCGCACAAGGCACTGGTGTACCCGATGGGTCTGTGCACTTTTCAAGTGTTGAAAGCAACAACAAATCAATACTTACGCTTCAATCAACACGAACAGATAAAGATGGTTTGTCTAATGACACACAGTTAATAATAAGTGAAACAGAAAAACCGAATAACTACAAGCTGACATTGCATCAGCAATCTCCCAA
>Ga0209083_1002041_pt1 | contig 20276 bp, 11 predicted proteins | sample AM7aDNAmetaG_FD_184132 | JGI IMG/M metagenome (GOLD analysis project Ga0209083, IMG submission 184132) | Freshwater microbial communities from Finland to study Microbial Dark Matter (Phase II) - AM7a DNA metaG (SPAdes) (version 3) | ecosystem: Environmental > Aquatic > Freshwater > Lake ...
TTGGTGACGGTATAGGTTCCCGGTGTGCTTGTGACAAGGTTAACCTGGCCGGTTGCGGTGCTGACAAACACAAGTCCGGCGGTAGAAGAGAAGGTTCCTGCCACACCTGCTCCGCTGAATGTGGGAGAAGGATTTGCTGCGTTAGAGCAGTATGGCGACCCGGTATAGCTGAACGTAGCAACCGGCAACGCGGTGATGGTGACCGAGGTGGTTACGGGCACAGCAGTGCAACCGCCAGATGAAGGGATGGTGTAAGTCACCGTGTAGGTCCCGGCAGTGCTTGCGCTTGGAGTGATTGCCCCATTTCCAGCGTTGATGGAAAGCCCGGCAGGGGATGCGCTGTATGTCCCCCCGGTGTAGGCCCCCGAACCGGTGAGTGTCACACTTTGTGCAGTTGCCAAAGATTTACAGAACGGCGTTCCGGCATAGGAAATCGTAGCCGAAGGCAGTGCTGTACTAGTTATTGAGCTTGTTGCGCTCACCTGTGCACATCCGCCGGAGGCGGCAATGGTATTGGTGACGGTATAGGTTCCCGGTGTGCTTGTGGCAAGGTTAACCTGGCCGGTTGCGGTGCTGACAAACACAAGTCCGGCGGTAGAAGAGAAGGTCCCTGCCACACCTCCTCCGCTGAATGTAGGAGAAGGATTTGCTGCGTTGGAGCAGAAGGGCGACCCGGTATAGCTAAAGGTGGCAACCGGGAGGGTGGTGATGGTAACCGAAGTAGTAGCAATCACAATTCCACAACCACCCGCCGACGGGAGGGTATAGGATACCGTGTAGATTCCTGCAGAACTGGAACTTGGAATAATTGCCCCGGTGGAACTGTTGATGGACAGTCCTGCCGGTGAAGCGCTGTATGTTCCTCCTGAGTAAGCTCCCGATCCGGTTATGGTGACAGGCTGTGCCGAGGAAACCGAGGTGCAGAAAGGAGTTCCGGCATAGCTGATGATAACTGTCGGACCCAGGGTAATGGTAACCGGGGTCGTAGCTGTCACAACGGCACAGCCACCTGAGGCCGCAATGGTATAGGTTACGGTATAAGTCCCTGCGGTGCTGGTGCTTGGCGTAATGGCCCCGGTGGAACTGTTGATGGACAATCCTGCCGGAGAAGAGCTATAAGTTCCGCCTGTTGCACCTGTTAATGTTACGTTCTGAGCGGTAGAAACTGATTTGCAAAACGGAGTGCCGGCATAGGAAATGGTCGCAACCGGTAAAGTGGTTATCGTCATCGTTTTTGTCGATGTCGCGTTTCCGCAGGGAGAATTACCAACAGCGGTCAGGGTAAGGGTGACGCTTCCAGCTGCGATATCTGAAGTGCTCGGCGCATAGGTAGCAGTAGTCAGTGAATTCGGGTTTGTCAGGATACCTGTTCCGGAACTGGTCCATATCACATTCGAGTAATTGGTCGCAATTGACCCTGCTGTAATACTAACAGCTCCTGAATTGGAACAGGTTGTAACGGCTGTTCCTGCAGTGGATGTCGCCAAAGGGTTCACGGTAATAGTACGGTCGGCAATGGCAGAACATGATCCATTCGTAGTAAGCCGGAGAATGGCTGTTCCGCTATAGTTTGCTGCAGGAGTATACGTAACGTTCTGAGGAGATGATGTTGGAGCTGTTGAACTGAGTATTCCTCCTCCTGAAATGATTGACCAGGCAGCTGAGGTTGCACCACCGCTAAAACCGGCCCCGGTTAAGGTAATTGCAGATGGGGATGCTGACTGGCAGGCACTGTTGGGACCTCCTGCAATTGATGTCGGACCTGAGACCGTGATGGTGATAATGTTTGAATAAGGAGATAAACAAGTTACCCCGCCACTCAAAGATACGGTTCTTCGCTGGTAACTTGTTGTTGCAGTCAAAGCAGGCGGGGCATAGGTTGATGCCGTTGCGCCGCTGATGGTAACATAACTGCCGCTTGCATTGGTTTGCCATTCATAAGTAATCGTTCCTGAACCTGTTCCGGAAGGAATCGAGGACAGAGCTGCAGGGGTGACTCCGCGGCAAATGGACTGAGCTGTTCCTATTGCACCTGGAGTAACAGCATCATTTACAGTTACATTAACAGTTAAGGATCCAGGCAGATCCGGATGTGAAATTGCAAATGAACCCGGAGTTGCCGGGCAAACCATTTGAAAAACAATATCATCAAGGGCGAAGTCATTGCCATTAGCAACCGTGTTCTGATTTTCAAGTGATAAAAAAGCAGTTGTACTTGACCCGGAATTCCAGTTGTAAATAAACTGCAACCATTGACACGTTGGGGTTGCAGCCGTATAAACCGGCCCGGCAGCGACGCCGTTGACATATAACTGCAACTGGGAAGGGTTTCCTGAGACAACACTTTGGACCCAATAGGTAAACTGATAGTCAGTACCTGTAACAACATTTACTGTTTGCGACCATATATTATCGCCCGCAACGGTAGCGCCGTTAATGACCATTTGCAAACCACTGCCGGTCGTGTGATCTCCGCAGGACGAAAAATTGGGATGTTCCGAATGAGGGTCAGCAATAACGTCATAGGTTCCTTCAGGCCAAAGTCCGTTGGAATTTGGCAAAGCAAGAGTGTATGCACTGTTGAATCCGGTATTTCCTAATTCAAAATCACCGTTCGAAACAAGGTTTATCCCGCTTAATGCACTGCCATAAACGGTATAGGTTCCGGTCATGGCTGAAGTGGCATTGGTAATTACAGGGTTTGGATCAACAGAATAAAAACTATTCGGGCCTAACCAGTATACGTCATTAACATTGGTTCCTGTGCTGGTCAGGGTTATCGTTGAGCCTGTGCAAAATGTCCCTCCACCTCCTGTTGAAATTGTAGGAGGAGTTACGACTGCGGCAATCACAGGTATTCGTGGGGAAGATGTGCAGCTGCCTAATGTTGCATCCACATAATAGGTTGTTGATGTTGCCAGCCCCAATGCGGTGTATATTGCGCCAGTAGCCAGGGAACTGCCGCCGGTTGGTGCGGCATACCAGTTAATCACGCCTGCAGATGCTGATGCAGTCATAGTAACACTGCCACCTCCGCACCTGCTTCCGGGTGATACGCCGGTTATAACAGGAATTACAATAATGATATCCGATCCGTTGTCGCTCCCGGTTACAGCGGGGTTGCTTGAGATTACCCTGATCCTGTAGGAAGTACCTTCAGCCTGCCCTGAAGATATGGTTGCACTGATTGTTCCGGCAGTTTGTGAAAGTAAAGTGCCAATATTGACCGGGCTTGTAAAAGAACCGGTACCATCGGCAAGTTGGGCAGTGAAAATATTTCCCGCATTATAACTGCCGGTAATGGTAAAAGGAACTGACAAGGCTGCCCCGGGACAATAGTTTGGTGATGCAGTCGCTCCTGTAGTAATTGATCTTTTTGATGCCATGACGAAAAAGCCCAATGGTGATCCGGTATTATCGGAACCATTGATGGATGTGCCGCTGACGGTACCATTCAGGGAGGAATAACTCCCTGTCAGGGTGGTGGAATTGCGCCCAATTGATTCCAGGTCATTAAGCGATGTCTGTCGGGTTAATGAAACCGAACCACCTGTATAAGTGCCTGATACGATTGAAGCCGACCAGTATTCGGTAATGCTGAGCGATGTCAGTGGGGAAGAGGCTGTCCCGCCAGTGCTTCCAATGAAAGCCTCAATCCTAAGTTGAGGTGTTGTACCGGTAACCCCGCTAATGGCAAACGGCAGATATGTTGATCCTTTTCCAATTGGGAAATTGTAATTTTGTCCGGACTGCAAGGTCCAAATCAAGGCACCGTTGATAAAAGTTGTGGCAGAACCGCCTGTAACAGCGCTGGTTGATGAGTTCGTCACAGTAATCGTATTGGATCCCGTCGACAAGATTCCACTGCCAAGCGATACAGTTCCACTAACCGAAACACTATTAGTCAATGTCACACCGGTGGCATTGCTGACGGTCAGGTTGTTAAAGGTGGTGGGCGAAGTTCCGCCGATCGTTTGTGCAAGGCTGCCATTAAAGTTAATCGTACCGGTACCCGGGGTAAATGTCCCCGAATTTTTCGTCCAGTTTCCCGCTACGCCTAATGTGGAAGAGCCTCCGTTCAATGTGCCGGCTGTAAGGGTGACTGCCCCGCTGAACGTGTGAGCCAGGGCTGATCCGGCATTTAATGTTCCACCCGTTCCATTGATCGTCAGTCCTGCGCCATTAACAACGTCTTGGAAAGTTGCCGTGCCGGCGGTTTTTGTCATCGAAACCAGGCCTGTTGTTGTAAATCCGTCGATACTCTGGACTGCGGCGGTTCCCGTGATCACCATAGGAGAACTGCCAGCGGTAAAAGTTCCTCCAGCATTATTAAAATCTCCTCCCAGGGATACCTGGTAATTTCCAGTCGCCAGGGTCGATCCGGTTAAAATATTAAGAGGAATAGACGTGTTGAAAACTTTAGCGGCGTTTAGGGTTATTGTTCCTGTATTTGTAATAATCACTCCCCCTGTTGCTGCAAATGGAGTGATCCATTCAACGCCTGCTGCCCGTGAAGTTGAAGTATTGTATTGAAGTGTGGCTGATGTTCCGAACGTGGGAGCAGCTGAAAGTGTAGCTGTTCCTTCAACTGAAAGTATTCCGTTTACCGTAACCCCGCTGGTTGTATTTGCGCCGGTGCCGGACGTGGTCAGGTTGTAATAGGTGGTTGGTTTTACCGTTTGTGCCGTTCCGGTATAATTTACTGTGTTTGGTGATGTTGTCGCCGTTAATGTTGGAGTAATTGATGACCCGCCAAAAAAAAGAAAAGCGTTCGTGCCATTGGTCAGCGTCCCGGCACCTGCAAGCGTTGTGGAAACTGTGAGGCTGCCGGTATTGGTCGTGGTCCCGCTTATGGTAAGACTCGGTATCGAAACCGCATTGGCACCACCTATTGTTTTTGTTGTTCCGTTGAATGTATGAACACCGGGCCTTGTGGTAAAAGTCCCGTTATTCAGTAAGCTCCCGGCGAATGTCATATTCACATCTGCAGTTTCATTCCAAAGTCCTCCTGAGCTGATCGTCACATCTCCCGTAAAGGTCTTGGTGCCCGTAACATTGCTGTGGGTTAAAGTTCCTGCAACCGAAGTTGCCCCGGTCACGGAGAAGTTAAATCCGGCAATATTGAAGGATGCACCGGCATCAATATTCAGGTTGCCTGTAACTGCAAGGCCGACAACTGTTGCCGATGAGGCGGTTCCGGTTAGGTAAAGGTTTCCTCCAATGGTGGTGGTCCCGGTTTGCAGCGTTTTGGTTCCGCTTCCTGAAAGAGTAAGGTCATGGTAGGCAACAGGATAAACTGCCTGTCCACCAGCGTACGTATAGTTAACGACCGTTGTTGTCCCGGCAAGTGTAATCGAGTTAACCCCTGCACCTAGAGCAAAAGGAGTGCTTCCTCCCAAAATGAGAATGCCGGTTTGACTGCCTGATGCCATGGTAAACGTTGAAGTATTCTGGGTTAGGTCAATATTGGTACTTCTGATCGAACCTCCTACTGTAACAGTTCCGGATGACAACGCAAAAGTTGCATTATTCTGATTATTGCCATTGTCACTGCTGTACAATGAGCAATTGCCGGAAATTGTCAGTACTGCAATTGTTGTCGTTAGTGTGGTGGTTTTGTCAGATGAGGGAACGACGCTTGTTCCTGCAGTCAGGGAAGCGCAAGTAATTGTTCCTGCCCCGGCAATCGTGTTTGAATAATTGGTGCCTGTACTGCTGTTTTCAGTGATTGCGTTGGTGATGGCTAATGTGATACCGGAATTCACAGTTAGGGTTACACCAGTGCCTGTAAAGGTTAGGGATGAAGCAAATTGTGCATCTGAAACGGTGATTGAAAACCCTCCTTCAACAAATACGTCATCGTTAATGCCTGGAACTGATGCACCTGGTGATCCCCCGGAGGTTGTTGCCCAGGTAGAGGTTGAATTCCAATTGCCGGAGGCAACGGAAAAACGGTTTGCGGCATTGGTAACACTAATTCCGAACAGAAAGACCATCAATACCATGGCGGCAATGAAAACCATTGGTTTGTTTGTCTTTTTGCGGGATATTTTTAGTAACATTCTTTTAAATATTGTTTCCCGAAAAGCATCAGGAGTCAGAATTTTCCTGACCCAGGCATGCTGTTCCATTTACCGATCGGATAGGTGGTTTGCAATTGAGAAAACCTGGTCTAACCAATTGATTTGATACGATTTTAGCATATTAGCAAAGGTACAAAAAAAAACGTCCTCTAAAGACATATAAATTCATAACAAGCCTTGAAGAATCAAAGCGCCTCGCTCTACGCACGCACAACAAATATGATGCCATCTAAATGTCGCAGGATATTGAGACTATTGGGCGGGAGTAAGAATCAGGTATATCGCAGCGAACGGCGGGAACTTATTTTAGTATGCGAATAAGGAGGATTTCGATGGCGAGAAAGATAAGTGCCAAAATGAGAAAATATTTCCATAAATGGGTGCCTTGCTGAATGTTTCGGATTTCCCGCACCAGGGAGCTTTTCTTTGCTTTAATCACATGGATGTCTTTAAACGATTGTCTTTTTACCTGGTCTTCCAGTTCGGAGGTTGAAAAGCAGGCGAGGTCAGATTCTTTCCTGTTAAAGTTGAAAGCAAGGCCGGAGATGGTCTTTTTTCCGCTGGTTACGGCATAAAAACCGGCATCTTTAACCTGGTCATGTAGGAAGAGCACCAGGTTGGTGCCTGATTTTTTTGCCTCCGGGATGATCTCAAACGCGGAGTTGAGTTTGTTGATTTTGCAAAGGTTTGTTTCGCCGATGGAATCATCACGGATCACCACGGACTGACTTTCGCCTGTCACATAATACAGTGGGTGTGTGGGATGGCTGAGCAGGGCGATCTTGTAAAGGGTGGGAACGAAAATCATGTGGTTCGGGAATTTCGACCAGGATTCGTCGAGGGGAACGCTGAACAGGTATACTCTCCCTTTTTCCACCGGTGCCGATACCAGGAAAGGCTGGTTGTTTTGAAGTTTCAGCAGGATTTCAGTTCCGCTGCGTACTTCCACAGGAATCCGGTAGTATTTGTAAACCCAGGGCAGGTCTATGTTTTCGGGAAGCACCACTTTCCCGTTCCCGTTTTTCTCAAACACGCCGTTGAATAGTTCGTTTTCAAGGTTAATTGAGGAAATCCGCTGTCTCGCCGTATCGGTTTCAGCGTAACCCCTGAGGTTGAACAATGAGGTTAACTGGTTGTATGAATCAAGTCTTCCTTTGGCAGGCGGGAAAATAACCAGGTTTCCCCCGTTTCTCACGTAGCGGTTTATCTCCTGCGCCAGTCCGGATGAGATCTCGTCGGGGCTGTTAAGGATGACGAGGAAATTTGAAAAAATATTTCCGTAATCAAGTTGAGTTACCTGGCTGTTGGTAAACCTGATGGTGGAGTCATTGGCAAAAAGCGCATCCAGGTATGAACTTGTTCCCTTTTCGTTGATCGAGATGACCGGGATAGAAGGTAATATGGCGTAGGAAAAGTAGAATTTATCGTCGTAAGAAATTGGATAATCAACGACTTCCGCCTGCCCATATTGAATCCCGGATGCGTTCTCCGTGTAGGAAAGGGTGATATCGGTTGTTGAATTCGGGCCAATGGTGAAGCTTGAAAGCGCCTTTTGAACCGAATTAACGGAAAGCTTGACCGGAACCTTTTCGAGCGATTCGGCTGAAGCGTTCCTGATCCTGACGACAAGTCGCACAGGCTGGCCGGGTTGATGAACCGGTGAAACGAAATAAACAGTGTCAATAAAAAGATTATCCTTTTTTTCCGCCGCCACAGGAACGAGAAACCAACTTATGGTTGAATCGGGGCTGGCAGTGCCGAGTGATGCAGTTGTCTTTTGAAAATCGGAAATGCAGTAGGCATCATAATTCATCCTTCTGGTCTCAGACACCAGGTCCGACTGCCGTGCGAAAACTTCGGGAAGTCTCCTGGTTGCCGGTGAAACCTGCACCTCGTCGACCAGTTTGATGAATTCATCCTGGCTCACGAAGCGCTGATGTCGTCCTTCAAAATCGTTGGTTACCAGGTTGTACAGGTCGGAGGGAGAATAGGCCGACATGATCTCAAGAGCCTTGGCTTTGGCCAGGTCTAACAATTTGCCGTCGGTCGAAACAGCCTCCATTGAAAATGAGTTGTCGATGTAAATGCTTACTGCCCGCTGGCCGGTCATCTTTTTTTGCAGGATGGCGGAGGGCAGGTAAGGTTGTGCGAACGCAAAAACCAGGGCGGCAATGGCAAGCAGCCGGGCAGCCAGGATCAGGAGTTGCCTAAGTTGCGACTGTTTCTTTGTTTCCTGTTGTATTTCCAGGAGAAACCGGACGTTGGTGAAATAGACCTTTTTGAATCTCCGGAAATTAAAAAGGTGAATGAGGACAGGGATGGCAAGCGTCCCCAGGGCAAATAAAAAGTATGGATTTACAAATTGCATGGGCAAAGGTAAAAAAAAATCCCGGCCTGATGGTCGGGATTTTTTTTACCGGGAATGGTTAAATAACCCCCTGGTCGAGCATTGCGTTGGCAACCTTCAGGAAGCCTGCTACGTTGGCGCCTTTCACGTAGTTAACATATCCATCCTTACCCTTGCCGTATTTGACGCAGGCTTCGTGGATGCTGCACATGATGTGATGGAGGCGTTCATCAACCTCTTTCATCGGCCAGCTTAACTTCATGGCATTCTGGGCCATTTCCAGTCCAGAGGTTGCAACTCCGCCGGCATTCACAGCCTTGCCTGGTGCAAAAAGAATTTTGTTCTCCAGGAATTGTTCGATTGCTTCTGGAGTACTTGGCATATTTGCGCCTTCGGCAACACACATTACGCCATGCTGGATGAGACGTTGTGCATCATCCTTGCCAAGCTCGTTCTGGGTCGCACAAGGCAACGCGATATCGCACTTGACTTCCCATGGGCGCTTGCCCTGGTGGAACTGTGCATTCGGGAATTCGTACGAATAGGGTTTTACTATATCCTGGTTGGAGGCCCTCAGTTCAAGCATGTATTCAATTTTTTCACCTGAGATTCCGTCCGGATCGTAAATATATCCATCGGGCCCGGAAATGGTAACTACTTTGGCTCCCAGCTCGGTTGCCTTGATGGCTGCGCCCCAGGCCACGTTTCCAAAACCGGAAATCGCGACGACTTTTCCTTTGAAGGTTTCACCCTTGGTGGCAAGCATCTCCTTTGCAAAATATACAGCGCCGAATCCTGTGGCTTCCGGACGGATGAGACTGCCGCCCCAGTTAAGACCTTTTCCTGTCAGAACGCCTGTGTTTTCGCGGGCAAGTTTCCTGTACATGCCATAGAGGAAGCCGATTTCACGTCCGCCAACACCGATATCCCCTGCAGGAACATCTGTTTCAGGACCGATCAATTTCCAGAGTTCAAGCATGAACGACTGGCAGAAACGCATGATTTCAGCGTTTGATTTGCCTTTGGGGTCAAAATCCGAACCACCCTTTGCTCCGCCCATGGGCAGGGTTGTAAGGCTGTTTTTGAAGATCTGTTCAAAACCCAGGAATTTCAGGATGCTGAGATTGACACTGGGATGGAAGCGCAAACCGCCTTTGTAGGGGCCGATGGCGTTGTTAAACTGAACCCGGTATCCAAGATTTACCTGTACTTTTCCACTGTCATCAACCCAGCAAACCTTAAACGTTAAAATCCGGTCAGGTTCAACCAGCCTGTCGATGATGTTGGCCGACTCGAAATGAGGATTTTCGTTATAGACCTCTTCAATTGATTCCAGAACTTCCCTGACCGCCTGGAGGTACTCTTTTTCACCCGGATGTTTTTTCTCCAGGTCGTTCATGATTTTTTCTAAGTCCATTTTGATTCAGTTTTAGGTGATTATTGACAAGTAATAATGATGTGTTTGATACGTCAATATTGTGAATAAAATAACACTTGCAAAATTACAGGTTCCAAGCTAATTAACCAAACAAAAACATTTAAATATTTTACAATGATTGATTTATGAAATTATCCCCGGCGGTTTCTCATGGCAGGATTTATTTACCCGGCATGGGGAGCTTACCTGACTATTTTATCTGTCAGCTTCCCGTTTTCAAATTTGTTGATCGTACTGATGGTCCCCTTTGGTGTATAAAATACCTCTTCACCGTGTTTCCGGTTGTTCACGTAATGGGTTACCTGTTTCGTGATACCGTTCTCAAAATAGCTTTTCTGGATACCGTTGCCCCGGTTGAACACGCCTTCTCCAACCACCAGCCCGGTGGCATCATAATAGAGCCATACCCCGTCGGGGAGACCATCGATGTATTTTCCGTCAGTTTTAAGGAGCTTGTTCGGATAATATTCAGTATGCCGGCCATTAAGCAGTCCTTTAACGAAACCGGATTGCGAAACAAGTTTCCCGCTGATATCAAATGTTCGCTCCATGCCGTTGAGCACACCGTTCTCAAAATGCTGTTCAAGTTGCAGGAATCCGGAGGGGTAAAAACTCTGCAGGGTGCCGTCCTGTTTGTTGTTTTTGTAGAAGCAGGAAGTCTGGATATTCCCGTTTACGTACCAGTACTTAGCAGGGCCTTCGTAGCTGTTTCCACTGACAGTGATCTCGGATTTTTTATTGCCGTTTGGCCAGTATTCCGTTTTTACTTTTGTGCATGACGTCAGAAAAAGAATACCGGCGACCAGGATGAAGATTTTTCCCTGCATTACCCCGGCTGATTAAAGATATCCACTGTGCCCTCGATGCCATTGATCATCATCTGGACGGCGATCACCGCCAGGATCAGGCCCATAATACGTGAAACCACCTTGAGCATGCCCGGGTTGATCTTGGAAGCAATGATCCTGGACGAGACGAACAGGATGTAGGTGATGAAGCACATGATGCCGAAAATGGCAACGACCATGACCACATTTTTCATCGATTTCTCGGCACCTACAAAATTCATTGCGGTGGAGATGGTGCCGGGGCCTGCCAGCAATGGGATTCCCAGCGGCGTGATGGCCATGTCGTGCGCCACCTGCTTCATTTGCTCCTTCTCTTCGACAGATTGTGCGTGCAACGCGTTTTCTTTTGCATTGAGCATCTGGAACCCGATGATAAAGACGATGATCCCCCCGGCAATCTGGAAGGCAGGGACTGTAATCCCGAACATCCTGAAGATTACGTGCCCGAAAAAAGAGAAAATAGCGATGATGATAAACGCGGTGGTGGTAGCTCTCAGGGCCACCCTGTTTTGTGTCTTTTTATCAAAATCCTGCACCATCCCGATAAAGATCGGGAGGTTGCCGACAGGGTTCAGCATGGCGAAAAAACCCATGAACACAGTAATCCCATGTAAGTATAGATCGTGTATCTTCATTTTTTTTCTTTAAGTTGATGTGAGGCCGCATAACTTGAGGCTTGTTTAAGAAATTCATCGGCCAGCGGCCCCGACAGCGGGCTGGTCTTTTCCATACGTTCGGGATGCCACTGCACACCCAGTAAAAATGATTTCCCTTCGGGGTTTTCCCACTCGATGCCTTCCACCACCTTGTCGTCAGCATATGCGTTCGCTTTGAGCAGGGGCGACAGGCGTTCGATCGACTGGTGGTGGTTTGAAGTGACCCTCGCCGTGTCGCAATGGCTGATGGACGACAGCAGCGATTGACCGGAAACCGTGACTGAATGGAAGCAATGCTGGTAGTCGTCCATCTGGTGGATGACCCGCGTTCCGATATCCTGCGGGATATCAATGACCAGCGAGCCCTTGAGGAAGACATTCAGGATCTGGTGCCCGCGACATACGGCAAACACCGGCATGTTGCAGGCAAGCGCTTTTGAGATAAGGGCCATGTCGAGGCAGTCGCGATGGCGGTTCATTTCGGTGCACCTGGCCGTGTCGGCCACTTTCCCATACAAGCCAGGGTATACATCTTCACCGCCTGCAAGCAGGAGTGCGTCGCACCGGCCAAGTTCGCCAACGGCTGAATCGATTGGCAGCACGTAGAGGTTAACAGGGATTACCGCAGGATTTGAACGTTTCAGCCAGTTCTCATAGTTGGGCGATGCCTTTGAAAGTCCTATTCTCAGGGATACTCCCTGCGTGAACCCACATCCGGGCAGTAGGAACCAAATAAGAAGGCTAATGACAAAATGCCTGAAGGTCATCTGCCGCTTGTTTTCCCTGGCGATATACATAATATTGTATTGGTTGGTGCAAAATTATACTAAAAACAGGATAAATGTGTGCATTTTTTACTTTGCGATGGGCTCCGCCCATCGCAAATGAATGGCGCCCCTTCGGGGCTGGGTTCTGATCAGGAAGTAATCCAGTAGATTGGGTTTAGAAATTGTGGAAGTCACATGTAAGCTCCAGATATTCAGGCGTGAAGCTGCCATCAGGAGCCCGGAGCGTAAGGAGTGGCTCTTCTATGCAAATGCATTCATTCCGGATAAATTCCATCAGGGTTCGCACAGGAACAACAGATGGTTTTGGGCCCACATTCCTCCACCGGCGAAGGTGCAGCCCGTGCTTTTCACAAAGAAGCCGGAAAGAGGGAGCGACAACGGAAGGCAGGATCAGCGCAAACGATCCTCCGGGGGCGAGGAGCCGGGCAACGTTCCTGGCCAGGTCGTCGTGTGTGAGGGCGTCCGAATGGCGTGCCGTGTTTTTGCGCGCTGAAGGGGATTTCAGGAAATTGGCAAAAAAGGGTGGATTGGTTATGATGAAATCGTAGCCGCCAACTTCGTGCGCTGAAAAGTACTGAAGCGGAGTGAGAATGGCCGAAAGCCGGTCGTGCCATGGGCTGCAGGCAAAATTGCCGGCAGCTTCACTGATTGATTCAGGGTCAATGTCGATGGCTTCGATCGCTGCACCTGATTTTTGCGCCATCATCAGGGCCAGCACACCGCAACCAGTGCCAATATCCAGGATTTTCGCTGAACCGGCAGGATGGGCCCATGAACCCAGCAACATCGCGTCGGTGCCAATGCGCAACGTACTGCGTTCGTCTTCAACGTCGAATTGCCGGAAATGGAACGCCATCCTTTTTTAAAGGTAAATTTCAATCAATCCTTCCGGCGCACTGATCAGCAGTTGTTTTTTCTTCCGGTCGACTTTTAGGATAATATCATCCACGATGGGCACAAGGATCTCCTTACCGCCATGGCGAATCTGGAAAAGCGACTGATGGGGCAGCTCAAGGATATCCTCTACCAGACCGATGTCGCCATGCTGCTGGTCAACCACGGCAAACCCGATAATTTCGTGGTAATAGAAACGGTTGCCTTTTAAGGCCGGCAATTTCGTGATGGGGAGATACATCTCAAGCCCCTGCAGGCTCTCGGCATCTTCGATGGAGTCGAAATCCTGGAATTGAATAACCGCTTTACGGTTATGTTTCAGTTCCAGGCTGCCTATAAAAAAAGGAATCCGTTCACCATGCAGATCAAGGTAAACGGATTCCAGTGCGAGATAATCTTCGGGATCGTCTACATCAAGCAGGACAATCACCTGACCTTTATTACCATGAGTTTTAAGAATTTTTCCCAGGTAGAAAAAGTCATCCTTATTCATAAGGAGAAGGAATTATAAATATTTCCTTACCTGATTATTCAGGCTGGGGTGTTGTTTCAGGTGCGGCAGGTGTTTCTTCAGCGACGGCCTCAGGAGCAACTTCAGCGACGGCCTCAGGAGCAACTTCAGGAGCAACTTCAGCGACGGCTTCGGGTGCAGCTTCAGCGGCGGCAGTTTCTGCTGCCTTTGCTGCCAGTGCTTCAGCTAACTTTGCTGCTTCAGCAGCCTGTGCGGCTTCGCGCGGCTCTCTTGCTTCGGCAGCCTGGGCGGCCTCATCAAGACGGGCTTTATTCAGTTTTTTTGAAATGGCATCGGCCTTTGCTTCATTTACTTTTGCTTCTGCTTCGAGCTGGAGTTTGCGGGTATTCTTCGAACTGAGATCCTGCTCGTTTTTCTTGCTGGAGATCTTCAGCCGCTTTTCGTCGAGCCAGGTCTGGAATTTGACGTCGGCCTGTTCAAGGGTCATGGCGCCTTTGTCAACACCTTTTAACAGGTGGGCCTTGTACAGCACGCCTTTGTAGGCAAGAATGGCCTTTACCGTTTCGGTAGGTTGGGCGCCTTTCTTCAGCCAGTCGAGGGCTTTGTCGAAATTGAGTTCAATTTCAGCGGGTTTTGCGATGGGATTATAGATGCCAATTCGTTCTATGAACTTTCCGTCACGTGGTGCACGACCATCCGCAATAACAATATGGTAAAAAGCTTGTCCCTTTTTACCTCTTCTCTGTAATCTGATTTTGGTTGGCATTTGTTAAATGATTGATTTAATGAAATGTTGAGTTAATTAATTTAAGGGGTGCAAAATTCGGCATTTTTTTTGAATTAACCAATAAATTAGCAAGAAGAAGTAAAAATAGAAGTAATTTATTAACAAATTGAATTGAGAGGGGATTTTGAAATAATTTTACGCCTCCGATCCACACCTTATTATTACCCCGAAAAAATGGTTGATTTCATTCATTTACACTTACATACGCAATATTCCATTCTTGACGGCGCCTGCCGCATCAAGGAGATGGTTGGAAAAGCGGTGGCGCTTGGGATGCAGGGAGCGGCGGTGACCGACCATGGTAATTTATTTGGTATCAAGGAGTTTGCCGAGGTCGCCGCGAAACAGAAAGGCTTTAAGCCGATTTTTGGGTGTGAAACGTATGTTGCCAGGCGTGGACATAAGGAAAAGGTGGAGATGATTGACCGGAAAGGCGATCATCTGATCCTGCTTGCAAAAAATGCAACCGGGTATAAAAATCTTTTGAAGCTGATATCTTTTTCATGGACCGATGGTCATTACTATAAGCCAAGAATCGACAAGGAGTTGCTTGCTAAGTACCATGAAGGGCTGATCGCCTCGTCAGCCTGCCTGGCCGGAGAGATCCCCCGGGCCATCCTGGCCGGCAACGTGGCAAAGGCGGAACAGGTCATCCTGGAATACAAAGCGCTCTTTGGCGAAGATTTTTACCTCGAACTCATGCGCCACCAGGCCACTGATCCGACACGCGACAGCGACGTTTATAAAAGGCAGATGACTGTTGGCGATGAGTTGGTCAGGCTTTCGCGGAAAACAGGGGTCAAGTTGCTTGCAACCAACGATGTGCATTTCGTCAACGAAGCCGATGCCGATGCTCACGACCGGTTGTTGTGCATCAACACCGGGAAATTCGTGGATGATATGGACCGGATGCGGTACACCGGGCAGGAGTGGTTCAAATCGAAGGAGGAGATGAACGAAATCTTTGCCGATATTCCTGAAGCGCTTGAAAACACCATGGAAGTGCTGGGCAAGGTGGAGGATTACAGCCTGAACCGTGACCCGATCATGCCCGATTTCCCCCTGCCGGACGAGTTTAAAGACCCGGATGAATTTCTCCGGCACATCACCTATATCGGGGCTGAAAAGCGTTATCCTGAACTCACCGCTGAAATCACTGAGCGGATCGATTTTGAACTGGCCGTCATAAAAAAGATGGGCTATCCCGGCTATTTCCTCATCGTCCAGGACTTCCTGAACGCGGCCCGCGAGATGGGCGTCTCCGTTGGACCGGGCAGGGGTTCTGCCGCCGGGTCGGTGGTGGCTTACTGTATCCGGATCACCGACGTGGATCCGCTCAGGTTTGACCTGCTGTTCGAACGGTTCCTTAATCCCGACCGTGTGTCGATGCCCGATATTGACATCGACTTTGATGAGGACGGGCGTGACCGGGTTCTGAAATGGGTTGTTGAAAAGTATGGGCGCGACAAGGTTGCGCAGGTCATTACCTTTGGTACGATGGCTGCCAAAGGCGCAATCAGGGATGTGGGGCGCGTTCAACGGCTGCCGTTGGAGGAGGTCAACCGGTTGTGCAAACTGGTGCCGGCCAAACCTGGCATTACCCTCAAAACTGCCTACGAGGAGGTTCCCGAATTAAAAGCCGCGCGCACTTCACCCAACAAGCTGATCGCCGAAACGCTCAGGTTTGCCGAAAGCCTCGAAGGATCGGTAAGGCAAACAGGGCTTCATGCATGCGGGATCATCATCAGCCGCGATGCGCTCACCGAATATATCCCGATCACCATATCCAAAGAGACCGACCTCTTCGTAACCCAGTTCGACGGGGAGTTCATCGAAAAGGTGGGCATGCTCAAGATGGACTTCCTGGGGCTCAAGACCCTGGCCATCATCAAGGATGCCATCCGGAATATCCGCAATTCAAAAGGAATAGAGGTGGATATGGACACCCTCCCTTTTGATGACACGGAGACTTACGAGCTTTTCAGCCAGGGCAGAACAACCGGTATCTTCCAGTTTGAGTCGGACGGGATGAAAAAGTACCTCCGCGAGCTGAAGCCAAACAAGATTGAAGACCTCATCGCCATGAACGCCCTCTACAGGCCGGGCCCCATGGATTACATTCCCAGTTTTATCGCGCGCAAACATGGCCGGGAGAAAATCGCGTATGACATCCCGGTGATGGAGAAATACCTGCATGATACATACGGCATTACGGTATACCAGGAACAGGTCATGCTTCTCTCGCAGGAACTGGCCGGCTTTACCAAGGGGCAGGCCGATTCTCTCCGCAAAGCCATGGGGAAGAAGATCGAACACATGATGACCGAGCTGAAACCCAAATTTTTTGACGGGTGTAAAAACAACGGGCATGATGAGGAGGTGGTCAAAAAGATATGGACCGACTGGATGGCCTTCACCGATTATGCCTTCAACAAGTCGCATTCAGCCTGTTATGCTTATGTAGCCTACCGCATGGCCTACCTCAAGGCCCATTACCCATCGGAATTCATGGCCGCCGTGCTCAGCCGCAACCTCAACGACCTGAAGGAGATCACCCTCTTCCTGGATGAATGCAAACGCATGCACATCCCGGTTCTAGGGCCGGATGTGAATGAGAGTTCAAACGCTTTTTTCGCCAATAAAAAAGGAGAGATCAGGTTTGGCATGGCAGGGATAAAAAATGTAGGTGAAGCCGCCGTGACAAGTCTTGTCGAAGAACGGACCGCCAACGGGCCTTACGCCAGCATTTTTGACATGACGCGCCGGATAAATTCCCACACAGTCAATAAAAGATGCATGGAGTCGCTTGCCAAGGCAGGCGCTTTCGACTGTTTTGAAAACACGCATCGGGCTCAGTATTTTTACCAGGAAAACAGCGACGATATGACCTTCCTGGAAAAACTGATCAGGCATGCCACCGATTACCACGCCCGCAAGGACTCTATGCAGCAATCGCTTTTTGGTGAAGCAGAAGAGGTTCATTTCCCTGAGCTCACCATGCCCGATTGCCGGCCCTGGTCAAAACTGGAACAGCTGAAATTTGAAAAGGAGGTGACCGGGTTTTACATGAGCGGACATCCGCTGGATGACTACAAGTATGAAATGGACCAGTTCTGCAGCAAAACCATCGAAGACCTGAAACAAGATCTTAAACCGCTGAAGGGTAAAGATATCACCTTCGCCGGCATTGTGATCGAGGCGAACCACAAGATTGGGAAGACAGGCAAGCCTTACGGCTCCTTTGTCGTGGAGGATTATTTCAATTTCATTTCGCTTACCATGTTTTCGGAGGAGTATCTCAAATGGAAGCACATGCTCGGCGAAGGGCAGTATGTGTTCCTGAAGGCACGCATTGAATCGCGGTTCGACAGCCCCGATCAAATGACCATCCGCATCAACCAGGTGACCCTGCTGCCGGAAGTGATGGAGAAATTTTCAAAGGTGCTCTCGCTGACACTGACCCTGAGTGATCTTGCCCTGGAAACCATCCATAAGCTTCACCATGCCGCCAAACTGCACAAAGGGAAATGCCTGATGCGTATCAGAATCCAGGACCCGGTTGAAAACTTTACCATCGATCTGCCGTCCAAAAAATACAAAGTGAATCCCAAGGATATGATCAATGCACTGGCAGAGATGCCGGAGATACAGTTCAGGGTATTCGGGGAGGTTTGATGGAAATTAAAAATTAAAAATTGAAAATTACGCGGGGAACAGGTACGCTGAGTGGCGTCGAAGGGTGCCCTGATTACTTTGTACCTGTTTCCAATCTTAATCTGAAATGATTTTTGTAATTTAGCGGGCTGAAACTAAACTCACTTTTAACGAATTTTCATATGTTCGAAACATTAACGGATGCCAATTTTGAAGAAAAAATTGTAAAGAGCGATAAGCTCGCCCTGGTAGACCTTTCAGCCGAATGGTGCGGCCCCTGCCGCATGGTTTCCCCGATCATTCATGAACTTGCCGCCGAGTACGAAGGCCGTATCGTCGCCGGTGAACTCAATGTCGATGATAACCCTGCAACCACAGCCCTCTACCGGGTAAGGAACATCCCAACCGTTCTCTTCATCAAGGGCGGCGAGGTTGTTGACAAGCAGGTCGGCGCCGTGCCCAAGGCTTCATATAAGGCGATGATAGAAAAGTATATTTAATTGGTGGACGGGTGGACGGGTGGACGGGTGGACGGGTGGACAGGTGGTCAGGTGGACGGGTGGACAGGTGGACAGGTGAAATAGTGGAAATCTAATCTTGCCAATTTCATTTTGCAATTTTACCATTTTGCCATTTTACTATTTCACCATTTTACTATTTCACCATTTTACTATTTCACCATTTTACTATTTCACGATTTCACCATTTCACGATTTCACCATTTCACCATTTCCCCTCTCTACTACCCTGATGTCAGCTATCCTCGACCAAACCCGCCTGGAGCAATTCTCCTCCCTTGAATTCCTCGCCCGCCAGGTGGTGGAAGGGTTTATCACGGGGTTGCATAAAAGCCCGTTTCATGGCTTCAGCGTTGAATTTGCCGAGCACAGGCTTTACAACACGGGTGAATCGATCAGGTCGATCGATTGGAAACTGTTCGGGCGTACCGACCGCCTCTACACAAAGCGGTATGAAGAGGAGACCAACCTGAGATGCCAGGTGTTTATCGACAATTCGTCGTCGATGTATTACCCGGTGCTGACAAATCCCGACATCAACCATCCCAATAAGATTACCTTTTCAGCCTATGTGGCGGCGGCATTGCTATACCTCTTCCGCAAGCAGCGCGATGCTGCCGGAATCAGCGTGTTTTCCGATACGGTTGAACTGCACACGCAAACCAAATCCAACCCGGTACATCACCGGTACCTTTACCAAGAGCTTGACAAACTGATCCAGCCCCGGTCGCCCGATGAACATAAAGGCACCAATGCAGCTCAGGCCATTCATGAGCTGGCCGAACGCATTCACAAGCGTTCACTGGTGGTGATTTTCAGCGATATGTTCGATAAATCAGCCCAGCCAGAAGAATTGTTTTCAGCCTTACAGCACCTGAAACACAATAAACACGAGGTGATTCTTTTTCACGTTGTGGACAAGGGCAAGGAGCTGGATTTTGATTTCGAGGACCGGCCCTATAAATTCATCGACCTGGAAAACGGGGAGCAGTTGCGGGTGCACCCGGCAAAACTAAGGAACCGTTACGTCGAAGCCCTGGCTGCCTTCAAAAATGACCTTAAACTGCGTTGCGGACAGTATAACATCGATTTCGTTGAAGCCGATATCAATGCCGGTTTTGAACAGGTACTCCTGCCATACCTGGTCAAGCGCAGCAAGTTATTTTAAGCCCTGCATCCTGCAGGGTTAAGTTATCCTTACCTTATTTTTACTAATTTTGCGGCTTCTTAAAAATAGCAGCAATGATGGAAATTGCCTCCAAATATGATCCTACGAAGGTTGAGGATAAATGGTATGAATACTGGATGAAACGTGGTTTCTTCCACTCGGTTCCCGATGACCGGGAACCTTACTGCATCGTGATCCCGCCACCCAATGTCACCGGAGTGCTTCACATGGGCCATATGCTGAACAACTCCATCCAGGATATCCTGGTGCGCAGGGCCAGGATGCTGGGCAAGAATGCCTGCTGGGTTCCGGGTACCGACCACGCCTCCATTGCCACAGAGGCGAAAGTGGTTGCCAAGTTGAAGGATGAAGGCATCGACAAGGCAAGCCTGACCCGTGCAGCGTTCCTCGAACACGCCTGGGAGTGGAAAAAGAAACATGGCGGGATCATCCTCGACCAACTTAAGAAACTCGGAGCTTCCTGCGACTGGGAGCGTACCTGCTTTACCATGGACGACGGGCTCTACGAATCGGTCATCAGCGTATTTATCGACCTTTACAACAAAGGCCTGATATACCGTGGCATCAGGATGGTTAACTGGGACCCGAAGGCGCTGACGGCA
>Ga0209083_1002042_pt1 | contig 20257 bp, 33 predicted proteins | sample AM7aDNAmetaG_FD_184132 | JGI IMG/M metagenome (GOLD analysis project Ga0209083, IMG submission 184132) | Freshwater microbial communities from Finland to study Microbial Dark Matter (Phase II) - AM7a DNA metaG (SPAdes) (version 3) | ecosystem: Environmental > Aquatic > Freshwater > Lake ...
TTCTTGCTAATTTTTGATTAGCTCCATTATCTCCAAATGTTACTCCATTATTACTTCCAGCCTGACTCTGGTCTATATTATCTGTGCTACTTACTGCTGTTACTTTAGGATAGAAGAGAGCGGGGAAAGAACCTGAGTTGGTGATGGAGGAGACTTCTTCTAGGGTCATTGAGTTGACATCAAACCAAGCGTCAGAGATGTTGCCTGCATTGTTATTAAGAATAAAAGATAGTGTTAGATATACGCAAGTTGAACCTGATGTGAATGTTTTTGTTAATAAAGTCCAATCATTACTACCACTTAATGTATTAGTAGATGCTCCGCTTGCGTCAATTCTTGTGCCCGTTGCGTCATATAATCTAAAAGCAGTAAAAACGCCAGAAGCTGTAGTGTTATTAGTTTTAGCATAACAACTGAATTTGTAAGAGGTAGATGGTTTTATTGGTATTGCATATTTAGTTAAACGAGATAAAGAAATAATATTAGCTGGTTCTACAATATCTCCAATAACACACCAAACTCTACCAGTAATATCTGTCGTAGATACTTTAAGTGTTAATCTACCAGTTCTCGTTACAGCACTATCAAACTCTCCTGAAATATTAGCCGCTTTGACGTTTAAATAAATTCCATATTTCTCATCTTCTATAGCTCCGTTTGTAGTCCTCGCCACATCCCCTGTAGCACTATCAATAACTCTAACCACTCCACCTTTGACTGTGAGGGGGGTAACTACGGTTGAGGTATTAGATGCACCCGTCATCGTATTAGAATAGTTTGCATCCTTTGAAGCACGATTTTGTACGAGCGATCCTGAATCAGATGCGACACGATGAATTTCCACCATTAATCTGTCTGTGACATGATCTATCTGTAAAGGCAAAGTTCCACTTGTGGTGGATTTTCCTAAACCTACCTGTACATAATTTGCGTCTCTGTTTGCCATATTAACTTAAATATATAAAAGAAACTCCCTCTTCGTTAACTGCTGAATCTATGTAAACCTTTGAAAGATTATCTATGTCAATACTCACTGTTTCACCTGCGGACAGCTGAAATCCATTACTAGACGCAACTATACTCGATCCTACGTATATGAGCCCAGTGTTGACCGATTTTGCACGAACGGTGACCGATTTTATAGCCGTTGTACTCGCCAAAGCCACCCTTGTACCTGCTGTTGTGACAGTTTGAACCCCTGAACCAACAATTGAATAAGGCAATACGTTGACTCCATTTGTGACTAGTGATGTTAAATTACCGCTTGACCCCTGCTCAATGGAACTCAAAATGAAACTTTTGATACTGACATTAATTCTCTAAATGTAGGAATTAATCGTTTCTCTTCTTCCCTCTTTTTAGGATGATGGAAGTGGCATAAAGTGATGCCATTGTTTATATCAAATCTTAACTCAGGATAATCTTTGTAACTTAAGATGTGGTGTGCTACTAAACGACCTTTGCAATCTTTATTATTAATTTTACATATACACAAATCTCTTTTCTTTACCGATTGTGACCAATAACGATGTGCTGGACTTCCCCTATCTTTTGAAGCATCGTTGTGTATTTTTAATTTACTCCTATCTTTAATCCATCTCCAATTGAGTTCTCCTCTACATTTTGATGCTCTTTTTTCAATTGTATCTGGCGACTGTTTATTCCCTAACATCCACATCCCATTTCCATTCGCCAAAGCCGTTGCTCGTCTTTTCTCTGAAAGAGTGGCTACAACTTCGGGATGTTCTTGAAAATACTTCTTTACTGAATCACTAATCTTTTTCTTTCTTTCTTTTGGTACTGGAACTCCTTTGTTGCTCGGTGACATCCCCAGACGAACTTTATTACCCTTGCTTCTTTCCGAAGTGAACCATCCTTTGTTTATTCCGTTTTTTGGATAACCACTTGGCATGATTTTATTCTATTGCTTTTAATAATCTCTCGACTTTTTGTGAATGTGCCGTCTCTTTTTTTAATAAATCTGCAATCCTTTGTGCTATTTCTTTTTCCTTTTCTTCAAGTTTTGTCTCTCTTTCATTTATACCTGCAATTGCAATTTCATTGATTTCTTTTAATTGTTTGGTCTCTTCTTGAATTTGTGCTAACTCTGATTTTTTAATATCAATATCGTGACCTAAAAAACCATTTTGATTTACTTTTTCCTGTATAGCTTTATTTAAGGTACTATCAACAATTTTTAATGAATCAATACTTTCTTCTAAATCCTTTATTACAATATGTTTTGCATTAATATCGTTAGTTAAATCTTGAGAAAGTTTTGTGAGTCTTTTGAACTCTGCCTCCATAATAGTAATATTATTTTGTGCATTCTCAATACGACTCTGTAAATCATCGGGAAGGGGTAGTTGAGGACCTGTTTGATTAAGTGTGTCTAACATATTTATAACTCAAGTACTGAGTATGAAGGGCTAGTCCCACCGACTGTAATGAGACCTCTGTAAACATTTCCATCCATCATTGAAAGCGATCCCCCTGTACCATCTGCTGTTCCAGTACAAGCTTTGAGTATCGCAATGTAATGTGTTGAATCAGCGGCAACATCTCCAAAGTTTACATAAAGAATATTTGTGCTTTGATTTTGAATCATAAAACCTGTTCTCGCTGAATTAGCAGCCAAAGCTGTCGTTGATGTTTGAGCACCAACTGCTGATCCTGAACCTAAACTATCTCTAAACTCTAAACAATTGTTTGCCATATTATTTTTTTAATTGTAGAGCGGCTTTTAATGCCTGTCTCTGTGAATAAATTAATTGCTTTTCTTTTATCAAATCTTGCTCTCTTACTCTCAAACTTCTCTCTAACTCTTGCAATGAAATCTCTTTGAGTTCGAGTGCTGTCTTTCTATTATTAAAATCTTTTTCTCTGTCTTCCATTTCTTTTATAAAAAATAATGCTCTTGTGTTTATTTCCTGCGACATTTTTTTGTTACCTTCCTCTTGCATCTGCACTGCTTTTTCTTTGACAAACAAATTTTCTTCCCTTTTCTGTAGGGATTGGTCTTTTTCGCTAACTTCATCAAGCTTTTCTTCAAGTTTTTCAGAAAGCTCATCAACATAAATTTGTTTATCGGTGGCTGACTTTAATTTGTCATTTGCCTCCTTGTTTATATTATCTACCCTTTGTTGATATAAATCAATTGGGATTAGTGCCTGTTGTTTCCTTCTCTCCAACACCTTTAATTCGGTCTCTAAATCCCTTATTTTACCTAGCGCAACCTCCTCCTCACTGATCCATTTCACCCTTTGATTAGCGAGAGCGACCTCAAACTGTGCATTGACATTGTTTAATTCCGTTCTCGCTTTATCAAGAGCTTTCTTTATATCCGAAGTACGCATAACATCACGAGCAAGTTCTGTTGCCTTTGATGATTTAATTTCCTCTGATGTAAAGAGTTTCATTGTTATTTTTTCTTACTCTTTTTTGCTGCTGCAAATTCAACAGGTTTTTCTGCTGTTTTCTTTGCAACATTATCCACACTTGCGAAGTTTTCTAACTTCACTCCTGCAACTATCGATGATACCGGTTCTGCTTTTTTAGAACCATTCTCGATGTCTGCTAACACCTGATCACGAATTTGTGCCTTCATAACTGCGATCTGTGGTGACTCTTCATCCACCTCAAGCTCTCGAACAATCTGATCCTCGTAGACCTTTCTTGCATCAGGAACTCCCATCATATTAGCTCCACGATAAAATCTATCGGTTTTGCGACCTTCGATTTCATCCTCCTTCGCTTTCTGAATCATGATTTTGTCTACCAATTTTGTGGTAGCAATAACCATCAAGTGATGTGGCAACTCGATAGTATCATGAGCTTTTACAGAGATAGGTTTACCATCCCAATGGAATGTAAAGAGATCGTCTGTAATGTTAGTAAATGCAAAACGTCTCAAAGGGTTAAAAACTCCTTCATCCTTTGGGAATAAATATGTTGACATGATTAATGACTAATTAATCTAATAAATAGATGCGATTGACTAAATCGCCTCTCTACAATCCATTATACTAGATAATGGACTGTGTGAGAAGTGACTATGAAATTCTCAAGCTAACTGGACCATATTGTCCGTTTACACCTGTTTTCAAGTTGTAAGCGATGTCCATCAAAGTAGCTGCTGTGACCTGAAGTGCACCTGCAGTTCCTGAGTTGGGACCTGACAAACCTGTACCAATAGCTGGTGTACCTGCGATCAAAGCATTTGCAATACCTTTGACTTGTAACCAACCATAATAAGTAGCCGCCAAGTTATTTACTGCAACTCCTACAATCTTTCCTGTGATTGTGCTTGGAGCTTGTATAACTGCAGAACATGTTGGTGGAATTATTGTTACTGTGGCTGAAGTTGTAACAGCTGCCATTGCATCTTCAAGTTTCAATGTTATTGATGTACCTGAAGCTGTAACTGCTGTGTTTGATGAAATCTTTGAAATCTGACCTCCTCCATTAGCAACTGTTCCATACGTAGTATAGAAACCTCCTGCTAACTGATTTGCTACGATAGCTGTACCTGTTGAAATCGTAAGAGTTGTTGTCAAAGCACCAGCTGCGATTGCAACTGCTGTGACATCGGTCAAATTTGCTGAGATAGCTGCATCTTGCTGTAGTTGACCTACAATCAAAGGTGAAGCTCCTGCTGAAGCAAATCTAAACTCTCTTCCGTCTCCTGTTGTGGCTCTTACGCCCAAGTCAGGAACTTGTGTCATGTAAGGAACTGCGGCTGATGTTGGTGCTACCTGCACTAACAAGTCGGCTCCATTTACGATAACATCTGGTCTAAGTGATGACATATTTTTGAATTAATTAATTAATAAACCTAGTTAGTTGATTGTAACGCTATGTGAGTAGCGGCAACCTTTGCATTCAATGCGGCGAATACTCCTGTCGCTGTAGCTAATGCTGTACATCCAACAGCGGCGGTATCTCCTGATAATAGGATTATACCAACTGTTAGTGTTGCAGAAGTGATAGCTGTAGCTGGAGCTGAACCCAATGGGTTGGCAATGAATTGACAATCATGGAATTCCATAACTCTCTCAACATCTGTGGCTCCTCCCTTAACAAACGAAGTGGTGACTCCACCTGCCTGTTTCCAGAATCTACATCCGTCAAACAAGACATCTCTTGAAACTAACCCAGTTCCGACCGTTCCCTTTGTGAGAAGAACTGCTGGTCTAACTTTATTTCCTGAAACTGCATCTGCTAGTGAACCGAATGTACAATTAAAGAATTGGGCTGAGTCTCCATTCAATACCATTTCCGATACTGTATCAGAAGTTAGGTTTGTTGAATTGTAGAACTCGCAATTCCTGTAAACTGCATATTCTCCACCCTCTCCAACAGCTGCGACGTTCTGAGCAAGTGTATTATCGTTGTAAAATTTAATACCTGTAAAAGTATTACCTGTCCCTGTATTCTTGACTCCGAACACGTCTGTAGTTGCTGTCGTAATTCCCATGTATACCTTTGCTCTAGGTCCATATTGTCTTCCCCATGTATCTCCTACAAAGTGAACTCTGTTTTTTGAAACAGTCAACATTGATGTCAATACGTGGTTTGCATTTGTACTCAATACGATAACATCGTCGTTATTCGTTGTTGTAAGTGCATAAGCGGCTGCGACAGTAGCCATTGCGTTTGTTGGTGAAGTACCATTGTTTGTGTCTGATCCATTGGTAGCATCAACATAATACACATCACCAAAGGTTGTATATCCACCTCCAAGAATTTCACTTGGTAGAATCTTTGCACCATATTTTAGTGCCGAATTGTAATTATTTAGTAACATTTTGTTTTTTTATCTTAACCATCTCCCGTAGTCATTAACTCGAGGTCAATGGATGAACTATTAAATGCCTGTGATACCTGTTAACTTACCATGTCTTCTTGGGTTATCTGTACATAGGTTACCTCCAAGAATTATGAATGAGTTAAATGCGAACTGGTTGTTTGATTTGATGAAACCTGTCCAGTAGAATCCTAGGTTTGAAACCTCATTATATGAGTTACCTGTGAATAGTTTTGAAGCTACTTCTACCTTCTTTGCTCCTTCGAATGCATCGAGTTCTACATCTAGACCATAGAAATCTACGAAGTTCTCGTTAAGCATTATCAATGATCCTGATGTTGCTTTTCTATCAGGAACTAATTCTAATCCTGCGAACATTAAACCTGAGAATCCTTCATAACCTTTATAGTTAGGAACGATATTTACTTCCTTGAATATTTTCTCTTGTGGTTGTAACAACTGTTCATACAAAGCCCATGTTGGATAATCTGTATAAGCTCTTGTTGGTACAACGGTTGCATCTGCAATGTTGTTAAACAAAGTTCTCATGGTTGCAAGTGACAAAGTTGCGGCTGCTGTAACTGTGGATGCGAGTGTTGTGTATGTTGATCTTGAAAGACCTCCAATACTTGCAACGACTGATCCATCATCTACGATAGCTGCAAGACCTAGTGGGTCCTTGCTGTTGTTACCTGTTCCATCTGCCCAAAGCATTGTACCGATTCCATCAGCCAAATCTTGTGCTCTTGAAATCATTTCAATCTTTGTAAGATCCAATACTTTTCTAACTGTGTTGTTTGCAACGAGGTCTGTACCTGCGAGTGCAACGTTAGCTGTAACGAATCTTGGGTTGTATTTTAGCAATACTCTTGTGTCTGTAAAATCTGTTGGAAGAGTATCAAATCCGATGAAGGATTTAATTGCTGTTCCTACTTTGAATTTGATTGGGAAGTCCTGTGTAGCTGCATCAAATTTTTTGGTCTTTGATAGCATTTTTGTTGCAAAGACGTTTCCTCTCAATATTGTATCAACGACTCTTGGAACGATTTCCTCCATCGTGATTGTGTCGACAACGTTATTAAATGACATATTTTATTTGTAATTAAGTTATTAAATTCTTCTTCTGTAAGCGTTCCAATCCATAGGGTTGTAATCTTTATTTACTTTTTCTGCCCCTGAAGGTTCGCCATCTGAACTGCCTGATGTAAGACGTGTAACTGTTGATCGTGCCCTCTTCGAAGCTTGTCCTTTTGACTGATTTTTCAACTCATAGATTTCCATAGCTTTGTCAAATGGTAGTAAATCACCGGAGTAGTTACCATCGGCATCCTTTGGTGTGTATTCATCAACAACCTCTAAGATACCAACCTGTTCTTCCTCTGTTAACTTTCTACCGACATAATCCTGCAAATCCTGTAAATTGTTATCAATCACTGACTCGTTTCTAGCAAGTGACTTGACCTCATTCGTTCTTACCTCTTCGTACGTCTCACGTGCTTTCTGTTCTGCTCTCTGTTCGATATAAGCTATACGTTGAGTTTCAATTTCAGCAGCTTTTCTCGTATTCTCGTTGTCACCATATAATTTTATGAATGACTCCAAGATAACTGAATCGACTGGTCTCTCCACGTCTTGCTGAACTGACTCTCTCTGTGATAACAAACGCTCATATCTCTCTTGAGCTTCAATTGCCCGATCCTCAGCTTCACGCTTTTGATCAGCAATTGTTTTGAACCTTGAGTATGGTACCTTCTGCTCCTCATCTGATACCTCCTCCTCATCCTTCCGAGTGACTAGTTCGGCATCGTCTTGTCCCAACTCTTTGATTTGCGAAATCTCGGTTGTTGTCTCCGAGGTGTCTGCTTTATCAGCTCCGACACCGAACGCTGGTGCGTCAAGATTAACTTTTTTCTCTTCCATAACTACGGGGAGCTTTTTCTTACGAGGGAAGCGCCCGAGCTAACCCACAACGATTATAATTAATGAGTCGTTGCCATCTCTAGTAGAAGTGACTAACCTCTACCCAAATAACTCTTTCTCTGTTTCTCTTTGAATACTTTGCTGTTCATCCGTTGTGTAAATCGGTCTGTTATCCTCTTTTTTCTTATTCTTAAATTGTGGTATTTTCTTTTTATTCACACGAGCTTTAAAAACTGCATGTGCCTCTTTCTTACCAAGATTTGAACTATGTTGTTTTTTCAACATGTTCCTCGCTATTCTTTTGATAATGTCTGCTTTATTCATATTACATTTTTTTAGCCATGTGCTTACCTAAACTGCGAACTCTCGCATAACTACCTTCCCCTGAACGATTTTCAATCTGTTTCTTTATCTTTTTACCACTGATTATATCAGCAGTTTTCTTGTGTGATTTTATCATTTCTTTATGAGAACCACGCATTTGAGATACTCTCTCAGGATAAGTTAGTTTCTCTTGTTCTGCTTTGAATTTCTTGATATCCATAGTAGTTATTTCTTAGGTTCTGATTTTTTCTCATCTTTCTCCCCAACCTCTTCCTTACCACCTGCCATTTCATAACCCATACCTTTGCCCTTACCTGAGTCCTTGCCGATCATACTGTAACCTTCCTCTTTTACAGTTGCCTCGTCTCCGACCATACTATATTTCATTTCTGCCATTGTATTAAAAATTAAACTAATAAATTTGACCTTTATTTATGTTCTGCCTCTTCAACTTGTCTTTCTAACATTCGATCCATTCCTTTTCCGAATTTACCACCTACCATTTTTTTAGCAATTTTTTTCTTTGCATCTTTTACAAGTGGAATATGTTTTGTTTTTTTATTCAACTTATTGGTTTGATTTCTATGCCAATCAGTTGTGTATTCATATGGTTCTCTTGGTTCGTGTGACATTTTATTTATATTCCTTTAATTCTTTCTTTTGCTTATTAAACTCTTCCTTGCGACCTTTACCTGTTTTCAATACTTTTAATAAATGTTTGTGTTCCTTGAGAATTGCAGGTTTTGATACAACCATTTTCTTTGACATACTCTTTTTCTCTTCGGCGAGTTCATGTTGAGATTCATTCCATATATCGTTTTGTTTGTTTGACATATTTATATTATCACTTAAATTATTAAACTTGTAAATTGGGATTAATCAAACTGTCGTTTAGATTTATGTTCTTCTAAAGCTTGAATAAAACTCTGACCTTTATACTTTGGTTTCCAATTCCCATTATCGAAACTTGCTGCCTCTGCTTTGTGTGCATCTAATCTCTTCATAAAAGAGTCACGATGATCCACTGACTTCTTCATCTTTTTAGCCATAACAGTCGCTAAACTGTGATGTACTTGTTTTTTAGCAGGTTTATTTCCTACCATCTTTTGATATTGTTTTTTTGATAAGTCCATAATTATTTTACTGGTACACTTTGTAATAGTTGCTTCGACTGAATTGCAACTGCATCATTTGTCGCTGGTGCTGGTGCTTGACCAGGTGTCGCAGGTCCCATCGGATTTACTGCTGCACCCCCAACTCCATCAGGTGCCATTCCAGGAGGTGTCTGTACCCCAGGGACTCCCCCGGGTTGCACCATTCCTGCCACTTGTGGCGCTTGTGCGATGCTAAACGAAGGAAGATACTGTTGTGGCTGAATTTGCCCTTTTTGAAGCATTTGCCACAAAATCAACTGATCCGTAGCTTGATCAGGATCTGCGAAATCCAACTTCTTAAACAACGATCGTGGATCAATAGCTCCTGCACTCCATAAATCAATTGCCTCGTTTCTTTGAGTCATCGCATCCTTTGGAATGAGTGATCCATCCTTTACTGTGATGTCCAACGTTTTAGTAAGTAGAAAATCTGTGTTTTTTATCTGCATTATGTTCTGCTGACCATCTGCTCCAACCGACACGAAATCGTGTGGCTCTGTGTAGTGAACAAACATCAACTGAACCCAATAATTATAAACTGTGTCTGCGATCTGTTCGAGATACTCTGTGATACCACCACCGATACGTGATGCATCGAGCTGATTAATCATAATTTTACCTCGGGCTGTCTCCTCTGACTTCTGTCCCTGTGGTGTAGAACCTGATGTGCCGAAAATGTTTGATAACTCATTTCTTGCATCCTTTAGATTATTATACACATCTGCTGGAATACCAGGAGCAGGGAATCGCATAATTGCATCTGTGACTTTACCCTGTGGAACTCTGATCGCCTGACCACGTCTCAATGCTGAAGCTGCCTGTGAAGCTTGTTCTGCTGTGAAAGCATTGTTAACAGCCATTCCATTATTCATAGAATCAACGTTTTTATCTATCTGTCTCATCCTGCGATTTACCAAATCCTGCAATGGAACGTTCTGTAAAATAAGTGATGTCTCATCATGAGGTTGTAATCCTGTACTGAAAATTGAAAGGAATGTGTATGGATCTGTTGCCTCATCCAAGAAGTTTTTGCCCTCCTCTGCTTGTGCTGTCAAACCTGTTACCTCATCGGTCTTTGGTTCGATGTCATAATTCCAATGTGGATTCTTGTATTTACCAAGCACCAACTCATCCATCGTGTAAAATACATCCTTACCCTGATACCACCATTCGATGTACTCCAACTTCGTGCCTTTCTTTTCTGCTGATCGTAAAGTTATCTCCATTTTTTTCTTAGGGAATAACTCCATCAACTTACCTGCTGATACTTGTTTTCTCTCACCGATGTACTGACCTGTGAATTTACCTGCCTCATCCATGTGTCCATCGACATCAAATATCATCCTCTTTGGATTGATAACCTCTGTCTCAATTTTGTCTAACAACTCGTTGTAAGAACACTTGATAACAGCGACTTTGTAAATCAACCAATGTCTGATCATCCTCTTTAATTTTTTCTTTAGTTTTTGCTTGTCTGCCTCGTATACCAAAATTGTTTTAATCGATGCTGCCAACTTCTGTCCCTGCTCACCCGGGTCTGCTTTTACCACTGGATCAGGATTACTTCTCGTTGCTATCGGTATGAACGTTTCAACTGCCTCAAATATTTTATTATCTACGAGAGGAACTGTACCAACAACACTGTCGGCATCCTCTGTTCTCTGCTTACCCAACCAATACTCAAATGATAACTTCTGTCCAGGTTCGATGTCGTTGAAATACTTCTCGTACCTTTCTTTCCAACCACGAACCAACTGATTAACTTCTAACTCAGTAAAATCTGACTCGAACTCATCAATTGGAGTAGGATTAAAATTATCCTTCTCGGCACTCCCTGCTTTATTCAAACCACTGAAAATATTGAGAGCGCCTTTGATAGCACCCCATATTCCAGTACTAGCTTGAGTTGTATCCTGAAGAGCCACGTTAGTTTATGTGTGACCATCTATAACCATTAATAATATCGGAGACATGAGATTGGTCTATCCCAAATATTTCTCCTACCTTTTTTTGTGACATATTTTTGACTAATTGTTTAATTTTTATAACACTTTCTGTTGTTAACTTATGTATATGAACTCTTATTTGTTTTCTTTTACCACTATCATTATAAACAAAAACATCTAAATAATTTCTTGGTGGGTTTTTTGCTTTCCTCTGAATTATAAACTTATTCCAAAAGCAACTCCAAATCTTACCACTTCTAGTAGCTTTGTAGTTTGAAAATCCGGGAATAGTTTTTAATTCTTCTTGTAAAGCCATAGTTTAATATTTATATTCTCCTTTATAATTTTTACTTCCTTTTTTTGTACCTAAATAATCTCTGCCTCTAAAAATAGAATGAGGTTTTTTTGCTTTTTCATTTGCAATATCAATACTTCTTGACATCTTCTTCGCAATAGATTTTTTTACACCTTGTCGTGCTTTTTCTTTCTCCATATTTTTATAAGACGAGTCTTTTCTGCCTTCTGCTTTATCCATCCAATCCCACATTTTTTTATTCGCCATTGAAATATTAAAATTAGCGCACACTAGTAATTACATTAATTTTACACTGAACTCCATAAGAATCAATTGGGATTAGACAACCACCTGTGAATTTATGTGTACTACAGATGTTTTCTGTACCACAGTTGAGTTCCTCTTTTTATGAATATCTATATTATTATTAGTACTGTGGACAACTGGTTCTACTGTGGATATCTTTAATAGAAAGCATACCTTTATCCGCAAGTGCATGATGATTTGGACATAATAATACAAGATTTTCTTCATCATCTGTTCCTCCATTACAACGTTGCAATATATGATGAACTTCAACTATTTCATCAAAACCACAGACAACACACTTACCATTAAATTTCCCTTGTAAATATCCATATCTGCCTGATAATTTAATTTTAATGACCTTTTTTTCATCAGTTTTTTCATAGTTTTTATTCATTATACCTTTAATCCACTCGGTTTCTTTGAATTTTTTATAAAGATGAATAGCAGTTGAATGGTCTTTTTTCAATTCTCTTCCAATCGCACTATAACTAAAATTATAATGTTTAGCTAAACATACAAATAAAGCCCTAGCTTTTACAAGTGAATCAAATCTTCTTTTTGACAACAGTTGCCCCTTATCAACTCCCATTTCTAACTTAACAATTTCATATATTTTATCCATAATTTTTATTGATTAAACTTTTATACACATATAATAACATTTGTGCATAAAATAATCAACTTAATTATCAACATTTCTTTGTAAAACTGTTAACTATAATATGGGTATATTAGTTATCAACTTATTGTCAACAGTTTGAAAACTCAATTATCGACATCTTATCCTACTATTTCACCCTTACTTATCCACAACTAAAATCAATAAAACTTCGGCAAAAACGCTGATCCATCGGGCAATGCCTCATACCCAATAGAACCCCACTTCGACACTGGATCCGAGAACGATGCCTGTGAATCCATAAACCTAGACATTCCTATTCTCCAATACACAGTCGCCTGAACCCAATCATCACGATCCGAGCGCATCCACGTGAATTTAGTCATACCTGTGTTCTCGTTGTAGTCCTCTACACGATACACGTGTGACCAGTGAATCCAATAATCCCACCACTCCGAATCAGTACCATAAATGGGTATGCGTTTTTCTGTGAACTCATCAACAACCAATTGAATACACTTGTTCCTATCTGCCTGAACTGTTCCCTTATCATCATCCCAACTGATAAGCTCGTCGTTCTTTTTATCCTGTCTATAAAAACACAAGAATACTCTGTTGGGGTATTTTTCACGTAGCTTACGAGGTCCAATTATATCTCCACCTTGGTCGATGACCATGATCGCATCACTCCAACGATTGAGTAGTTTCTCAAGCTCCGAGTAATCCTTACACTCTCCGAAATAGAATAGTCCATATTTATTACCAATCGTGTATCTGATATCCACACCTGTATCGACTCCGATGATAGGTCTGCAATCCTGTGGGTTAACTCTCTGCGTAAGGTTCTGAAATAACAACGGCTGTGATAACACGTTACCTTTACCAACGTAAGGTACTCCAAGCACGAAATTACAGAACTGCTCATCTGTATAACTCTTTTTACGATCAAGAACTGCCTGAGCTGATACCCAAGGACACATCAACAGCGATATCTGATACCCTGACACCTTTTTATCTGCCCAACGCTGAACCCAGCGCCCTTCCCTGCGATTGAGCTCTTTCTTACACTTGGTACACCCAAAATAAGCCGGGGTGCCCATTATGTTCTCCATTGTGAGATACCAATCATGACCACAGAACTCGCACTCCACGAACCAATACTTCTGATCCGACTGCTCCCAATACTTATCCACGCCAACCCCAGGCGCACTTGGGTTACTGAAATACCAACGCCATCCGAATTTAGAGTGCTGCAACCTAGTTTCAAACTGTGTGACTACATCTTGCTTTGACCTGTCCACCTCATCACCAATGTAAATATCTGCTGGAATAGACAACGCTGATCGTTCTGTCCACGTACCTCTGAAATATATAATGTGATTACCTAGTTTTTTCTGCTCGATAGAATCAATGTCGTTAGTCCATTCCTTAAAAATAGGATTAGCATTTATCAATCGATTAGTTTTACCACCAACGAAATCGTGTACATCGGACATCGCAGGTAGAGAGTAAATGATATCTGTACCCAAATTCTTTGCTACCCACATCATCTTTATATTCGCCAACGTTGACATACCAACCTGTGCTGCCTTTCTTATCGCCTGAACTGGTGTCATATCCCAAAATATATCCCACAAAAAAGGATGATCTGTGAAATCAAGTTTTGTACCCTGATCGTTTGTAATGTTATACAACTCTAAAAAGCAGTGTATATCACGACTCGCTAACTGTTCCTTTGTTGGTATTACCACCATGTGTTTTTATTTCTTTTAGTTTCTCTGCAACCTCACGAGCAATCTTATCAAGGTCGATGCTGGACTCATTATCCACCTCAACCTTACCCGAATGCTCCACCTTTGACATCATAAGCGCAGTACCATGTGTTCTGTCCAAGTCATCACGGTAGAAACGATAGTCGCCATTTATAGCCCGAGTGACTCCCTGCTTTACCAACAGTACATCAACCTCCTCAGCTGTTAGACCTTTGTCTTTACCCATCTGAATGATTGCCTCCTCACGTAACGTTGCGTAGTTTTTCTTACCAGGAGGTCTACCTGCACCAATAACAACCTCGCCTTTTTTCCAAGGTGGTTTCAAGTTCTTATTTTGTACCCTTTCGGTATTTTTCTCGGTATTTTCAATCATATTATTCAATTTAGACACATCTTTTAATTATATAAATCAACGCTATTGATAAAACAAATGCTCCTGCAATTATACTACCCATAACTAAACCCGGTTCAATTATTATTGTCATTTGTTATTTATCTCACTCCATTTCTTACCATCACTTCTGATAGGTTCTTTTCCTGTTAAAGAAAATCTAGTCAATATTGCATCACAATACTTTGGATCAAGCTCCATGACTCTTGCATGTCTACCTGCCTGTTCGCAACCGATGAGTGTTGATCCTGAACCTCCGAATGCATCAAGTACAATATCCCCGGGCTTACTGTTTTTCATTATAGCCCTCTCTGATAACCTGACTGGTTTCTGTGTAGGATGAACGTACTCGGTTGTTAAATCTCTATGCTCATACCAAACATCAAGAATGTTAGCAAACTCTTCCTTATCAAGTGAGAACACATCCTTATAATTAGCTAACTTCTTATTAGTGTAATGTGTTTTACCTTCCTTCCATCCAACCATACATGGTTCATACTGTCTGTGATAGTCGCAACCCATAGAAAATACCATTGCGTTTTTCAACCAAATGATTATCTGACTGAAATGCCATTTAGACATTCCCCATGCATCGTGATTTATCTTGGCGTTTACATTAGCAAACCACCAATACAACATAGCGCTGTCCTTTGAATTTTCATATAAACGATTTAGACACTCGGTGTAGAATACCAAACAATCTGCATCTGTTTTATCATCATTAAAAATCTTACCACCTGTCCCTCCGAACTTCTTGGAATTATAATCCAAACCTCCAGGGAATTTATAGTTTACGTTATATGGTGGATCAGTGAATATCAACTGTGCTTTATCGCCCTGCATCAGTTTCTCGAAGTCCTCCTTTTTAGTACTGTCCCCACATAACAACCTGTGATTGCCTAGTGTCCACAAATCACCCTCCTTTGACACGGCTGGTTTACCATCATCGATGACATCCTTTTCCTCGAATCCATCCTCTGTAAGAGTCATCAACCCCAACTCTAACTCATTAAAACCCCACTCTACCAAATCATCCTTATCAAATACGTTGCCGAGAATGTCCCAATCCCATTCGCCGGTGTTCTTATTAGACCTGATGTTGTACTCCTCGTACTCTTTATCTGTGAGTAAACGATTAGGGACACGAACATCAATCAAATCATCAACCATGCCGAGCGCTGCCATGATCTTGAGTCGCTGGTGACCTGCAATGATTTTGTTATCAGTATTAATAACAGGTATCTCAACCAAATCGAATTTCTTTAATGATTTAGTAAGCTGATCCACCTGATCCTTTGTCATTTTACGAGGGTTATTCTCATATGGAATGAGCTCCTTAACCAATCGTTTTTCTGTTGTCCACTTCAATTTTGTCATATATTTAAATAATGAGGATAAATCTTATAAAATAACGGATCCTTTGGTTGTAGAATATCTCGTTTGAATATCTTTGCGTACTGCTTTATCTCTGGCGCACCATTCGGTGACTTTCTTATAACGAATTGTTTTTTACACTGAATACACAATACACGGAGAGCACTATCACCATCAAAAACAGTAATCGGATCATGTACGTTTGAAATTCCATCGCAAATCATTTGATTATTCCCTTAACTCCACCTGTTGTCATATCGATGTAGTAGTATTTTTCACCTTCATCTACAATGATATCACAAGCCCAAGCTTTGAAATGTATTTTATCTCCGACTTTTACTTCTCCATAAGTTCCAACTGCGACAACTTCTCCGACTTCAACTGCAGTCTTCATGGAATCAAGGGATAAAGCTCCTGCTTTAGCTTCATTTATCTTTATAAGTATATTACTTCCTATCGGTTTGATTTTCATTTGTTTTGAAATTGATATTAATATTTGCTATCTCTTTACTTGGTTTCCAATCGACATCCTTTACTTTACATAATATTACTAAACCATCACTGCCATCAGGGAACTCAAAAGGAAACGACACGATCCTTGCTTTTGATATTGGATCAACTGTGACCTTTGCATAAGGTCCAATCTCTGTATAAAACTGATTAATTTTTTGTATCATTTTTTAATTCTTCGCATATACTTACACTGCCTGTTATAAACTGGGCTGCATTTGCAATAGAGTTCTCTACTACACATCTCTCGACCTTTGCTGGATCAATAATACCTGCCTTGATAAGATCCCCAACTGAATCATTCTTTGCATCGTAACCCATATCTCCATGCAAGTAATACGATACCTCTGCATAATCTTTACCAGCATTCTCACAAATCTGTTTCAACGGAGCTTTTAATGCCTCCTTTACAATGATCTCCCCTACGGTCTTTGCTTTCATATCCTGTGCTATTCTCCATAAACACATCCCTCCACCTTCCACTACGCCCTCCTGTAGTGCGACCTTTGAAGCTTTGATAGCGTCATCTGCTTTATCTTTTAGATACTCTCTCTCGAAGTCCTGACCTGCGATTTTCAACACTGCGATTTGACCTCGCAACTGTGATACACGTTTCTCTAACCTCTCTTTGATATACATATTCTGTTCCTCTCTTACGAACTTCTCAAGAAAATCTGCTCTCTGTTGTGCTGACTTATTATCAACAGGAATGAACAGCGTTTTATTAGCATCGCTGACTATCTTTTTTACTTTACCCAAATACTTATCTGCCTCTGACATCATTTGAAATGTGATACCTGTTTCCTCTGAAACCCGGGTAGCGCCTACAACTGACTCGATATCCTTTAATAAGTCCCCTGATGCCTTTATAACAACAGGGTTAAACCTACCCAAACCCTTATTCATAACTAATAGACCTAACACTGCGTTCTCGATATCCTCACAAACGATAACGCACGATGTGATCCCATTTGCATCGAAGTAACCAAACAAAGGTGAAATGTCCTGCAACGCTGTTATCTTTTTATCAGTAACAAACACTGGAACGTTAGTCATAACGCACTGTGCCTTTGTCTTTTGATTTATAAATGCTGGTGACATAAACCCAACCGAAGTATCATAACCCTCGATAATCTCGTAATCTGTTTTTGCTGAATCGTAACAATCCTCAACAGTGATCACTGCATCGTTACCCAACTTATTTATAATCTCGCTGATTTTAGTAGCCAATACCTCGTCCTCACTTGATATGAGTGCTATCTTTTTAATATCCTCTGTCGCAATTTTGACTGATCGCTTTTTAATCTCTGCCACGATCTTGGGTGACACTTTGAGTAATGACTCCCTGATCGCCATAGGATTTTCTGGTCGTTTCATTGCCTCATGAACCACTGCCTGTAAGAACACAGCAGTCGTGGTCGTTCCATCCCCGGCATCATCAACTGTTTGACCGAGAGTATTTCTAGCAACCTTTGCTCCTGAATTTTCAAGTGGATCCTTTAATTCGATGACCTTTGCGATGTTAAACCCATCGTTCGTGAACTTGGGCTGCACTGCATCATCTACCCAAACATTCCTGCCCTTAGGTCCTAAAGTACCCTTTACGGCATCACATACGACATCCAAACCCCTTAACATACTCTCACGTGGATTAAAATTGACTGACTTACTCATTTTTTTTATTTAGATTATTTATAAAATTATCAACATTATCTGACTTATCAAACACCTCCTCGGGTAGTATCGGCGCACAAAATGATACTACGCCATTGACCTCATCAGGTGGGTCCTGTGGTGGTTCAACTTCCTTATCCTTTTTTTTGAAAAAATCTAGGAGTTTCATATTAATAATTTTGTATCTTTTCTTTTACTTTTGTAAATGGTCTAAAATGCAATTTGTTATGTGACTGCGTAACGATCTCCTTACCTGAAAAATTGTGATAGAACTTGCGAGGTTTAATTCTCTTTATACTGAATACACCAAGTTGTGAAACTCTTATCTTTCCTTTGAATTGCAACCCTGCGTAAATAGTCGCCACATCATCTCTATCCAATTGTACTGTCTTCGGGATTTTCATTTTGTAATCTTATTAAAATCTGTTCGTAATACTGTCTGTTAACTTTATTATATGCTCGACTCTTAATTTTCAACTGATTGAACCAATCCATACCTTTTGCTGCTAAAATCAAATTGTTATTCGTAGGATCAGGTGACTGATGCAACCTGCAATGCTCCTCTGTCGTAAGTGGTACTAAATTGTCCCAATCATATCTCAACACCGAACTGACTGACTTTGGAATGTAGTGATGCATCACATCGGTAGGTAGTCCTGAAATAATTGATCGTGGGAATTTTACCTTGCCAACCCTCTGCATCTCAGCATCACACTTTTTTCTCATCACTGACAACGGTGTCTTGGACACTCTGTGGAACGGGGTTTTTTTCATAAGTAGGTAGGTTATCTAATATAGAAACTAGTGTTTGAGCATCACGAGATGGAATTGCTGACTGCAATAAATATTCTCTAAACTGATTTACTTGTGATTGCGTTATTATTTTTTCCATTTTTTCCTAAAAGGGCGTTTGTAAAAAATCCGCCCTTATTATATTTTGCTGATAAATCTCTCGACCTTTTACATAAATCATTAATCTCCCAATAATTAAAACCTGACTTCTTTACTAACCTCAACCAATATCCGTATGTAAATCTTTTAGTCAAACCAACCTCTGCGACAATCAAATCAACAGATCCAGCTAATTCGTGTGGTGGTTTTTTTTCCACAGATTTTTTCTGTAAATAACCATCAAATAATGTTCCAATGTGTTGTAATGTCATAATTATATCTTATACACCATATAAGTCAACTGTTGATAACCTACAAGAGTTTCATCGTTGCAGGTCCATCAACAGTTGGCTCATCAACAATATAAATAGGTTTCTTTTTGAATAAGTCAATATTGATATACCACTGCTTCTCCTGACTCTCAGTTTTCAACACTGCATTCTTTATAAAATCCTCGACCAATATTCCCCACTTCTCATTCTTACGCCAATCCTCAAAGATGATCCATACGCATTTATCTCTCTTGATCTTATTCACAATCTTGGGATTGAGTGAAATTTGTCGACTCTTCCATAACACGGCTTTAGAAAAAGACACAGATTTTACATAGTTCTTATTTACAAATTTTCCTTCGTTGATTTTCATTGTTTTATCTCCTTATCTATTATCTCTAACATTTGCGACCTGTATTGATTATTTCCTTCTACTTTACCCTGTATAAATTCTAATCCTTGTATTCCAAATTCTATTTTTGATATTGGGCAGTAATCTTTGGTATATTCTTTCGGCATTTTATCTTTTATGGCTTGTAAAGTTTCTCTTTTACCTCTCTTATATTCTTCTTCACTATATTTTCGCCACCAATCTCCATTGCTCTCTTTAATCGCCTTACACACTCCCTTTACATCATCTAACTCTTTGGGTAAAACTATTCCAAGTAGGGACATTTCTACACCAAACTCTTGCATCCAATTCATTATTCTATTAGTAATTTTGTTTATATCTTGTTTTGTTTCCTTTTCTATTTGGTTATGTTTCATTTCAATAATATAGCAGGGATTTTTTACTCTATGACAAACACCACCAATTTCAACATCAGCACCACCAATAGTAGTTTCCATTCCACAAGCACATTTATTATTTTCTTTCATAGCTTCTTCACACTCTTTATCCCATTTCTCTTTTAAGTTATTTTTCATTTGAAGTTTAATTTAATTATTTTTCCGTGAACAGGACAATCCCCTGTTGAAGTTTGGTCATAACAAGTGCATC
>Ga0209083_1002047_pt1 | contig 20228 bp, 17 predicted proteins | sample AM7aDNAmetaG_FD_184132 | JGI IMG/M metagenome (GOLD analysis project Ga0209083, IMG submission 184132) | Freshwater microbial communities from Finland to study Microbial Dark Matter (Phase II) - AM7a DNA metaG (SPAdes) (version 3) | ecosystem: Environmental > Aquatic > Freshwater > Lake ...
TATTGATTTTCGTAATGGTAAAATTGTTGGTGCAGAAGTTATAGAATATGCCATTTATCATTTTGTACATCACAAAAAATTTAAATGTCATATAGTTCCTAAATGGGAAAAAATACCAGATTATTATTATATCTCGCCAACAGGCATCTATAATAAAGAACAATTAAAATGGTATAAGACTATTTCAAGATACAGGACTTCAAAAGGCAAAATATTAACTTTATTAGAAAAAGTAAAAGCCTCATACAATTATAGAATGGGTGATCTTTTTAAATGAAACACTGGTATCAGGAACAACTATGCCAGTGCCATAACCACAATAGCCAGTACCGCCAAAGCAATACCCAGCCAGTTCACTTTTCTTAAGGGTTCCTTAAAAATAAAAAATCCCATTAATGCTGCCAGGGATACAATACTAACATTAAAGACCGGAAAAAAAACTGAACTTTCAAAAATGCCAAGACATTTTAAAAAATAATATGTCGAACCAAAATTCAACAAGCCAAGTATTATTCCTGCAAATATATTCTTTAATCTAATTTTTTGAGGCCTTCTGATGCTGCTAACAAGCAACGTCATTAAACCTAAGACTAAGCTCACTAAAAAAGCTGATGAAAGAAAAAACATCAGGTCATTGTTTAACAAACGTTTTTCGGTATAATTTAATAAGGAGTCATTGGATCCTGTGCAAATAAAAAGTAATATTGGTAACAGGAGATAAATTTTCTTAAATTCTATTTTTGAGTCTTTTTTTAAAGTTAGATAAAAAGCTATTAAAGCTAATGTTATCCCAACTGCCCTTACAATAGTAAAAACTTCATTATAGAGGATGACACCTAAAAAAACAGGAATAACTACCGACATTTTGCTCGAAACTGCCGTAATAGCAACGCCTACTTTCTGGTTAGATAGGGCGGAGATGCTAAAACCATACATTAGAAAAAAGCCACAGAGCAGTGCAAAAGGAAACCATATCTGTTCATGTATTTCAACTATTTTATTAAATCCGTTGCATATCGCAAAACCCATAACTGATGCCAACAGATAGTTTACAACAATAGCCTGAAGGTTGTCAATGTTATATTTAGGGAAAATTTTAAATAATACGACAATTAGCGTTGATTGTATTATAGCAAGAAATAAATAAATCATTCTTAAGTATTAACGTAAAATAAAATTGTATCATGTTGCAATTTGGTTGTTCTAACTGCATCTTTCATAATTTTAGGGGCAATAATACCCTTAAGATAATATTGTGAGCCTTTTAACACAATAGCTTCATCCCAAAGGTTTGACTTAATAAATGAATTGAGAAGTTGAGCTCCACCTTCAACAATTAATGACTGAATGTTCTCTTTAAATAAAACCTCTAAAATATTTTCAATCAACTGCTCATTAAAATTAATTTTAAGAAACTTTACATTATTACAGACATCCGTTTTAATAGTATTGAATACAATTGTGCAAGCTTGGCTGTCGAAAATTTTAAAAGTAACCGGTAATGATAAGTCCCTGTCAAGAACAACTCTCACAGGATTTTTACCCTTCCAATCTCTTGCTGTAAGAGCAGGATTATCCAACAAAGCAGTATTTGTTCCGACCATTATGGCATCTTCCTCGGTACGCCATTTATGAACCAAGACTCTTGTTTTTTCAGAAGTTATCCAATTAGGTTTTTTTGTTGCCGAGTCTTCTCTGATAATATCAATAAAACCATCTTGGGTTTCTGCCCATTTTAGTATTATATATGGTCTTTTCTTTTCATAAAAAGTAAAAAACCTGCGATTCAGATAACGACTTTCATTTTCTAATAGTCCTGTTTCAACCATGCAACCGGCATTAATCAGCTTCTCTATCCCTTTGCCAGCAACTTTTTCGTTACAATCTTTGCTCCCGATAATTACCATGGGTATTTCATATTTAATAATTAAATCGGCACAAGGAGGCGTTTTGCCAAAATGTGAGCATGGCTCAAGATTGACATATAAGGCAGATGTTTTTAATAAACTTTTATCTTTTACACTTTTGATAGCATTAACTTCTGCATGAGGTTCTCCGTATTTTATATGATAGCCTTCACCTATTATTATATCGTTGTTTACAATAACACAACCCACCATTGGATTGGGAGCAACGTTGCCTAAGCCTTGCAGTGCTAACTGCAAACAACGCTTCATATAAATTTCATCTTTTCGTAAATCCTTAGGCATCGTTTTACACAATTAATAGAAAATAGCTGATAGAAGATATTAAATAGATAATATGTGTTTTCATAAATATAGCATTTTTTATTTGCAATTGTGCTCTATGATAAACTGTAATAACAATTTTCCATCATCTATTTGCTATCGCTTTTAGGAGGTGGCTTTCCCACTCCTGGCATAACTCTCCAATTAAAAATATCATTTTTATCAATAGGTCTTAAATTTTTAAGCCATTTGAAACCTTTCAGTAATTTTTTATCCTCAGGCATATCTTTTATCGGAAATAAAGTAGCATCGGGTTTTGATTTAAATATGATTCTTTCAACTTTGTTTTCTTTGAGATAAATCCTTAACGCTGACGACTCAGAAGTGTTAATTCCTGTTCTGGAACCATCATCATCTTTTACAAGATAAACTGTTTGACCGTTACCTTTCACATCAATAATATGTAGTTTACTGTCATCGAAGTATCCCACCATATCTTTGCCTTTAATCTGGTCAAAATTTAATGAATCATTCTCTGAAACGATAAAAGAAGAGGCATACATTTGTAATTCTTTGATAACATTATTTCCAATAATGATTTTAATAAAATCGGCTGTTAATTGATTTTCATCATTCCAGATAACAGGGGTACCATAAAGATTAATAGTTGAATCGCTGAAGAAAAAAACGATAGAATCGCTGATACCCTGTAAGTCGGTTTTATAAAACTTAACATGTTTAAAAGCATATAAAATTCTTTTCCCTCCTATTGAGTCAAGCCTGGAGTTAAGCGTGTCGGCATGAAGAAATAAAGAATCACCCTCAAATATTTTAACCAGATATGGCTTTTCAGTAACCTGTGTAAATTCTGTTTTTTCGAAATACTCACCATAATCACCATAAATAACTAAATTTTCTTTCAAATCAGTAATGGTTACATTTTTAATAGCTTTCCCGTACCCATTTGTTCTGTCATAATATAAACTATCTCCCTTCAAAACCTGCTCTTTATTTTTCATATATGCATTCTTGCTGAATTGCGACAAGTCATTTCTACTGTCGTACCATCCATTTTCGCAATATATTGTATTTTCTTTACTTACTATGGTAGTTGGACCCAAAAAATAAGATACTTCTGTAACAGTATTATATTTAAGAGTGTCTGAATTAATGGTATATTTGGGATTTGTAAGTACAACTTTATCTTTAAAAAAAAACATTTTTTCTTTTGAATAATACCTGCCTATTTTGCTTTTAAGGTTATTTTCGGCATTATCAATATTACCTCCGCTGTTGTAATAAGCAATGTCGTTTTTTAAGTCATAAAATAAGCAGTCGCTGGTTAATGTACTCTGATTATCAACCATTTTACAGTTGTGGTTCAGTTCAGCGAGCCTACTATTGCCATCATATTTTAATAAATCGCCCCATACATCTACGCTATCAGAAACTTTTATATGAATATTGCTAAACGCATCAAATCTGTTGGTTTCAGAATAAAGGTAAGCGCTATCGCAATACATAAATGTTTCATCATGTTTCAGAACAACATTTCCTATTAATCGCCTTACTTCTTTATTAAGACTTTTATCAAACTCCAGACTGTTGGCTTTAATTAATTCTATTTTAGTATTTTTCTGTGCATACAAAAAAGAAATACCAAAAGCTAAATTTAAAATAAGTAGTGCTTTTCTTATTAATGTCTTGTTATAATAATGCTGAGTACAAAGAAGGTGAGAAGTTTTTTTAAATGAAAAAATCATTAATATTCCTTTTAAGGCATCATTTTATGGTCTCGGGATTTTTATTTTTTCTGCCAAAAACAGAAAAATGTACATATCTGTCGGGATTAACTTTCATGTCTTTTAAAAGTTTGTCCAAATCTATGGAGGATTTTTGAAGACTATTGTAAAGGCTATCGTTATTTATTAATAAGCCCAGACTACCTTGTCCTTTATTAATTTTATCCATAATCTGTGCAGCATCAGACATGGCCTTATTTGTATTTGTAATAACTTTTACCACATTGGCTTTAGCAATAGAATCTGTTATCGCAGATAAATTTTCGATAACATTTGTAATCTGTTGATTGCTTCTTCTGATGTTTAAAGAAATAGCTTCAATATTAGCAAATATGTTTGAAATTTTTACTTTTTCAGAGCTTACTAATGTGTCAAGGCTGAAGGAAGTTTGTTCCAGATTACTTATTGTTTGGTTTATATTTTCAAAACTTTTTTTAATATTTTCACGTGTATTTTCATTGAAAATATACTGAACTACAGCCATTACAGAGTCTATTGACAACATCAGATCTTCAGCTTTCTTTTTAAAAGGTAACATCTGAAGGCTTACCTCTTCACTTATACTTACCTGTATTTCGGAATTAAGAGTGTCTCCTTTTTTGGCAAATATTTCACTGTCCCCCAATTTAATTTCTAACGCACGTGTTCCCAGCAAATCAGAACTAAAGATACGGGCTAATGAGTTTTGAGGAATTTTAATTGCGCTTTTAACAGTAAAACGAACAATAACTTTATGGGCATCTTTAGGATGAAAATATATCTGGTCTATCCTACCTACTTTAAGACCACTTACTTCAACAGAGCTTCCTTCTACTAACCCGTTAACCTGTGAATAAACAGCATAATAATACTTTTCTTTCAAGAAAAGGTCTCTGCCTTTTAAAAAGGTAAAGCCCCAGATGAATAAAAGTAAGGCAGCAAGTGCTAATAAACCTATTTTATATTCTTGTTTTATTTTCAAAATAACTTGTATTTTGTGGCAAATTTAATTATTTTTAATTAACTTAATGGCTTCCTGAGGAGAAATTCTTTCTTCGTTGTAAAAAGCCACAACAAAAGCATCTTTAAAACCTTTGCTCTGAACTTGTGACTGCCATTCAGCAGCTTCTTCCAGAGTTTTAAAATCGCCCGTTGTATATCTGTATAAAGAATTCATCTGGTAAACTTTCACATCTTTTAGTTTAGAAAATTCAGGTGAATTTAAAGGCTTATTAGTGGATGAAGCTGTAAACTGAACCCTGAATGAAACTTTTTTAGTTGTTGTATTATCTTTATTTTCAACAACTTCTGTCTTTTTTACAATGGTATCTTTAGTCTTTTTTATTGTATCAATAGGGGGTAAATGGTCTGTTTTTTTATTTTCAGGATTTATATCAACAGAATAAATATCGCTTTCAACATTTTCTTTATATTCCTTAAAAGCATTAAATAAAGCATTAGAAATTTTATTGGTTCCCTGTTCTGAGATAAGAACTTCTTCTTCACTTTTGTTGCTTACAAAGCCTATTTCAGTTAATATACTTGGCATGGCCGCTTTGTATAGTACCAGAAAGCCTGCTTGTTTAACACCTCTGTCAGAAAAGCCAACTTTAGTACTCATCTGATGCTGTATTTTCTGTGCTATCATTAAACTTTGGTCTATATATGCATTCTGATACAGTGAAAAAATGATATTGCTCTCGGGGGATTTAGGGTCGAATCCATCATACATTTGTGAATAATTATCTTCAAGTAAAATTGATGAATTTTCTTTTTTAGCTACCTCCAGGTTTTCCTGACTTTTATGTAATCCCATCACATATGTTTCCGAGCCAAACGCTGTAGTGTTCTTTGATGAGTTGCAATGTATAGAAATGAATAAATCAGCTTTGTTTTGGTTGGCTATCTGGGCTCTTCTATACAATTCAACAAAAACATCACTTTTACGTGTAAACACTACTTTTACGTCTGGAAAATTAGTTTCTATTAAATTGCCCAGCTTTAAAGCAACCTTTAAAACGACGTCTTTTTCATATACCTTGCTGCCTACCGCACCAGGGTCTTTCCCTCCATGTCCTGAATCTATTACAACTGTTTTTATCCTGTAGCCTTTTTTATCTTTGGGTGTATTGGCAAAACAAAACAAAACAAAGAGGATAAAAACACTAAAAATGAAAATCAATCGTTTCTTCATTTTATTATATTGTAATACATTTAATTTTTTTATTTAGTTTTGCTATTAAATTAGTTGTAATGTAAGGTTTGTATATTTTTTATTACAACTTTTGATACAAAAATAGTATTATTTTTAAAATTGAAAATAAGTCATTGTTTAAATATTTATTTTTCTATAATTCTGATTGCAGTTTTTACTTATAACTTAAAGGCTCAATCTGACTCTTTGCCTGTTCATGACAGCGTCCATGTTAAACTTTCTCATGATACTATTGCCGTTAAAAAAGACACCTCTAAAATTGTACCAACGAAATCCAAATCTGCTTTAGATTCTAAAGTAGAATATACTTCTAACGATTCGATATCATTTGATATTACAAATAAAAAGGTTTTTTTATATGGTAATGCTGAAATAAAATACGAAGATATTGATATCAAATCCAATTATATTGAAATTTCTTTTTCTGACAATCTCCTTTTTGCCTCAGGGGTTATAGATAGTACCGGAAAAATTTCAGGCAAACCTGTTTTTTCAGATAAGGATAAATCATTTCGTTCGGATACGATGACTTATAATTTTAAAACCAAGAAAGGTATTATAAAACAAGTTATTACAGAAGAAGGGGAAGGCTATCTGCATGGTAATAAAATAAAAAAAATGGCTAATGATAATATCAATCTTGTTGATGGGAAATATACCACCTGCAGTCTGGACAATCCTCATTTTTATATAGGCTTTAAAAAAGCAAAGGTGATACCTAATGATAAAATTGTAACCGGCCCTGTTTTTCTTTTTATTGAAGATGTGCCCTTACCTATAGTTTTACCCTTTGGGCTTTTCCCTAATAAAAAAGGACAACAATCGGGCATACTCATACCCACTTACGGAGAATCTGCCAACAGAGGATTCTTCCTCGAAAACGGCGGTTATTACTTTGGGATAAATGAATATATGGACCTTGCATTAAGAGGTACTATATATACCAGAGGAAGCTGGGCATTAAAAGCATTATCCAATTACAATAGAAGGTATAAATATAATGGCAGTTTTGATTTAGATTATGCTGTAAACATTGACGGAGAAAAGGATTTACCTGGTTATTCCAGAGGCAGGGATTTTTTTATCAGATGGAGTCATACTCAAGATCCTAAAGCCAGACCAAACAGTCGTTTTTCGGCAAATGTAAATGCCGGTTCAAGTAATTACCATAAATATAATCCTAGTACATCTAATGATTATCTATCCAATACTTTTCAATCAAATATTGCCTATCAGACAACGCTTTTCAACAAATTTAATTTTTCGGCAAATGTACGCCACAGTCAAAATACGCTGAACAAAACTGTTGATTTAAGCTTACCTGAAATTTCATTATCAGCCAACAGATTTTATCCTTTCAGAAAACAAAACAGAGCCGGAGAACAAAAATGGTATGAAAATATAAATGTAGGGTATACTATGAATGCCAAAAATGATCTTTCAATAGCCGATTCTCTATTCTTCACTGAGAGGAGTTTAAAAAGCTTCAGAAACGGAATGAAACACACTATACCAATAAACAGCAGTATTAAAGTTTTGAAATACTTTTCGTTTAATAACTCTATAAATTATAATGAACTGTGGTATCTTAATACTATTGACAGAAACTGGTCCAATGAAATCAACCCGTTAAATTCTGTTCCGGGATACGTTAAAACTGATACCGTTCAAGGTTTTAAAACGGCAAGGAATTTTAGTTTTTCAACATCTCTCAATACAAAACTTTATGGCCTTTATCAGTTAAAGAAAGGACCTGTGAAAGCTTTGAGACACGTCATCACACCTTCTGTGGGATTTACTTATCAACCTGAATTTGGCTTGTATCAGTGGGGTTATTATAGATATTATCTTAACAAAGGAGTTAGAAATCCTATAAGGTATTCAATTTTTGAAACAGGTATTTATGGAAGCCCTCCGCCCAACAAATCAGAAAATTTTAACTGGAGTATAGCCAATAATCTGGAAATGAAGATTAAGGCTAAGAACGATAGCGCTGAAGAGTACAAAAAAATTGTTTTAATAGATAACTTTACTATCTCTGGAGCTTATGATGTTGCCAAAGACTCATTAAGATTTTCTAAGATTCTTTTGAATGGTCGTACTGTTCTTTTTAAAAGTTTTGACATACGCTATGCTGCTGCCCTTGACCCTTATATAACTGACTCCTCAGGAAATAATCTTAATATTCTGGAATGGGATAAAAACAAAAGACTTACCCGATTATCGAATAGTGAGTGGGCTTTTGGCTTTAACTGGAATTATTCTTCCAAAACCAAAAAAAACGCATCTAATGCATCCATAAAAAAAAATCCGGCAAGTAATTCATCCAATGAAACTGTAAGAGGTACTAAGGAAGAAAAGGAAATGATAGATAAAAATCCGGAAGCTTATGTAGACTTTAAAATACCATGGAGTATTAATATAGCTTACACCTTGCGATATACAAATACTTTCTTATACACAACCTTTCCACCTATAAACAAAAAGCAATATATTCAAACATTATCGTTCTATGGCGATGTAAATCTTACCCCTAAATGGAAAATTGGTTTCAGGTCAGGTTATGATTTTGAAACTAAAGATATTTCTTATACCTCTGTTGATATTTACCGCGATTTGCATTGTTGGGAAATTAAATTCAACTGGGTGCCAACAGGCTATAGGAAAAGCTGGAATGTTACCATTAATGTAAAAGCCACAGTGCTTCAGGATTTGAAACTCACAAAGAAGAAAGATTGGAGAGATGCTTATTATTAATATGTTTGACGAAAGAAACAAATTGTTTATAATAGTATTGTAAAATTATTTAAGTAATTTTGCAACTTTAAATAATCTGTAAAAACAAAAATTAATAATATGAGACATTCTCGTTATTTTTTTCTATTAGTATTTTGGGTAATAAATATACTGTTTATTAATGCACAAAATCAAGGCGTTTCAATTAACACGACCGGTGCTCAAGCAAATCCTGCAGCCATGTTAGATGTTTCTTCAACAGTAAAAGGTGTATTAATAACGCGTATGACAACATCAGAAAGGCTGGCTATTACACCATTAACACCGGCTCAAACCGGTTTGTTGGTATATGATACCACCCTGAACAATTTTTTTTACTGGGATGGCACAATGTGGGTTATGGCTATAGGACCTCAGGGACCTACAGGAGCTACTGGAACCGGAATAAATGGTGTAACAGGACCTACTGGTGCTACTGGTGCTTCAGGAATAGGACTAACGGGATCCATAGGGCCTACTGGACCTACTGGAGTAACCGGAACTGGTTTAACCGGTGCAACCGGTGCTACAGGAGCAACGGGTCCTTTGGTTGCCGGTACTTTAGGACAGACACTTAGATATGATGGTACTTCATGGGTTGCTAACAGCAATATTTATAATGATGGTACTAACGTCGGTATAGGCACAAGCAGTCCTGTTTGCAGACTTCAAGTAAATGGTGCTTTAAAAACTGACCGTATCAATGAAACTTCAGATATGAGACTGAAAAAAAATATTACACCCATTTCTGAAGCCCTTGAAAAAGTACTTAAACTTCAAGGGGTTACTTATGAGTGGAAAAAAGAAGAAATGGGAAAGGGTGTTCATCTTGGTTTGATAGCACAGGAAGTTGAAAAAATACTTCCCGAAATTGTTGATACCGATAATGACGGCTTTAAATCTATTCAATATTCTGTACTGGTTGCAGTGCTTATTGAAGCCATGAAAGAACAACAACTTGCACTTGAAACACAACAAAAAAAATATGACGAATTAAGTTCTCAGTTAAACCTGATAAAAAGTCAATTGGATAAACTGGAGTTAAAAACAAATCCCTCTAAAACCAAGTCAGATATTCCAACAAATCAAAGAGGATCCAAATAATATTGTCAATACAAATAAATAGTATTACTAAAAATCATTTTTTCATTGGTATCTCTTATTATTTTATTTAAAAAATTTATCTTTGCATAAATTTAAAATCGTTTTTATGAAAAATCTATTATTTGTATTCATTGTATCCCTATTTGCATTATCATCTTATGCTCAATCTGAATCAGATACCACAATAACTGATCTGACACATACAGATAAAAACAAACTTAAAAAAGAAGACTATTTTATAAATGAGATATTTACTGATATATGGCAAAATAAACCAAGCATTTTAGACACAAAACCTGTTAACAGAGGATATAATGCGTATTTAATGATGGACAATCCTTTGGGTAAATCAAATTTCTCAATTGCTTATGGTATAGGCGTTAGCGCTCACAATATGTACAGTAATTGCATGCCTTTTGAAGTTATAGATACTGCAGGAAAACCAACAGGTAAAACCGATTTTGTGGCAATTCCTGATAATATTAAATACAAAATCAATAAACTCACTCTCTTATACGGAGATATCCCTGTAGAAATACGTTTCAGAATTAAAGGGAAAAGTGAAAATTTTAAATTAGCTGTTGGCTTTAAAGTAGGGTATCTTTTACAAAGCCATACAAAATATATCGGCGACAGGTTAGATAATATTACCGGTGATATTAAATATAAAGAGTATAACATTCCAAATATTGAAAAATTGCGTTACAGTGCAACAGCCCGCATTGGTTTTGGCAGATATTGCATTTCCGGTTCCTATTCACTGACAACAATATTTAAAGGAGCTAAAGGTCCTGAAATGTATCCCATCTCGGTTGGTATAGCAGTTACACCATTTTAGTTTAATAATAAACTTTTTGAATATCGAATTTCGATTAACGATTTTTGATTTCAGAAAGAAAGCCCGAAGCCTAAAATTCTCACCTTTCCCTTTATAACATTTGCCGTTGTCTGTTTTTTATTATTCTACTGTAGCAAAATTTCATATATTTATTTATATTTAATAAATACAGGTAAAAAATGTTACTTTAAAAACCATTTTATTATGAAAAAAATATACACTCTTTTAATAATAACAATTTTACTTTTTTCAATAATAATATCCAATGCCCAGAACCCACCTATTGCTCATGCGGTTTTAGATATAAACGATATCAGTGCAAGAATAAATGCTTGTGGTAATCATTTCTATGATTTTATAGGATATCCACATTTTGACGTGCCTAAAAATAGCGGAAAGTGTACTATCTTTTCAAGTGCATTATGGATAGGAGGGTATGATAATCAAAACACATTGTATTTAAGTGCTGAAAGATTCAGACAGATTGGTACTGATTTCTCAACGGGTCCTTTGAGAACAGATGGCACAGCATCGTCAGACTCTGTAACAATAAATAATTGGAACAGGCTATGGGTGATTGACCGCAGTGAAATAGACCAATTTATTCAGTGCCACAACAATCCATCCAGTTGCCCCGGTTATATTATACCCAACTCTATATTGGATTGGCCTGCCCATGGTAATGTTTTACTCGGACAAAGCCATAATCTGGCGCCCTTCGTTGACGTAAATAATGATGGGCAATATAATCCCATTGATGGTGACTATCCACGCATCAGAGGCGACAGGACTATCTTTTTTATTTTTAATGACAGTGGTGAACCAAATACCGAATCAGACGGTACACCATTAGGTATTGAGGTACAAGCCATGGCTTATGCTTTTAATTGTCCCCAGAATGATGCCTTTAACCATACGATATTTATGAATTATAAAATCATTAACCGTTCAACCAGAAACTATTACTACACCTATATAGGCTTATTTACAGATTTTGATATTGGCTATCATCTTGATGATTATGTTGGATGTGATGTGGCAAGGGGTAGTTATTATGGTTATAATGGAGACGCCATAGATGGGGACACTTGTTCGTTTTGCTATGGTGCTTTACCACCTGCTCAGTCAGTTACAATTCTGGCAGGACCTTTAAAATACCCTGATGGCATAGATAACCCTAAATATGATAGCCTTGGCAACCAGATTTGCAATGGAAGCATTAATGGATTTCATTATGAAGATGGTATTGTTGATAATGAAAGGTTTGGGTTGTCAAGTTTTACTTATTTCAACAATTCTACTGCCGGTGCTCCCCCTTATATGCAAGACCCTGATATAGCAATTCAATATTATAATTACCTGAGCGGACTATGGAAAGACGGCTCTCAAATGTTGTATGGAGGCAATGCACATACAGGTGCAGGTGCATACGGCCCGGGGTGCAGTTTCATGTTTCCAGGTGATTCTGACCCCTGCAACTGGGGGACTGGGGGCGTGCCACCTAATGGACCTGTTTACTGGACAGAAGAAACTGCCAACAATCAACCCAACGACAGAAGAGGGTTAGGTGTAACCGGCCCCTTTAAATTTTTAGCAGGTGCTACAGAAGAACTTGACTTCGCTTTTGTTTATGGAAGGACCACAGATAGTACTATAAGCTCTGTTGATGTTATGAAAGCCAATATTGATGTGGTACGCAATGCTTTTAATAATAATCTTTCTCCTTGTGGAGGACCAATGTACACTTCCAATAAAGAAGTGACATTACATCCTGATTTTAATTTATCTGTTTATCCCAATCCTGCTCAAAATCTTGTTAATATTGATTTTGAATTGCAAAAGCCTGCTACTGTTAAAATTGACATCTATGATATTCTTGCAAAGAACTGTGTTTCCTATCAATCTGATGAATGGAATACCGGGAAAAGCAATATTAAACTTGATATAAGTTCACTCAAACAAGGTGTTTACTTTGTAAACGTAAACATAGATAAACGAACAGAACAAAAGAAATTAATTATAATTAAATAAGATTACTATACATCTGATGAAAAAATAATATAGAACGCTGATTCGCCTATGCTAACGCTTATAATCAAAATCTTAGGAGAGTTTTAAATATACCTATTGCATTATTAACTTGCATTATTGGAAAGATGGCACTTCTAAATACTCAGTGAACCAATAATGGAAAGATGCGAGTTTCCCAATTTTCCAAAATTCCATAATTCATGAATTTTTTAGAACCCACCTTATTTAATCCTATACAATCTGTGTCATCAGTGTTCTATTTTATTACTTGAGTAATTACCCGTTTATCTGCAACCAAAAAGAACCGCCATGTTCTTCTACATTTTTTATATTGTTGTATTCCCAGATAGGAGCAATAATGCCGGACAGTTCGGTATCTTCAGAAATGAAATAGTTGGGCAGCAAGGTTTTATACTTATCGGGATTGGACAACAGATACATGGCTAAGCCGTATTGTTCGGAGTAAAACCTGTCGCACATGAATTGGGGATAGTCGTAAGGCAGATAAATATCGTGGATATGAACAATAACACCCTTGTTCAATTTCGGCAAAATTTCCATAAAAAACACCATAGCATCAGAGTTGGGTAAAATTCTATGGGAATTGTCTACAAAAAGCACATCATTAGCTTGCAAACCGAAAAGAAAAGAAAAGTCAGTATCTTCAAAGGGTTTGCGAATAACAGTGTCTGCCAAGTTATCAATTTCAGCTCTGGGCATAGGGTCGATAGAAATGATTTCCATTTGCAAGTTGTTCTCTGTTTTAGCTTTATGGGCTACTTTTGTTGAATTGCCAGAACCTATTTCTACATATTTTTTTGGTTTAAATTCAGCCAGCAATGTATAAATGCCAACAATATCCAATCCGGGTAAAAAGCCATTGTTCCAGACAGGCTTTCTGCTGTCCGTCTCTACCTTACCATCTTTTATCAGCCAGATATTTTCTTTATAAGAAAGTGCTTTTAAAAGCAATTGTTTATAGCTATCACGCTGTGCATCAATTATCTTATACAAATCGGCGTGGGGTGGCTTTCCATGACCGTAGCGGGGTTTAAAATCAACTTTGTATTCCAGGAAAAGTTTTTGAAAACGGGGATTTAAGAATCTATAAAACTGTTTTATCATAACTTACTGTTCAAAAAATAGATACTGTTTGGTTTTGCAAAAATATTAATTCTATTTTAAATGAGATTATAAAAAAAAGCAATAAACTGACAGAAACTCACAAGTTGTAATATTTAAACACCTTCAAACGCCATTCATCCTTATCAACCTTTCGTTTTTTGTAAATAAATGCATTAAATAATATGCCTGCACCAAGCATGATGCCACCAGCTTTTAATGTTTCCGTTTTTAAAATGGGCGATTCATTATTGATAATATTATTAAAGCCATCAATAACAATAAAAGCGCCCCCTCCCATTATACCAATACTGGAAAGTACCAAAAACAAAGCTCTTTCAGTATATATTATATTAATTTCTTTGAGTAATGTAGGTTTATTATTAATAGTAAGTACAGAATCTTCAATATTATTAATGTATCCCTGTGTTCTTCCTTTATTGCCCGAATTGAAGATTATCTTATCCCCTGTTTTATATTTTAAACTCTTCACTTTGGCACTTATTTTTTCTACCACCAAAATCTTTTGAGAAAAACCGTTAATAAAAAACAAACACAAAGAAAGAATTAAGATTTGTTTTATAAGGTTCATTGATATAATTATTAATCAGTGGCTAATTTAATGCTTAATGTTTAATTATGGAATTATGAAGCAAAATATAATTTAACTTTTTACTATTTTTGCTGATATAAAGATAATGAACAAGAAATTCATTAGTTTTTTATTAGCTATTAATATTTCAAAATATATTATGATTGAAGACAAGGACATGGAGCTGACATCCATAGAATCTTTAGGAGAATTCGGTTTAATTGACAAACTAACTTCTGATATAGTTCTTAAAAACACATCCACAATTAAAGGCGTCGGTGATGATGCTGCTGTATTGGATTATAACGATAAACTCACACTTGTTTCCACCGATTTGCTTGTTGAGAACATTCATTTCGATTTGGTTTACGTGCCTTTAAAACATCTGGGTTATAAAGCTGCTGTGGTAAACATCTCCGATATTGTTGCCATGAATGGCTTACCAAAGCAAATGACTGTGAGTATTGCCATTTCAAGTAAATTTAGTTTTGAAGCCATAGAAGAAATTTACTCGGGTATTAAACTGGCTTGTCAGAAATACAATGTAGACCTGATAGGTGGCGATACCTCGGCAAGCACTTTGGGGCTTTTCATTTCAATAACGATAATAGGCGAAGCACAAAAAGATGAAGTTGTTTATAGAAATACTGCCTCCAAAGGTGATTTGGTTTTTGTTACCGGTAATCTGGGGGCAGCTTACATGGGACTTCTTTTGCTTGAAAGAGAAAAACATGTTTTTAAAAACGATCCTACTATGCAACCCGATTTTACCGGGAAAGAATATCTGTTAGAGAGGCAACTAAAACCAGAAGCACAAATAGAGCTTATTCAACTATTAAAAAAGAATAATATTAAACCAACAGCTATGATTGATATTTCAGATGGTCTTGCTTCTGAAATAATACATATATGTAAACAATCGGGCGTGGGGTGTAATATTTATGAAGATAAAATTCCCATTGACCCATTAACAGTTGTAACTTCCGAGGAGTTTTCAATACTTCCGGTTGTGGCAGCTCTGAACGGTGGAGAAGATTATGAGCTTCTCTTTACCATTAAACAGGACGATTATGAAAAGATTAAAAACCTAAAAGAATATACACCTATCGGTCACATTACCGATGCAGATAGCGGTATCAACCTTATTGGTAAAAATGGTGAACAGGTAACAATTAAAGCTCAGGGGTGGGATGCCTTTAAGGATAAAGATAAATGAAGCACTCTATAGTGCCTAAAGTGCCTATAGTACTTAAAGTGTCTAAAGTTGAGGAAAGAAAAATATTTTCTATATGATATTTGCTATTTTCTATTAATTTGTGCCCGATTATTCAAACTGATTCTATGAAAATTATAAAATATAATGTGTGTCTGCACCGGCTTGATGTTCATCAGTTGGAATTACTCAGATATTGGCGGAACAATAATTATATTTCGCAGTATATGGATTATAAAGTGCACATTACTGAAAATATGCAGAAAGAATGGTTCAACAAAATAAATAATATAAATAATTTCTTTTTCATTATTGAATTTGATGACACTCCTTTAGGGCTCATCAACACATCAAATATAAACTGGGAAACTGGTGTGGCAGACACAGGTCTTTTTGTATGGGAAGAGATATATATCAATTCACCTGTCCCTGTTTTAGCCTCTCTTAGTATGCTGGATGTTTTTTTTACCCTTTTCGGACTCACCAAGGTTACTGCCAAAGTTAAAAATGACAATGTCAAAGCCATCAATTATAATGCTTCTTTAGGTTTTAGTTTTGTTAACATATTTAAAAATACAGATTTCAGTTTATATGAGTTGTCAGCTGAACGATATTTCAAGCACGCTAATGCTCTCAGAAAATCAGCAGAAACACTATACAAAAATTCTACAGCTATATATTTGAATCCAGAAAATAAACTTTCCTCTGTCATTCTTGACATCATCAACAAAGCTCCCGAAATGAATAAACAAGAACTTAAAATTTATATATAAAGTCAGTGTTTAAGCAATAAAGTTTGAGTTTGAGACTTATGTAGATAAAAAACTGGAATCTTGGAACTTTGGAACTTGGAATTTTGGACTTGGAGCTTATTTGTTCTTTTCCCTTTGGGAAAGCCCTATTTCTTAACAACAATCAAAGGTGTGGAAACCACATTGCTTTTATGTAAGGCTCTGTCGACAATATAAAAATCAAAACATATAGTATCGTAAGTTGAAAGCGGATTATAAATATCAAGCTTAACCTCCATCTCTCCTTTAATGGCTTTGTTGTTTCCCGAAGGGGTAATTACAGGTAACCGTGTATTGAAAGGCAAAGGTAAATCAATAGGTGTTAAAATACCATGTTGAAGCTCTTTATACGTTATGAATAAGTTATAATAATAATCACTGCCCTTATTATAAGGAGGTAAGGTATCTCCTGCAGAAAGGCCAATATCACCGTCACCATCAGTAAAAGAAAAAATCAATGTTCCTTTATCTTCTATACCTGCATCATTAAGGTATTTTACAAAATTTTTGAATTCAATATGGGGTTCAATAGGATAGACTTCTCTTTTTAAACATGATGTAAAAAAAAGAAAAATAAGTGTTGATAAAAAATAATAAATCCTTGGCTTATTAAGCATACTTTAACAAATATCCAAAAGCAAATTTATGAAAATATTTACGTACTCTGTTGTTTTTCACTTGAAAATTTATATAAAAAACATTATTTGTAACTTTGACATGAAATAATATTCTCATGAAACCAGCCACCTCTCAGATTTTTAATGTTTATAATGAAACCTCCTTTAATACCCTTTCCTTACAAATCTTTCATTTTCAATATCACAATTGCTTGATTTACAAACTTTTCGTTGATTTATTAAAGATAAATCCTCAAAACATAACCCATTACAGTAAAATTCCCTTTTTACCTATAGAATTTTTTAAAAGCCATATTATAACAATACTTCCTCTGACCCCTGCCCATTTTTTTGAAAGCAGTGGCACTACAGGTACAAAAAGCAAACACTATTACAATAGTCTTGAAATATATGAAGAAAGTTTTACAAGATGTTTTGAACTTTTTTATGGCAAACCTGAGGAAATGGCCATTTTGGCTCTATTACCCTCATACAGTATCAATCCACATTCATCACTCATATATATGGTTGATAAACTAACAACTAAAAGTCAGAATAAATATAGTGGTTTTTATAATAATGACTTTCAATTATTACACGACAAGCTTTCAGAGCTAAAATCAACAAAAACGCCAACGCTGTTAATAGGCGTATCCTTTGCTTTGCTTGATTTTTGCGACACACACACTACTGATTTCCCTGAGCTTACAGTTATGGAAACAGGCGGTATGAAAGGCAAACGCAAAGAGATGGTACGCGAAGAACTGCATGAAATTTTGTGTAAAGGCTTTAATGTAAACAATATTCACTCAGAATATGGCATGACAGAACTCTTTTCACAGGCCTATTCTAACTGCAATGGAATTTTTATATGCCCACCGTGGATGAAGGTTTTGGCTCGTGATATATACGATCCGCTATCACTCTCAGAAAACAATAACGGTACTCTTAATATTATTGACCTGGCAAATATAAATTCATGCTCATTTATAGCAACAGAAGATATAGGAACTGTCTTTTCTGACGGCAAATTTTCTATTTCAGGACGCATGGACAGCAGCCAGATGAGGGGGTGTAACTTGCTGTTAAGTTAAAATGAGTAAGTTTGGAGTGCCTAGAGTTTGGAGTGCCTAGAGTTTGGAGTGCCTAGAGTCATTGCAATCATGGTTTCTATGTGGGGAAGACTGTATGATGTATTTTATGCTATACCTGGAGGAAAAGTTTAATGTTTGTGACTAAAATGATACATGAGCCTCCCAATGACTAGTGACTATCTTCTGTCTTCCCCCTTCCCTGCCACCTTCATTTTTCCATTTCTCCATTTTTCCAACTATTATGCTAAGTCAATTTTGAAAATTATCTTGATATGAAAAGCATAAAATATCGTTATACACATATTTTTTAGTCTATGTTTTATATAAAAAAATGCTTGAAATAAATTATTTTATCATTTTTTATCTTTTTAATAAATAAAAATATGTATCTTTGCACCTCATATTAATTTAATCTTTACTTAAAAATGAATCTTTACATTGGAAATCTTGATTACAGTATCAAGGAAGAAAATCTTCGCGAATTATTTGAAGAATTCGGAGAAGTAACATCAGTTAAAATTATCACAGACAAATTCAGTGGCCGCAGCAAAGGCTTTGGTTTCGTTGAAATGTCTTCAGATGCAGAAGCTGACGAAGCTATTCAAAGTCTTAATGGCAAATCTATTAACGACAGGAATATTGCCGTTACTAAAGCTCGCCCAAAAACTGAAGGCTCTGGAAATTCTGGAAATTACAATAATAGAAGAAGATAATCTACTTTTCTCTCATGTAATTTTAAGAAATCTTTTTTACAAAAACCGATTTATAATATGTAAGTCGGTTTTTTTATGCCTGCTTTATTAATTTTTCACAATTAATAATTGCAAATAAAAACTTTACGATTGCAAGATGTAAAGTACAACACACAGGCGGTCACAATGTCCACTGACAACTATGTATTCATCTGATGATGATACTCTTTCATTTATACCTGTTATGTTTTCATCTGATTCTTTTTCTGCTATACCTTTCTCTAATGTAAGCCCCAATTTAGAAGAACTGAAACCATAACTTCTATTTCTAAAATCAATACCCATGCGGTTAACAATTTGAAACCGCTGATTGGTTAACCATCTCAATGGATTTTCATTTAACGAAACAAAAACGCCAAGGTCTTTCTTGAAAAACTTAAGCATTAATGAATTTGCTTTGCTCTTATAATCAACAGAAAATTCCTTATCTTCTTTACCTGTATCCCTTACACCCTTAGAAAAAGAAGGATGTTGTATCATTACAAAAGAAGCAATTAATACAATGTTCTTGAAACCGCATAAAGTGTGGATAATTTTAAGATTTTTCATAATATTATTTATTAAATTATTATTCCCTGATAAATAGTTTTTCTAAGCTCTTCAAATTATTTCCAGCAAATATATTTACACATAAATAAGATTACAAACTAAATATACAAACAAGACAAACTCCTATACAACAGCAATTAATTCGGGAATTAACGGGGAAATACATTTAATAGAAGTGTTTACAGATAGAACTTGCCTGTTTGTATATTTTAGATGAAAAAACGCACAAAGTGTCTCCTGATTTATTAACTTTACAAAAAAAACCCTTTCTATGTTCTTATTTAATTATAAAAGTAAAACCCAGCAAGTTATTACTCATATTCTATTCTGGACAATATATCTTGTCTTCTTCAGCGTCATGTCTTTAAATCCAAAAATGAATTTCTCCCAGACACTTCTCGATGGATTAATATTCATTCCTGTAGATATTTTTTCAACGTATATTATGATTTACTTGCTCATTCCCTATTTCCTGAAACCCAGAAAATACATACTTTTTGTGCTCCTTACAATATTGCTAGCCTTTGTGGCCATATTAATGAATATGCTTATCCGTTATTTCATA
>Ga0209083_1002051_pt1 | contig 20205 bp, 18 predicted proteins | sample AM7aDNAmetaG_FD_184132 | JGI IMG/M metagenome (GOLD analysis project Ga0209083, IMG submission 184132) | Freshwater microbial communities from Finland to study Microbial Dark Matter (Phase II) - AM7a DNA metaG (SPAdes) (version 3) | ecosystem: Environmental > Aquatic > Freshwater > Lake ...
GATAAGCACGACTCGGTCCTCCGAGTCCTGCTTCATCGCATTGTTCGCACTTATGATCGTCAACCCCGAAAGGAACTATGAACACATCAATCACTGACCATACATCTCCATCTTCTCAACCCGGAGCGCCGTTCGCTGAAGCGCATGGATAGACTTCTTCTTCAATGCAACCCCGACATCTCATGAACTATTTTGTGGCACCCGGCAACATTCGTGGCCAACATCCCTATAAGAATGGCGTAAACAATATAAAAGCGGGTTCGATGAGACGTCCCAAAAAGATAGGCCGCTTGAATCACGTATAACAGCCAGCCTAGGGCGATCCAACTGCCTTCGTTGCCCCCGCCGGTCTTCGTGTAGGCCAAAAGAAGGCCTGCGGGGAACATCGGCAGGTACACAATTGCTGATGGAGATGTGGCAGCGAAACACAGCGCAAGAATCCACGCGGCCAGAAACAATAGCCATCTGTCTTTGGTACTTGGTGTCATGGCTCTGTGTCTATCGATAAAAGTCAGCGACGCGGGCGCTAGCCCGCGTTCGCTGCACTGCATGGATAGGCCTAATCGCGATAACTTGCGCCATGCAATCTCTCAAACTCCGCGGCGTGTGTGAGAATATATCCGCATAACTGCGCGTCGCAGTCTTCGGCTCTCGCGTAGAACTCCTCGCCAAGCTTGTCGAAAAACTCGTCGTCGCCTTTTCTTCCGAGAAGCTTCTGTCGCGTATTGAGACCCTCCGGCACCTTTCCCCCGGGGAAATATGCGAAGCTGCGCCCGAAAACCTCAGCGGCCTTGCGCGCGTCAACGGCGCGTAGAGAATCAAGAAGCTCATCGGCCATATCGCCCAGATACTGAGAGTTGAAGAAAATGCTAACCAGTCCATTGCCTGCTATCTCCCCATAAAGAGCGAGCGCATTCTCAAAATGCCGCTCCTCCTCCGAAATACTCCTCCAACTATGCTGACGGATTCGAGCCTTGATTCGCTCGTGACACTGATGAACGAGTGCACGTTGTTGGTCTGTTGTCATCTGCCTATCGATAAAAGTGAGCGAACGCGAGCCAGCCGCCCCTGACGCCGCCTCCGGCAACCCGGCCGGTCGGCTGGCTCGCGGTTCGCTCGACTGCTTTGATAGGCTCTCTCATCTGCGCAGCACAAAGAATAAAACGACTGCCGCTATAATCACAACGCAAATAAGGATGCCGGCGAGGAATCGAAGCCGACTGGGCGACACTTGAATCGGAGCGTCAAATGCGTGACCGCAGCTTATGCAAACAATTTTGTGCTGCCGTGCGGACTCGTAAAGTAGCCAGGGGATGATGCCGCCCAAGAAGAACATGACAAAGCTAGTCGCACGGTCGCCGAGATGAAGCCTGCGAAAGCCTTCACCGCTTCCGCAACGTGGACAAATTGTACTGATTGATTGCATGCCTTCGTCAGCCTATCGCTCAAGCTGAGCTAACGAGCCACGCGCGCCAGCGCGGGGCGAGGTTAGCTCCAGCGTATTGTTGGATGCTTGTACCATCATCACTCAGGTACTTCGAGATCAACACTCAACGTATTGCTGACTGGTTCGTGTGAACCGGTATCTGCATGGCTGATAAGGTAGAGTTTGGCTCGGCCCACTCCAACCAACCTCTCACCTTGCGGCACGTAAGCGAATAGAATCCCGACAGGAGTGCCCTTCTGGGCCGCGCCCCACCATGTGGCGTCCTTCTGCAAGTCTGCTTCTGCATATCGCAGCCTCTGCTCGGATGTGCTCCCACCTGACTTTGCGGCAATCACCTCAATGGTCGTCTTGAATTTCGGATTTTGGAGCTTGGCGTTGGCAACGCAGTAGCACTCAATCAGCGCATGTGGAAACGGCATCCCTTCGCGCGTAGCCACGTACTTCTTGGTGTCCTTGACCAGCCAGATGAAGTAATTCTTTCCTTCCTTGAAGGCGGCTTCCATATCAAGCTTGACCCGGGCCGGCACTTCGATTGCGGGAGTGGGAGTGCCCGTCTGTGCCAGTGCCGCTTGGCGACAGGCGACAACGCACAACACGAGCAGGGACAAGTATCTTAGCTTCATTTTCAGATTTCCTTTCTTTTCATCCAACGCCAGAGTGGAGCTACGGGGCGCGCCGAGCGCCCCGTTAGCTCCCACGAATTGTTCGGCCCTTTCTTTGTTGCCAACGCCGCCCAGTGCTAATGAGCAGAAGGAAGCCATAGACGCTGGTTACCAGTCCCACAATCATGACGCCTGAGGCGAATTGTGATGACGCACGCTGCATGACGATGAACTGATATCCACAGAGCGGTAGAACGAAGTATCCGGCCCCCAACACAACAAGCCCCGCCCCGCCCCCCATGACCTTTATCGCAACTTGACCTCGTTGTCGCAATGCCTCGACGTTCTTCCGAGCGGAGTGTGACTGTGACTTGACGCTTCCACATCCCGCATGATGCGCTTCGTCCTGACGCTTGGAAACTGCTGATTCGAAATCATTCGCCCGATCAATACGCTCCAATGCCGTTAGCAGCAGATCATCAGGAATGCCGGCGCTTGGAGCGACGGGAAGAGGCTTTAGTGCCTCAAGCGAAACCCTCGCAACCTTCCGTAGTCGCCATTTTGACCCAGCTAGTTCGATCGTCCATCGTCCACTGAAGAAACTGCGTCGAACGACAATCGAACTCGTGTTCGCATTTGAGCGGTAATGAAAACTGTTCGCGCAGCCCTCCAAGAGTAGGAGCCTTCCCTGTTCTTCCACAAACAGGAACGTTAAAGGGTAGGCGTCGACCATCAGTATACCTTGCACCCCTGGGAAGGCTGACGGATCACACGGCTCCCATTTTTGGAGTAAAGGATGGTTCACAATTTGCATGTTGCCGTCTCTTGGTTTGCCGAACGCTCAAGGTGAGCTACGGTGCGCGCCGAGCGCACCGTTAGCTCCGCCGTTTTGTTCGGCACTCACTTCCTGTCGGATGTGTTTTCGTCTTGCTTCTTAAGACTGTTGTTTGCGACTTCTACGAAGCCATATTTGTAAAATGCTCGCTGCGCCCGAAAACTTCTGATTTCCTTACCGCCTTTGGCGGTATTGAACTGGATTGGGCCATAGTCTAGCCAAACATCATTTCCTTCCTCAATCGACTGTTTCGGCTTTCCAAACTGGGCTTCTACAACTTCGCGAGTCAATGGCTCTTTGAGGGCATTCTTGATCATATCCTCGAAGCCGAGAAGTTCACGATCGCCGCCACTGGGAAGCTGATCAAACGAACGCATGACTTTGTAAGTTCTTTCTGCATCAGCCCAAACCGGTGCAAACTTCTTGTCGAGTATGATCCGTGCCCAAGCGTCACCCGCGTATTCCGAGACACGGGACTGGTTGTTGGAAACGGCTTTGTTCTGTGCAAAAGCCGAAAGTATGCTTCCACAGATAATAATGATTGACCAAGTGAGCAACTGTTTCATCGATGTCTCCTTTGTTGATGGCGCCGAACGCCAGAGTGGAGCTACGGGGCGCGCCGAGCGCCCCGTTAGCTCCCACGAATTGTTCGACGCTGTCATTGTTTAGGTGATACCTCGCGTGGCCTCACCGAGAACTTGAATTCCTTGCCGTCTCTTGGCAGCTTGAAAAGCAATTTGATCGTAAGCGGGCGCTGTGCTCCATCGTCCGAGCGGTACCAAATAGACCCTCGTGGCATCTTGGAAATACCAAGAAACGCATACTGCTCACTCTTCTGGCCTTCGGTAATATCAATGATAGCAAGTCCATCATCGAGGACCGTGAATGACGGGTCCGTGGTGCCACGCGGCACCGTGAATGCAATCGGGGAGTAGGTCTGCCCGGCGCTGCTGCTCAACAACACCCCGTCCGCATCAACAACTCGTGTGCCCTTGGGAATATCAGCGCGAACAGCCACCTCAACAACAACATCGCGCCTATCCGTGAGAATGGTCTCTGAGTCGAATCCCCCAAAAGCATTCTGCCGGGAGTTGACGAAAGCAAACGCCTGCTCCAATGCCCTCGTGGCTGTGACGGAGAACGGGACTCCTCGCCAAATCCCTGTGATTGTGTCTTTGCCATCTTTGGACTGCACTTTTGTCGTGCCACTAGCAATCGGCAGCAAACCCCGGAGCATAGCACCCTCAGCAATCGAAATCTTGGGTGCCGGAGGTAAAGCAGCCTTCTCTTGCGCTCTGAGCGGGCAGGAAAAGAAGCCCATGAGTAGGAGCGCGATTACAAAGTTGTGTTGCTGCCAATGTCGTTTCATAGCGTGTTTCTCCTTTGTCGAACGCCAGCGATAAGCACGACTCGGTTCTCCGAGTCCTGCTTCATCGCATTGTTGGGCACTTTTCATATCCCCTCATTTCGTGACGCTTGGGATCACTACCTGCTGATTTGTGCCTGCCTCTTTGGTTTGTGCGTGTGCAGCCGGATTCTCTTGGAAGAATACGGACTTTATCTCTACCGCAAGAAGCGCGACCGTAAGCAACAGCAAAGCCACGGTGAGCCAAACGACGCGACGCGTGGAAATTTCGGCAAGCTGGAGGGAAAGCGCAAGAGTTTCCAGTCGCGCATCGGCGATAATATCGCTCGTGCTCGGAACAGCTTTTGGCGCATGTTCATTGATACGCCTCGTAAGCTCATCAATTCGCTGCTGAATCTCTTGTGCCTTACACATAATCCTCCACTGCCCAACGCTCAAGCTGAGCTAACGAGCCACGCGCGCCAGCGCGGGGCGAGGTTAGCTCCAGCGTATGGTTCGGCTTCCGAATCATCGCGTCATCACCCCTGAGCGGTTCGCCGCGACTATCAAAGCAAACACCAGCAATAGTACCGCGAGGAGAATCAGGCTGGTACGCCGTGACATAACCTGTCGCGGAGGCACATATATCGCCGGTGTGGCGGGGCGCGGAGCAACAACATCTGCATCATCACGAATCAATTTCACTACCTCAGCGTTGCAGGTGTGGCATAGTCTCCAGCACGATAAATCGGACCTAACCTTCGCCTCAAATTGTGCCTCGGCGTACTCGACGGGGACTCCCATGAATGCATTAACCATTTTCATCTTGTTCGGGAGGCGCAAACCATATCTGACTGCAAGCTGCATATCGTTTGGAAATACCGCCTTGAGATCACGACTCATGGTCTCGCTTCCACAGAGGTCGCAATTCATAATTTATTATCTCCTTTCATCGCCGAACGCCAGCGATAAGCACGACTCGGTCCTCCGAGTCCTGCTTCATCGCATTGTTCGCACTTATGATCGTCAACCCCGAAAGGAACTATGAACACATCAATCACTGACCATACATCTCCATCTTCTCAACCCGGAGCTCCAACTCAGCGAGCCGCCCGGCTAACTCCTGAACAACGTCAAGAGTTAGGCGAGATACGTCGGGGGTTGGCAGAAGCGAGGGTGGCCCTAAACGTGGTTCTTGAGGCTTTACGACTCTCTCTAACGCAGTCAACTTCTGATTCAACTCATCCATGAAACATTCTCCTTTATTGCGAACATATATATTCGGCCAGACTCAGAAGGGGGCCTCCCGTCCATGTCATGGTCGATTTCATGCCGGTAGTGTAGGATTGTAGCCCTGTCGGGTCAATCGGAAAATCAGGCAGTTATGAAAGTTTTTCAGCTTCAATTAAACTCTTGTCCGCTACTTCATGCGTCTGTACTATCGTTCCGTCGAAAGCCATACTCAGTCTGGCCTTGCAAAATCAATATGTCGAAGCATTCACAGGCAGTTTGGTTCCCGCACTGGAGCGACTCGCTCGACCGGCTGCGGTTGCCGCCGATTCATCGCCAGCAATACCGGCTCGCTCTGATCCGGTACCTCCGGTTCTGCAAGGAGACCCGACAACAGGCGACGGTGGATTCAGCGCGGGCATTCATGGAACAGATCGAAGCGCAACGGACACTCGGCGCGACGATGTTGGCCCGCTGGAAGGAAGCGCTCAATTGGTTTTTTACGGAAGGGCGGAAGCAGACAGGTGACCGAAAACCGAAGGCCGAAGACCGAAGACCGAGCGGCAGGCCCGGCGGGCATAGAACAGCGGGGAACAACACCATGGCGGACATTCCGCCGCTGGCCGGGGGCGACTTGGGAAAGACGGAGTGGGAGCGGAAGCTCATTCAAGTGCTGCGTTCCCGGCATTATCAATGGCGGACGGAGCAAACCTACCGGCAATGGGCCTGGCGGTTTGTGGACTGGCTGGAAAGAGATGGTCTTTCCAAGGTAGGGACGGACCGCCGGGCCGTCCGTCCGGATGCGGAAAGCGGCGCGCCCGGCGGTCGCGCCCTACCCACGACAATCGAAAATGCCACTCCTGACGATGTGCGGGACTTCCTCTCGGATTTGGCGACCCGGTCGCGGGTGTCAGCCTCGACTCAAAAGCAGGGCTTGAACGCGCTGGTGTTTCTGTTGCGCGAAGCGTTGGAACGCGATCCCGGTGATTTTGGCGATTATGCGCGGGCCCGCCCCTCCTTGCGCCTGCCGGTGGTGTTGTCACGGGAAGAATGCCGGCAATTGTTCGCCGCCTTGGACGGAACGTCGCGGCTGATGGCCGAACTCATGTACGGGAGTGGTTTGCGAATTACCGAGTTGTTGCGGCTGCGCATTAAAGACGTGGACATCGAGCGCGGGCAACTCGTTGTCCGCGCCGGCAAAGGCGACAAGGATCGGGTCACCATGTTGCCGGTCGCGCTGAATGAAAGACTGCGCGCCCAGCGCGAGACATTGCGCCGCCTCCACGAAAAGGACCGCGCGGCCGGACTGCCCGGCGTCTGGATTCCCGAAGGGTTGGATCGCAAATATCCCAAAGCCGGCGAGACGTGGGAATGGCAATGGTTCTTTCCGTCGCGCGAATTGCTGAACGATCCCCGCAGTGGCTTGCGGCGGCGGCATCACGTGTTGGACGAGAAGTTGCAGTTTGCGATTCGCGAAGCGGCTCGGCAGGCGCAATTGAACAAACGCGTCACGCCCCACGTCTTGCGGCATAGTTTTGCGACGCATTTGCTCGAATCCGGCACGGACATCCGCACGTTGCAGGAACTGCTCGGCCACAAGGACGTGGCAACGACCCAAATCTACACTCATGTGATGAAGAAGCCCGGCCTCGGCGTGAAAAGTCCGTTGGATGGGTAGACGGCGGTTGAGGGTTGAGGGTCGAGCGTTGAGTGTTGCGGGCTAAAATCTTCCGAAGCGGGACGTCTGGAAGGTCAGTCGGTAGCCCTTTTTGCCTCAAATCTTGCAAGCCAAGTCCCACGCGATGCCGTTCGATGTGTTTCCACGGCATTCTGGCCTGTTTTTGCAGAAAATTGGCATTGGGGTGGGTAAAACTGGCGCAGGTGCGGCCACGCACCTACTAGGTGCGCGCACACACCGACTAGGTGCGGGCACACACCTGCTCGGTGCGCCCTCGCACCGAGACATCTTTTGTGCGCACCGACTCAAGTTTTGCACGCACCGTGTCATCTTCTGCACGCACCGAGTCGAGTTACCGGCGCACCGACACGAAATCCGCGCCCGTCGGCCAGTGGCCGGTAATTCTCCGTGCCGTGACCGGCCATTCCGAATCAGCCGGAACGCTGCAATTCCACCGGCGAAGAAAGCTACAGGCGGGACGCCTGTGCAACTCACCAACAACGGGGCGAATCCGATCATGTAGCCGCGGCGCTCTGTCGCCGCGTTTTCCCAGAAGCACGCAGGCAGCCGCCTGCACGCCAAAGCTTCGGCGGCGGCGCGAGCGGCGTGGCTACAAGCAATGCAGTCAGCGAGGGGGCGATGGTGTCGGTGGAAAGGTTTGGTTTTTCAGTTTTTTCTGTTTGTTGTTGTCGCCAAGAATTTCCGGTGGCGGAATCTCGGCATAACCACGAAGGAAGTAGGCTTCGGTGGATTTAGGATTGAGTTCAATGACTTTAGACCAGTCGGCAATGGCACCAGCATCAATGACATCCTCTGCAATATTGAAGTTGAAATGGCGATTATGAAGGAGTTCCCGCATAAATCTGAAAGTGTGAATGCCATGCGGTCGGACTAATAGAACTAAATATTCTTTAGAACTGTGGGATTCGATATTGACCAATTGCTTTACAATATTTGATAGGCCGTTTTCATCGAATTCCCATTTAATCCAACGGTTGCCGGGATGGATCGCCAAACCATCCGGCTGACAATCGAAATAGATTGGATTCTTAGGACGAACAGATTCAATTATATACGGTGTTGAATCGAGACTGCTTGTGATGTGCGTTCCGATGGAACCGCAGGCAACTTTCATGGTAAGGTGTACAAAGTAAAAAGGGCCCAAAAGCAGTAAACAAGCCAGCCAAATTGAAAGGAATGGCCGCACGTCAATCGTGAACTGTGTTTTTAATTTACGGCGACGCATTAGCATTTCAAAACGTCATCATTCATCCTTGTCAGCAGCGCAAACCGTCGTGCCCTTCGGCTCGGCGGCGATAATGAAACTTAGCCGCCAATGAGTCAACAGCGTTGTTGCCTTACTGGTCATCGTTAATCGCAACGGATAATCGCGGCGGGACGCCGCGGGAGTACAGCGTGCGGCGTATCAGTTGCCCCCAAAACAGCATGGTGGCGTCTCGCGGACTCGGCTTGGCGCACACGGCAGCGCCGTTTGCGGAGAACCGCGTCTCATCGGATTCGGCTCCATCTGATTCGGCTCCGTATGACTCGGCTTGCCTGTCTGTTTTATCAATACGCAAGCTGGAAGTCCGAGACAGACTCGCGACTCCTTGTCGGAGCTTGCGTTAGGAATCAACAGGCAGGATGCCTGTTCAACTTTCCAACGGCGCCAATCCGATTCCGTAATAGTTGGACGGGCGTCCCGCCTGTTTGTGTACGGTTGGTTCCGAATGAACGGGCGGGACGCCCGTTCTACTTTCCTACAGGCAGGATGCCTGTTCAACTTTCCAACGGCGCGACGCCGATTTTAGCCCGCGCAAACCGCGAATCACCAAGCGCCATCCAATTTATCGTCCCAGACTCGCCGACAGCTTCTTGCCATTCGGGAGCGTCAAAGAGAAAGCGACGGGGCCCGGTTCCGACGTGGGCGCGATCTTAATTTCTCCCGTCGGAACCCTGCCTTGTTTGTGTACCGCATATTTACTCCCAGCCTTGGTTGCAAACCGAATCAGGTCACCGGTCAACTCCACACCGGGCTGCCCTGCTTCAGTGACAATGCAGACTGTCCCCCATGGATTGCGGAGTCGGCATTCCTCGCCACGCCGGGATTCGATCTCCAGGCATTCCAATGTCCCGTTCCTGACCGATGCCGACACTAGAAATCCGCCGCGCACCAACAATCGGAACGACGCCGTCCACGCCTTCGGCCAGGCCGGGAGAATGCGGATGACCTCCGGCTCGCCGGGCCGCGGCGACACACATTGCACGAGGCCGTCCTGAATGGCGGTGGCGATGGCGGCCAACGGTTCGTTGGCCAGCGCCATGGTTCCCTCGTTCGGACTCAGCCCATTGGCAAACAGGTTGTGGTTGGCGGCCATGTTGGCCAGCACCAGCGGCAATTCCTCACCGTACCCCATGCGGGCGGTGAGGATGGCCATCCGGTCCCAGATGCAATGGAGCGTCCCGTCCAGATACCGGGCGCGATGCGGCGACGCGAGGAATGTGCGTCGCGCGGTTTCGAACAACGCCGGATCCGCCGTCTCCAATGTGACATCCTCGAAAGGGTAGACCGGGGAGAGCCAGAGTTCCTCACCGTTGCGGAGGCCCTGGACGTCGCCCATACGAGCGGAAGCCCAGGCGTCTGCGGCGACAACGTTGCCGTTCAAGGCCTGCGCCTCGGGTTCAGAACCCATTGGATACGGCGCAATCTTCGCTAGGAATTCCCGCCATGTTTCGCGCAGGTCGGCGTCCACTCCCAGAATTTCAGCAGCGCGAATGGCCACCGGCACCGTGCCGCGAATCGCCGCCAAATCCATGACGCCGTCGCGCACACCCCAAAAGTTTTCATGGGCGTTGGTCGGATAAAGATGGAGCCTTCCGTCCACACCGGGCCGGGCAAAATTGCGGTAGAATTCGACAGTAGCACGAAGAACGGGATAGGCACTGGAACGCAACCACTCGCTGTCACCGGTGAACCGGTAGCGCCACCAAGTCTGGATCGCGAAGTCCGCGCCGCTGGAGATGATGTGACTGATCCAACTATAGCGGCCGGCGACCGGCAGCGCCCACTCCGGCGTCTCCGGCCCACGCTCCTTCGACAGCGCATTAAGGTGACTGCAAAATTGGCCCCAGTCGCGGGCCTTGGGCGAAAACTCCGGATACGGTTTGCGGCCGTAGATGACGTCCTGAAACTCTTGCGCGACATCTTCCGGTAACAAGGCCGGCCCGTCGAACGCCATGGTCTCCGGGTAATACGCGCCCGCCACACCCCAGCGCTGCTGCGCCGCCTTTTCACATTCGGGGAGCATCTTCGTGTAGAGGTCAAAAAAGGGCTTCGCCAGATCGAGCGCATCCGCCGCCAGCAGCGGGTAATACATCAACTCGGTATTCCACAACCAGAACTGCGATCCCCAAGTGCGGGTATCCCCGTCGCTGGTGAACAAGAGGCCATTAAACTTAGGCGGTAGCACCCCACGCGAACAAGACGCCATGTAGTATAAATGCAGGTGCCGCAGTCGCTCCATGAAGTCGGCGACGCCATCCGCGCTCGTCAAATGCACAAACGTGCGCGACCAGAAGGCCTGCCACCATCCGGTATGTTCCTGCCGCAACGTGGCGCAGTTCTTCCCGGCCACCGAAGCCAAAACTCGATCCGCCTCCGCACACAAGTCAACTGCCGGCGACCACGAGGCACTGCTGGCGATCAGAACCGTCCGCTTTCCATTTCGCGGCGGCAAGACAAATGAGATCGTCCGCTCATCCTTCCGCTCGACCACCGCGTCTCCCTGTGGCGCGGCGATCGCCACAGCCGAACCGCAGGCGTAGTCGCCCTCCCGGTATCGCTGCACGGCGTAGATTGTCCCCTGTTTCTCGGTGACTTCGCACTGCGCAAGATGATTTACGTTCCGAACCTCGTTTTCCCGCCACAACGACAAGGTTGCGCGCAGGGACTTCGGCTCAGCCCGCTGGTCGTCAATTTCCAAAACCAGCACATCCGCGCACGACGAGACAAAACAGCGGACGCTCACCCCGCCGGCTACGATTGTACATTCGGCGTCATAGAGCGATAGGTACTGCCGAAATGGCGCAGCGCCATTGAACGCCGGCTCGCCAACATCCAGCCGCACCTGCGCACACCCGCCGCAATAATCCGCAGGGCCATGCTGTGGGCCGCGATGGGTCCGGTTGACGGCGAAGACATCACTGCGATTGATTTGGAAACACACCGCTGAGTCCGCGGTCCAGACCATCGTTCCCATTCGCCCGTTGCCAATCGGAGTTCCGTCTTCGCCCCGTGACGCCGGGCTTCGATAGACAAAATCCGCCCGCGAGACCAACGACCGATAATCCACGTCAAAACTCGGCTGGAGATTGTTCACGGTGTGTTTCTTAAACTTTCCGGACAGAGGGCGCAAGCATCAACGCGGCGCCCAAATCCACGGGTAAGCCATATTTTCGGTGCGAGCGGCGGGCTCGGGACAGCCCGCCCTACCGGGGAAATCCGGGGTAGGGCGCGGAGCCGAGTCCGACGAGACGCAGTTCTCCGCAATCCCGACCGCGCCGTCTGGGCCGACCTACGACTAGCAAACGAGGGACCGCCGGCTCGACCCGACCGGGAGAAATCCAGCCATTGGGTGCAAATTCCACGCGTAGTAAAAGCGTCAATTGCGTTTTGTCGTTATCGATACAGTGTAGTTCTGGCACAGAACGTGGGGGCCTTTATTTTATTGGCAAAATCAACCGGATTGAAAAGTTACCCGTGGATCAGGGCGGCGCGTTCATGTGGAGGGCCATACCGTGCCGCGTTGTAGTTTACAGGCCCAAGCGACCGGGCGAACCTCCGGTTTCGTTCCGTTACGCTATCACTTTGAGAAAGCCAAACTGCGTGCCGACCACGCCTCGCTGGGTGAACTTTTGCCGGAACGACATATGCCTGGTAATTTCCTGCCGATAAGACTGCCGCAGCATCCGCATCACTGACGGAATGTGTTAAGATTGTGCTTGACCGGCGTTACTCCAAACCTACATTCCACCCATGAAGGCGGCCATTTCTCACCAATCCAATAATGCGCGCGAGTCTGACCGAATACTAATGCTGGAGTACGAGTAATGACGCAACCTCTCTCCAACATTCATCCGAAGATCGATCATCGCTTTGCGGTCCACCGGCAGCGGTTTACGGTTGGATATCCGGAAGGCTCACGCAAAACGCTGGTCGATCTCTGGGAACCGGGGATTGTTCTGCGCTGGAGCCAGCAATGCCTGGCGGATATGGATGCGTTCAAGAACATCTCCATGATTCGCCCGACCGAGGAGTTGAGCGTTGTTCCGGACCTTCCTCCCGGCTGGCGGCGAACCTACCGGCGGGTTAGAAACTACCCAATCCTCCACCTGAGGTACCGCGGCCGTGAGGGGGCACTGCGGTTGGAAGTTGCCGGTGGGCCGGATGCCGACATCATCAAGCTCACCCTGACAGCGGCCAGCGACGCTCCAACCGAACTCACGGTGAACATCCGCGCCAACCATGCCGATTGCGCGACGGGGAAACCTGAACTACGACGAAACGACAACAGAGTTTTTTGTTTTGCCGACGGGGACTTCGAATGGTGTCGGTCGTGGTTCGACCATCGACCCCTGTTGCGCCTGACGCTCAAGTCAACAGGGCAGCCAGCCTGGGTGATTATTCCCCACGCCGCCACGCTCACGGACACTTCCTGCTGGGATGGGAGGCGTTGGCCACAGGAATGGCACACATGCGTTGACGTGTGGCGCAAGCTCCTGAAGCCCGCCGTGCGTTTTGTCGTTCCGGACGCGAAGATCGTATCCGCCTATCAGGCTTGCTTGGCAGACCAGTTCATCCTGCGCGAACCGCTGGCGGGTGGCGGTATGGGAGTGCTCTGCGGGACCGATCTCTATCGGGCGGTTAACGCCTTCGAGATCGATGTCCACGTCCATGCCTTGTTGCGGGCTGGTTACCCAGAACAAGCTTGGGCCGCGGCCGAGGTGTTGCTGCCGCTCCAGAAGGACTCCGGGCGGTGGGATGACTTTTCTCCCTGGATGGCTGGATTCTGGTTCGTCAACGGCGACATCCCGATGCTGTTTCGTGAGCTGTATCGGTTCACCGGAGACCGGCGGCGCATGGTCGAGGTCTATCCCAAGCTGCTAAAGTTGGCGCGCTGGGCCGAAGCGGAGCGTGCCAAGTCCAAGTTCCTGCCACTGGAAGATCCACGGTATGGCCTGATGCCACCCGGCGTAGGCGACGGTGGCCTGTGTCGCGACCTGAACATGGCTCAAGGCAAAGGACTACACCATGTCTTTTTCATGCACAACGCAGGAAACGTCGCCGGCTTGCGGGTCACTGCAGAGCTAGCCGGTGAGTTCGGTTCGCCCGAAGAGGTGATCGAACTTCGGACGGCCTATGAAGACGCTCGACAGTGCTTCGTGAACAGTATCGAGCGATGTGCCGTGCCCTTTGCCGGTGGACGTTATGTTCCAACTTCCACCGCGGGCGCCGACGGGGGCGGCTCTCTCTGGGGGTGCGCCGCGTTTGCATATCCAGGACACCTGGTGGCTTACGACCATCCGCTGGTTACGGGGACGCTGGCATGGTTCGAGACGAACCAGTCTGCTACGGGTGTCCCACTCAATACCGGCTGGCAGTCGCATGGCGTCTGGCCGAGCGGCATCTTGGAGAATCCTGCCCCCGTGTACCTGCGGCGCGGGGAGGTGGATAAGTTGACGGCGCTGATCTATGCGGCGTTGAACCACGGCAGTCCCGTGTGGACATGGCCGGAAGAACGGCAGCCGGGAGCGGGCACGTCCTTGACCAGCGGGGACATGCAGGAGGCCTGGTTCCCCTTCAATTTCTGCCGACTGTTCCGTGATCTATTCTTGTATGAGGAAGACGAGGTGCTGCATCTGGCGGCGGGCATCCCCCGTTTCTGGCACGGATCCGCCGCCGTGGGTGTGATCGGAGCCCCGTCATATTTCGGACCGGTCAGCTACCTGATCAAATGCAACTGGGAAGCAGCCATGGCAGAGGTAACGGGCGAGATCGGCGGAGAAAGGAAGGGGCGCGCTGTGGTTCTGCACCTGAACTTGCCGTGCAGTTGGCGGGTGGCGGAGATTCTCGACACGAACACCGCATCCGAAGTCCGCGTGAAATCGGATCGCCTACTCTTTGACGCAAACGGGCCATTCGTGATTCGCTTGCGACTGTCGGCACCCGGTCGCGACCGCCGTTCAACCTGACCCCGCGGTTGGCAAAGTTCGGTCAGTCCGTGATTCGCAGCGCCGGCAACCCGCCAAGATGTTGCATGACAGCCAGCGGATCGGCCGATTTCATATCGTTGGTCACGTTGCGTTTCTTATCCCTTCCTGTTGTCGCGCTCAAGCATCAACACGGCGCAATCATGTCGCCGAATCTTTACGATCCTTGCGCATTTGCTGGTTGCGTGGTGAATTGTAGCCGCGAGCCGTTCGCGCGGTAACACCTGAACGCTGAACATTGAACGTTCAACGCTGAACTTCCAACTCCGGGACAGAAGTGGAGGGCGAACCTCCCGGTGAGCCGTTAATCGTAGAACGAGCGTCCCGCTCGTTTATTAGCAGGACAGGGCGTCCCGCCTGTCTGCGTTAAATGCGCAAGCTGGAAGCTTACGCTACGAGTTTCGACAGGCGGGACGCCCGTTCTACTATCCGGCGAACGCTTACCAAATTCGGCTCCTACTGACTTCGACGAGTTTGCCAAGAAGTGCAATGTCATCGTGATTGCTCAGGACATTGCCGTACGTGAGTTGAGCGAAACTTCCGCCTTGGCGGGCTTCGCTCCTCCGATAAAGGTGGTTGGTAAGCGGGAGTGATTAGTTCCCGATCCCCACACCAACGCCGCTGGCGTGGCGTGGCTGCGCTCACGTTAGGCCAATCACCATCAGTGTCATGAAATCACAACTCCACGAACTGCCATCCACTGGCGTGGCTGGCAGTCGCTCACCTTGAGGCGTTCGACAAAAGAAATTGCCCCGGGGATGAGGACGGAGTAAGGTTGGGACGACATGAGCATTGCCGAGATTCATCAGTTACCCATCGAAGAAAAGTTCCGGATCATGGAAGCGCTGTGGGAGGACCTCCGCGAGCGGTTTGACCAAATGCAGATCCCCGAAGCCCACAAGGCGCTGCTGGATGAACGGCGCGCCTGTGTGCAAAATGGCGCGGCGATGCTGCGCGATTGGGATGCGGTCAAGACCACCATCGGTCGCGCATGATCCATCTCCGGATTTCGGACGATGCGTTGCACGATCTGAATGACGGCTTTTTGTTTTACGACGCCCAGCAGCCGGGGTTGGGCGACTACTTCGTTACCTGTCTGCGGCCGACATTGAGAATCTGCGTCTGACCGCCGGCGTACATCGGATCGTCTATCGGGACTACTACCGGTTATTGAGCCGTGTCTTCCCGTATGGTGTTTTCTATACACGCCAAGCCGATGAGGTCGTGGTGTGGGCTGTGATCGACTTGCGGCGCGATCCGTCGTGGATTCACTCCCGGCTCAACCCATGAACACCGAACCATCCGGCCGGCCGGGTTGCCGGTGTCGGAGTCAGGGGCGCTGGCTCGCGTTCGCTCACTTTTATCGTTAACGGCGAAATTCGTTTGACGCTCTTGTGCGCTGCGTAGAATTTGCACCCCATGGCTAGATTTCTCACGGTCGAGTCGGGTCGGCGGTCCGTCTTGTCGCCAGTCGTGGTCGGTCCAGACGGCGCGGTCGGGACACCGCGCCCTACCCCGGATTTCCCTCGATAGGGACGGGCTGTCCCTAGCCTGCCGTTCGTATCGCAAATAAATCTTACCCGTGGATTTGGGACTCCTGTCGGAGCTTACGCTACCCCACGAACATGCTTATGCTACGGCCCATCCGTACGGAAGGGGGCGGCGGGAAAGCCGGCACCGTTGAAGAGGTTGCAGGTGGGATTAGCCGCCCAGGCGTACCGAACCGCCACTGGCTCGGCCACGGCGCTTGACTCCACCACCACGGTGTCACCGTCAATGTGAGCATCGGCCCAAACCCAGGATTTTAAATCCTTCCCGCAAACGGCAAAGCCCTGCAGTTCGCTCTTCGGGCTGTTGAGGACAAGCGGCGCGGTCTTGGCAACCGGGCCTTCGGTGGTGAGGACGTACTCAGGCGGCAACTTGCGTGCCACCAATCCGCCATCGGTATGCTTGAAGCGCAGACGAATCTTACCGGCTTCGATGGTCATGGATTCGTAGACCGGACCCGAATAAGGGATTTTTTGGCCATAGGTTTTCGCCAGGGCGATGGCAGCGAGGCGTTCGCCCGGATCCTGCTTGTTGCGTGGGTGCAAGTTCTGGACTTCGCCGGTATCGATCAACACCGCCATACCAGTCTGGGGCACTGCCAACCCCGACGCTTGGGCCTCGCGGAAATCAATCCAGCCGCCCGTGGTCGCGGGTTCCGCGGTCTTCGGGTAATAGTTGGGCAACTGGCAAAAATAGAACGGGAAGTCGCCCTGCCCCCAGTTGGTGCGCCAGTCTTCGATCAACATCGGGAAATTGCGCCGGTAATCATCCGCGCGATTGGCGTTGTTCTCGCCCTGATACCAGAGGACGCCGCGGATGCCGTAGGGAATGACGGAGTTCATCCGGGTTTGGTAACAGAATCCGGCAATGTGCCCAAGTTCGGGACGATTTGGAAACGGCGGAACGGTTTTCAAAGCGGCCTGCGCTTCCGCCGACACCGGTGGCAACTCGAATTCGACTTTTGCCAACCAGTCACCGGCCAACGGAATTGAATTCAAGCGCAACGAGGCCGGGCTACCGGGAAACCCGAGTTTGCCGACCGGCGAGAACAATCGAATCGCAATCACGTTTTCCCCGGCTTTGACGAGCTTGCCCGGTACCGGGAAAGCCCAGCCCACCTGGGCGCGCGGGTGATTGTAGCCGATGGGTTCGCCGTTCCAATACGCGGCCACCGATTCCATCATCGACCCGCCGGCCACTTCGCAGTCCTTGCCGGCCAGCTCCGCCGGGATGGTGACGGTCTTGCGGAACCAGATCGCGCCCGCATCTGGCAATCCCACATTCACCGCCAGCGCCGGCAGCTTGACCGTTTTCCAATCTTGCGTTGCAACCTGCGCCGCGGTGTACCGGTCCGAGTCCACCGGGTCCGACGACGCAATCACCCGTTGCGGCGGAATATCAACCGTCGGGAATCGGCGCGGATTTGCTTTTTTATCTTCCCGCCCAAACTGCCGTTGCCACGCGACGTAGGATTTATAATACGCCTCGACCAGGTCGGGGTAATCCATGAAGTCATGTTTCTGTTTGTCGGCCTCGGTCTGGATCGCCGGGTCGCGACGGATCATCTCCGGACTCAACCACTGTTCGAGGGCGGTATTGCCGACGGCGGTGTTGAGCAGGCCAACCGGGACGCCGTTCAACTCGTGATGGAGCTTCTTGCCAAAGTAGTAGCCAACTCCGGTAAAGGCGTGGGCATTGGTTGGGGCCGCGGCGACCCATTTGCCTTCCAGGTTCGGTTTGACGGTAAAGGTCAGCCGATCGAAATCGTTGGGCTTGATGATCACAAATGTGCGGAGCTTGGGATTAGCGCACCGCGGCACTTCCTCCGCGGCATGCAATGTGAGGTCGAGTTGCGGATAGCCCATATTGGACTGGCCGGCGCAGACCCAGACTTCGCCCACAAGCACATCCTGGATTTCGATCCGGTTGGAGCCTTCCACCACGGCGGTGTGCGGCCCTTCCCCGGCCGCGCTGAGATTGAGCGTGACCTTCCAGTGCCCGTCTGCTCCCGCCTGCGTCGTGGCGCTAACACCGGCCACGCTCACCTTGACGGATTCGCCCGGCGCCGCCGTGCCCCAGACCGGCACCTTCTCCGCCTTCTGCAAGATCATGTGATCGGAAAAAATTGCCGGCAGTTTGACCTCCCCGCGGGCGGCTGACGCAACACCGAGCAATCCCGCCAATACCATGATCATTGTCTTCATAATTATTCCTTCTATTGTTGTGATATTTTCAGATGGGCAGTTTCGTGGTCCGCAGTTCGCGTTCGATGCCGGCGGCTGTCTTGACACGGTTTTGACCGAACAACCGGTCATGCACTGGCAGATCCACATTACCGGCCTGTGATTGCATTGGATACCGTCACGTTGCGGACGTGTTGGATTCCCGAGGCGGTTGTCATGGCACCTTCGGTACATCGTCCCATAGCTAACATTACAATTGCGATTATTATTTTGTGCATCACTGATTTTCTCCAACAGGTACCCTCTCGAGGATCACGGCCCCACCTCGGGAGCGACGATCGTCCCGTCGGCAATGCTCCTTAACCTGCTTCGGCGTCATCCGCACGTGGCAGCCGGTGTCGTTCCGCCCGGCAGGTTACGGCTCCGGATGTTGCCACATTCCATCCGGGATCATCTGGTGCGGCATTCCTGGGCCCGCGATGAAGAACCACTGGCTTTGGTCGCTGCCGGCCTGGCGATAGAAGTCGATGGTGAAGGCATGCCGGCCCGCGGCCAGGGCGATCTCGCCAGCGCGGGAGACCTTCATGCCCACGTAATCATGGGTCGTCACCAGCACGTCACCGATCCACAGTTTGCTGCCGAAGGCCGAGATCGCCGTGAAGGTATAAACACCGTCCGCAGGGATTGCCAGATCGCCGGTCAGGCGCGCGGCATAATTTGTCAGGCCCGGCGGCGCGGTGAAGAAGGGGTTCGCCCAGTTGCCGGTGTGGGTCGGCGTTCGGCCGGTGAGATCGGGCACGAGCTTCGTTTCGCTTTTCAAATTGTACAGAGCGTACCGCAGGCCGGGGGCGGTGCGCTTCACCGCATCCGGCGGACGGAGCGGCATGACCGTATAGGTGGCCCGGCTGGTGAAGCGCTGCCCGTGCGGATCGGCAACACTGATGCGCAGCGTGGTGGTGGCCTGCAGGATGAGCGGATCGCGATAGCGGGCAGCAGCGGCGCTGGGTTCGCTGCCATCGACTGTGTAGTGAATCTCCAGCCCGGCGGCGTCGCCGTTGCGCCCCTGCAGGGTCAACCGTGTGCCGGGCATCACCACCGCGTCGTGCAGCGGCAGAAACCACGGGCGCGCGCGCAGCGCCGCGGCGATGCTCTGCGCCGCCTGCTCCGCCACCAACCGGTTGCCCGACGTCGAGAGATGCACGCCGTCCACGGTGAGAATCCCCTGAAACTTCTGCTCGGGGTTGTGCGCCTTCAGGTACTCGAGGAAGGCCGCGCGCAGATCGCACAGCACGATCCCTTTCTCCGTCGCCACCGCTCGGCTCAGTGCGGCGTACTGATCCAGCAGGGCATCGGCCGGCACCGGATCGCCGGTCGCTGGCGGGGTGGTGGTCATCGCCAGCCGCATGTCGTTGCGTCCGTCCGTCCGTTCCCCGATCACCGCGGGCGTGGCCAACACCGGCAGCGCCCCCGCCTGTTGCACCGCGTCAATCTCCGCGCGGAGGGCGGCGGCATACGCCTCGGGAGAACTGCCCTGGCCGCCAAAGCGGGGGTCCCGATGCCACACGTCGTTTACGCCGATAAAGATAAAGACGACCGTGGGCTGCTGATCCAGCACATCGTACGACAAACTGGGCGCCAAGCCGGGAGCCTGGCGCCCGGCCATGCCCGCGGCCGATACCCGCACGCGCAGGTCGGGGCGTTGCCGCGCCAACTCGCTCTGCAAAAGTGTGGTAAAACCTTCCCAGTTCGACTGTGCGGTGATGGAATCGCCGTGAAAGACGATCCGGTCGCCGAAGCGTAGCGGCGAGTCCGGGCCGGTGAGCGCAGTCAGCCCCGCGTCATTCCCGGCTGCCGTCGCCGCACTGACGGCAGTCAAACATGCCACCACGCCCGCCACGAAGGTCCACGCCAGGCCTTGCTGGTGGGCATATCTGGAAAAGCGCTTTCTCATGTCGATTCCGCGGCCTTTTGCAGCCCAGGCGTCTGGGCCTTAAGCCAGTCGCGATCCCCCTTCTGCGTGAAAACCGCATCAGCCAGTGTCAAAAAAGTTGCGTTCACGTGCCCACCT
>Ga0209083_1002052_pt1 | contig 20198 bp, 32 predicted proteins | sample AM7aDNAmetaG_FD_184132 | JGI IMG/M metagenome (GOLD analysis project Ga0209083, IMG submission 184132) | Freshwater microbial communities from Finland to study Microbial Dark Matter (Phase II) - AM7a DNA metaG (SPAdes) (version 3) | ecosystem: Environmental > Aquatic > Freshwater > Lake ...
GGTTCGCATGGACCCACGAGGCATGACACGGATCAATTCCATTTTCAATAATCATTTGAGCCGATTGTTCGATAGTCGTCTCAAACCACATGGTATTGAAACCCGGTTCAGTCACGTGTGGAACCTCGGGCGGGTCCGGTCCTTCCAGACCCTTGGGACGAATCCACAAAAGTCCGTCCTGATCTTTCTTATCGAAATCCACTTGGAGTTGGTCGGCACACTCCGTCCATGGACGACACAGCTTCTTTTCGGTATATTTCCACCCGTGGTACGGACACTCGATGTATCCATCAGACAAAACTTTACCGAGACTCAAAGAGGCGCCTCGGTGTTTACACGCATCCGGTAAAATCTTGACGTCGGGGGATCCGTGACCGGATCCGCCTCCCCGCCAAACGACATAGTCCTTGGAATTCAAAGAAACGCGCCGGGGCTGTTGTCCGAGCGTCGACGTCCGTGTGAGTGCGATCCACCCTTCCATATGCTAAAAATGCGTGTTGCTTTTAAGAGCTCACAATCTTTACGTTCCTTACTGACCAGACTTTACGCGTGAAAGGGTTTACGATAAAGATCAGATTCTTACGCGAGTTGTTCTTCTGTTGGCCCTTGACCCATGCTACGATATTCGTATTTCGGTTTGGCTTTGGTCGACCGTAATTCTGGGCGACCGTGCCGTACATGCTATGGCGACTGATAATCATACCGTTCGGGAGAATGAAATACGGTGTGTTATAGTTGACGCCGGCATAGTTCAACTTGTTGTTATTGTTTCCCATGAGCTTCTTGAGATGGGTCGCACGAAAGGCATTGTATGTACTCGGTTTCTTCTTAGGTGACGAGTTCGAGTTCGAGTTTGAGTTCGAGTTCGAAGGTGTTTTGGCGCGCCCAAACTTGAGAGTTCGCTTCATATATGAAGGACTTGGAAAAAAATCACGCCGGCACCCTAGAAATAGGCTGGGACTGTATATCTTCTTTTGTTACACATATAAGGAGCAGAGGCTTTATTACACCAAATGATAGCCGTCATGTGTGTGCGCCCACCGCCTCTCAAGAATCAGCCAAAGGAGAACAACAACAAGAGGGTCCAGAAACTCAAGAAGATCTGGAAGATTCAAAAGCAAATGAAAAAGGAGGAGAAGGCCCTTTTTCGCGAGCTTTGGGAGGCACGCCTCCGCCCCGTCGAGTACGATCTAGACTTTGATGATTTGTTCGATACGTTTTAAATATTTCTTATTTATATGGCATCTATCGCAGCATTCATAGGAACCGTTTTAGGTACTTCCGTGGTTACGGTGTTCCACAAACCAATATGTGAGATTGGTGCTCGGGCTTTTCCATTTTTGTACTTGGAAAACATAGAGAAGGCATCGAAAAAGGTTCACGAGACGGTAGAAAAGGTCGAGACGGTCATTACAAACAAAAAGGTGGAAAAACACGTCAAAGTTCCTGTGAAAGTAAAGGATGTTGGAGATTGGATAGACTCGACATGGAGCGATGCCGACGTTCCCAGACTGGCGTTTGAAAACATAGAAGCCGTGCTGGACACTTATATGGATGAACACACGGCTGAAAAGGTTGTGAACACATGTAAAAGGCTCTTGGCGGGGTACGCAATGGAGGCGAAACGGCGGAAACAGTTTGAAAAGGTTCGGGACTTTATGGTCGTTTCGTTTCCAGATTTGGCTCAGGAGATTGATATGTCCCTGTTTTCCCAGTGTGCCTTTTGGGAAGGGAAGATTGCTTTGTACCGTTAAAAACAAGCGTCGTATCTAAATAAATGACAAAGGTTCAAACGAATGACGGACACGTCCTCGAGATCCCGCAAGGTCTCGTGGACGCGTGTTCAACGCTTAAGATGGTTTGCGAAATGACGGACTGTACGGAAAACGATACGTGGGTTCCTCTTCCCAATATCGATTCAAAAATAATGGAGACGGTCGTCCGGTTCTTCGAGTCTGGGTCTTTGCCCGAGTTTCAAGAACCCCGTGACGCTTTTCCCATGATGCTCGCCGCCGATTACTTGGGCTACGAGAATCTGCTCGATACAGGCTCAAAGTCCGTTGCCGAGTCCTTGAAAGGGCGAGACGCTAAGGAGATTCGGGACATCTTCGGTTTAGAGGGACCGAGCGTAGACTAAAAAATGAACCCACGGATCCTCGAACGGATCGCCCTCCACGCGGAGGGCACTTGAGATCGCGCCACGTAGGCTGTTTAAACATCAGGATTAGGCTCTTATCGTTCGAGCCGGGCGCCTTCTATAAGCCCTCTGAATGTTTATGGCGGCTGTTATGTTCCTCACGATCTTGTTTAGTTTTGTAAGGTTCATAGTAGGGGTAATAATATTTGTTGTATTAGAACGATTATTCTTGGTATAACCAAGTTTACGCACTATTCGAGTACTTATCGGAACAAAATTCTTATTGTTCCGAGCCTCACTGATCGAAATGCCCTTTTTTTTGGAAATAGTTTTTGCAATAACATTATTCGTATTCGTTCCAAGCGGGTGTGTTATGTAGTTTACCCCAGACTTGAGTAGAGCCTTTGTCACTATACCGCGAATAAGAGTCCCTAGGTTCTTTCCCCTATAGTTGGGGTGCGTTTGTCCTTCAAATTCGGCAACGATACGGTTACTATTATTTTGAGATACATACACATTCATATTAGCGGCAATCTTGTTATTGTTCTTCAAATTCACATGAAATGTATTACTAAAAGATCTAACATTCAACTTGTAGTTTCTTGGGATTCTTGTGCGTTGAGGGTCACGAAGGTATCCAACCGTATTCCGCGTCACCGTGATTTCGTTCTTCATATATTCACTAAACAATATTTTTTTCAAACATACTCTTGTTCGACGACTATTTTGATGGGGACCTCCTTTTAGGCACCAGCTTCACCATATTAGAAGGAGAGTTCGGAACTGGCACATACCCCAATTTACTATAAAATGGACGGGCTGCGTTCACAGCAAAATTTATTCGCACACCTCGACGGTTCCTATTTACTGCGTTACTGTAAATAGCATTCATGATTTGTCTTCCGTACCCTTTCCCTGTTTGTGTTCCCAAGAGCGTGACGTAATTCATCTTGGTGGGGTTAGTGTTTTTCACGAAAGCAAACCCAAGAACAGTCTTTCCGTTATTGTTCAAAAGCAGATAGTTTTTGTTCCTCTGGTTTATGTAATGAGTGAAATTCTCACGAAAAATCCCGAGAGGAATCTCCACAAGTTTAAAGGCTTGTGCATAAATATTATTTGAATTTACGAAACGAGAGTTCCGGGAGTTCCCGCGAATAAGCTTCGGCATCCCTAGTATACATTAAACATTTTTTTTTCCAAACAAGTCTCTCCGCTATTTAAAAGACTTCAACCTGTCAATACCAGCGAATGAACAACAGAATCCTCGAACGGATCGCCCTCCACGCGGATATAGACACGCGGAGGGCGCTCGGAATTTATAACAAAATTAGGGGACCAAGTCTAAGACTCGGTCCCTCCTGTATATGGAGGTACGATCCTCATCGTAGAAAAGCTCTGTATTTCAATGCCGACCCGAAAGATTACAACTTTGAGATTCACGAAGGTCTCGTGTTTGATGGTGAGCACTGGACGTACGTCGAAGGAGCACGGGTCAGGGCGACGTGGAGGCGCCGAAACGGTAGGTACGTGTACAATGACACGCCACCTTTGCTCGGTACGCGGTTCTCGTTCGCACAAAATCCTGAGTTTATTATAGAGTGATATGAACTGTCTGATAAGACAGAGACCTGATACTTTGTATGTGGTCCTTCCGTACTTTAACTTTTGCGGGTTCAAGCGCCGACGCGAACTCTTTATCCAGTTCGTCGAGCGGTACACCAAAACACCAGGACTGAGACTCGTGGTCGTTGAGGCTATGGGACCCGCACCTCTTGGACGTCTGTCCGTACACGAACACATCAGACTCACGAGCGATAGTCGGGTTTGGCTCAAGGAGAATCTCATCAACACGGGTGTTAAGTCCCTTCCGAACGATTGGAAGTATGTCGCGTGGATAGATGCAGACTTGGAGTTCCTTAATAGTAACTGGGTCCAAGACACGATCAAAGAACTTCAAGACGCGGACATGGTTCAGATGTGGCACACGGCCGTGAACCTCGGGACCCATGAAGAGGCTCTCAAGATTGATAAGAGTTTCGCGTACATGTTTGTTGGTTCAGGAACGCCATGGACGCCATCAGACAAGTACGGGTTTTGGCACCCGGGGTACGCGTGGGCGTGTACCCGTCACGCATTCACGAAGATGGGTGGTTTGCCCGATTGGGCGATCCTTGGGTCGGGCGACAGACACATGGCCATGAGTCTCGCAGGTTTGGCTCAACAATCGTGTCCCGGAACCATCCATGAAAACTATAAGATGATGCTGAGAATTTACGAGCGTGGGCTCAAGAATTTCAAGGTTTCGTGGGTCGATGGAACCATCGTTCACTTTTGGCACGGGTCGTTCGCAGACAGAAGATACAAGGAACGGTGGGACATTTTGATCAAGAATGCGTTTGATCCGTTTGATGATATAGGGTACACGGACGAAGGTCTTGTTCAGCTGACCGATAAAGGTCGGCGGTTTGAAAAGTTCCTGGACGATTATTTCACGGGGAGGAGGGAGGATTCGTAGCAAGTCGGGGCCGAAGGCGCCGACTTATACCGGCGTAGCGACTCACTCCGTCGGAGTTTTTTTCCTCGACTAAAAAGAAGAATGAGCAACTTGCGCGTTGCAAAGTTGATCGCACACAACATCAACGCCAGTTGGCCCAAACCCACTAAGTACTTAGGGGGTGGCGTCAATGGTCGCGTATACGAAACGAATAATGGACGACTCATGAAATTCATTTACGACTATGCGCCCCAAGAGTACGAGGCGCTCCAGAAGCTTCAGGGAACCTTCGTTGTTCCACGGTTCAAAAAGGGTGAAGGCCTCGTTGTGAACATGAACCCCGCTCAATCAAAAACTGTACGGAACGTCATGTTTCCACGAAGCAAATACCTGTCGAGCGAGATGACTGTTTTCGTTATGGGTCGGGTCGGAAACACAAGTTCCACGACCCTTCGTAATTATGTTTCAAAACACCCGAGTGCGAACAAAAAGAACATTGCGCGTCGCGTCGCGTATCTTATCAAGGAAATGCACATGCGTGGCGTGTCTCACGGGAACCTTCACGATGAAAATATCATCGTCAGTACAGACTCGGCCGGACGCATCACGGGTATGTGGGCCATCGATTTCGGTCGGTCTTGGAACATTCCTCTAGGAAAGACGGAGACGAAGATGTACAAGGGTGAGACCCCGAATTCACGGCACCCTACACGCTCACTCTATGGTAAAACCACACAAGTTCCCGTCTATAACGGGTCTCGTTCAAACATAAATATGTTGAAGGCAATAACGACGGCTAAAATGCGAAAGGGCGTGATGAAACGTATAGCCAAGCTTCGGAGCGAAGTCGCTAACGAGATGAAGCAGTACCGATCGCCGAGCAGTCGCGGAGCGACTGGTCGTTCCCTTTCACCACGTAAGAGTCCCCGCAAGAGTCCGAGTCGCAGTGCGACTCGTCCGAGAAGCGCCCCTGCCCGTATCTCCACCCCTCAAAAGGGACTCAAAGTTCGTTTGTCACTCAAACGTAAGCGCGCTTAAAAACTCCACACGTTCTAAAAAGAAAACATGAGGGGTGTTTATGTGACTCTCGGTACTGTAGCACTCACGAGTCTCATGGGTGCTGGTGTTGGCGTCGGCTGGTACGCAAATTCGCATCAGGATCAAATTTCGTCACGTACCAAGCCTTCGGCGCCTTCCCTTTCGTAAGGAGGACGTATTTATATGTACGGGCGACCGCCCATTGAGCCGCCGTTGCCCCGACGCGACTCCCGCCCGTTTTCCACGCCTTGAGGCCTCGATTGTAGACCGTATTGAGCGTCGACCTTGGTATTCCGGTTCGACGCGCAATAGCCTCCTTATTAAATTTCAGGTCTGGGTACGTCTTATGGAACAATTGGGTCCATTTGGACTTGCGCTTCGTCCCGCCTTTGTTCGACGCTTGCAATTTAAGTTTGGAATAGGGTGTCCGCCTCCGTTTCAAAAGTTCCTTTTCGCGCGTGAGTTTCATGGCGCGGCTCAGACCTCCAAAGTACCGCTCGGGCCAGGAGCGGGACAGGGTAATGTGTCGTGGGCGTCTAGGGACTTTTGGTCCCGACGCGAAAAGGCGAGGCTTCATCTACTAATTCCTGTTATTATTATTTCGTTTGCGTTTGAGAGCCTTCTGGAGACGGCGCACCTCACGCATAGCCTTGGCGTAATTCTCGAGATAATTGGTCTGACGACCGGCCATTTTGTTGAACTGGCGGTGAGCCTCGAGCGTCCGCGTCCCGAGTGGATCAATCAGGACCGCGTTGCGAGCAGGCGTGAATGCCCGTTTCACGATACTCGCCACCTTTGCCGAAGATGGGCCTCGTGCAAGGATCCTTTTGCGCATATCAAGAGCCTTGTGAAGTCTCGAGCGGTAATTCCTGATTTCAGTCTGTTCTTTTTTCAAATTCTTGTATCGACGCGCAAGGGGAACGCGCCGCGCCGCATTGTTCCGTGGGATGGCGTTCAGTTGTTTACTTATGGATCCGAGTTCCGATGTTAATTCAACGCCCCGTTTCAGGGCTTTGCGTTCTTCGTATTGGAGAGAACTCGAGTTGTTTATTTTTTCAATCTCGGTCGTCAGATTTGTAATCTTTTTCGCAGCGGCATTGATATTCTTTTGCCAATTCTCCCTTTGCTGAAGTGACCCTGCCATCGAGCGTGCAAACCCCCCGAGGGCGCGTGGACCCCATAGACGCGTATACGCATTTCTCCACTCTTTTTGCGCCTCGTTTATCTTGTTTGAAAGACGATTCACGTTAGTGGTAGGCATCTTATTCTGAACCCATATTTTTTCTTTCGAAATCACAAGTGATGGACTCCGAATCCCTGATTCCTCAGCCTTCGACCTTGAAGTGGGTTCCGGTCGTAAGCGTGTTTATAGGCCTTGCGGCCCTTGGATTTCAAGTTTTCGTCTTGTTTCCTTGGCATATTCAACTCTCGAGTGAGTTTGCCGAGCTTCAGCGCAACTGTTTATTAAAGGGGAACGGTCTAAACTGACACATATGGGGTGGGGTATATGCTTTGCGCTCGATGCGAATGACCGCGTGTACTGTGCAGACGGGTGCCGGTGGCGCTCAAAGGCTGGTGACTATGCGGGGTACCCGGAATGGCCTTCGGCTCGCAAGTCGGTCCTGGACTATTTCGAGGGTGAGGCCCACCGGGAACTGGATATGATTCGTGACGAGTGTCCCGGAACCGCGGCGGCACTCGCTGAGGCGTGTGAAGAACACATGGGCATAGCGCTGGGTGAGTACGAAACTTTGAGTGATGAGGAGAAACAGAAACTCCACGATGATAAAATGAAGGAACTGGAGAGTGATCTGGTACGTATCAAGAGGGAACTGGAGAGTACCCTTGAGAAGCACAAGTACTGTAAGAAGGCGTGGGACGATTACAAAAAGGGACCACCCAAGGCGAAGCCGGCAAAGACGCGCGCGGACGAGATTCGACACGCTATGGCGCCGTTCCGTATCGAGCTGGAGATGGAGGAGGCGGCAGAGGAGTACGACCGACTCAAAAAGGCCAAGGCGACGGTGACGCGCCTCCTGGCTCGCGAAAAGAGGTTTCATCTCTAAAATTTGTATGGGACACAAACACCACCAGTGGCAGTGTATGACGCAGGCATCTGGCCTGGAGGGCACAGACCGATAAAGGCTTCGCTGATATACTTGGGCGGCTCGAACCCCGACCCGGTACGCTTGAGGAAAAGGACGAGGACAACAAGGACGGCCAAGGCGAGCCAGATGTTCTTCATTTATTTATACGGAGGAAAAAGGCCGCGGTCGTGCTGAGGAGGGAACTCAAGCATCTTGGCGGGCGTTCCCATCATGAGACTCTGAGCCCGACCCGTGGCGCTAATCATGGGCGCATAGATTGTGGTGATGGGACGCACGTACGTATCGGACGGAATACCGACCAGGGACGACTCGATACCGTCTGGGAGGCAGTTATAGCTCCACCCGGCCCACGTGCTATTGACTGGAGACGGGACGTAGCCACCGGGACACGCTGTGCTGGAGACCTGGGGCGCGCGCCCTCCCCGACCACGGACGAGAAGCAAAATGATAAGAAGGGCCAGTACGATAATGACGGTCTTCATTTACTACACGCTCATATTTTAATAGACGAATATGACTTTTTCGCCCGTCTCTAGAAACGCCTTCATCTTCGTGAGGTACTTGTCCGCCCCTTCCACCTCCCCACACACCGCCTCTTCGAAACTCGTCAGGTCCTCGGGCACGAGAACCATCGGTCGGTTCGACCAGTTGAGATAGTGGCGATCCCCCGAATCGTACGCCACGTTAAAGTCCTGTTGCGTCTTGAAAACCCGCGACTGATACACATCATTGACCCAGCTGGATACAATCTCGTTCTCAGTTTCGGTGAATTTGTACCTCCACTGAGGAAGAGCAAAGTCGAGCGTCTTGCGCTTAGGCGCGTACTTGAGCGGGATGGTCGCAAACTTGACGTTCGTCATTTTGCCTGTAGAGTCGTCTGTTGTGCGAGTTCCCCTTCACGGGGACAAGACACCTTTTTCAAGGTCGAGGCGGGAAGACTCCAAAGTCTTCCCCCAATCGTTTCGCAATTTTATCGCGTGAAGCACGACATAAAGCCCAAGTATAGCTAGGTCGCTCACGTAGATGGCGACGTGATCTATAAGGAAGCCATATGCCGTCCCTAGACCCAAAGACAAGTACATACATAAAAACGTGCTCATACTCAAATCTTCCGATGATCCAGATTTATAGGTTTTATATATTTGGGGCACGACGGAAAAAATACAAATGGCTCCTGAGGCCAATCCTAGAGATTCGTAACACGCCATTCCATACTATTAGTTTACATATCTTTCATCGGCCTTTTCAATCGCATGCGCCAAGGAATCTATGCGTTTCATGAGGCAAGCACCCGTAATCATCGCGAGAGTCATAAAAATCACTGTAAAGTACGCGAGTCCGATAATGTCTTCGTCTTTCATATTTAAGGTCTAAGAGCTTTTCGTCCTTATATGCACCTCAAAGTTTTGGGTATTATAGTAGGATCGCACGTCGTGAGGTACATGGCTGAATACATGTACTTCACACAGTGTGCCGGACTCTGGACTTCAATTTTCACATGGAATTCACCAACTTGTAAAGGCCTTCGGTGGGTGTCGGATTCGGTCATGACCAATGTCGTGACGATGATCGGTGGCTACGCGAGTCGGGCTCTGACTGCTTAGGCTTTCGCTGCACGCTTAGCAGCCCGTTTTTTCCGAGCATTCACATTCTTGAGAGTTATGTATTTGATCAGTTCCTTCAAGTCATTTTTAGTCATGTTTGTTGCGCGTTTAAGACGGTACTCCTTACGAGCCTTTGCCGTCTTGAGAGCGTTTACGTTGCGTTTCGCCGCGTTCAGAACCGATAAGTTCTTCCGAGGGCTCACCGAGGGGTTCGCGAGCCAAGTACCCGTGTTGCGCCAATGCATGAGAACCTTGCGTTGCGCCATGGGCAAACCCCGCCAGACCTCACTGTACTTGGCTTGGCGCACACCCTTACCGCTCGTGGAAAACTGGTTCAGGTGCTTCTTCGCCTCGGTGAGCGTATAAGTCTTTGGTTTGAACTTGTTTCTCAATTTTTGTAGAAATTCGTCATAGTCTTTCGGGTCTTTGACTCTGTAGCCCGCACTCAAAAAATTACGTAGTTTCGCGTTTCCACTTGCGAAATTTGTAGCCGAATTTACAATTGAATTATAAACGTTCTTATTGAGATACACGACGGGGCGGTGGTTCGTCCGAGCCCATTTGCGTTTAAGGGCTATACGTCCAGCTGGTGCGATTCCCAAGAACTGTGTAGGGTCGTTGAGTCTTCGACCCAAGTTTGGGTCCGAGAAGTTTATACCTGAGATGAAGGGCGTCTTGGTTGGGTACTTCATGAGACACGCGGGCGCGATGTTATTGATGAAGTTTTTACGGGCAAAGATGTGAAAAGCAAACGCCTTGAAGTTTATTTTTCCATCCCTGAAGTACGGGTAGTATCTTGCCACCTGTTTATCGAGAACCGTATTGAGTTCCTTCGTGTTCCAGTAGTCGCACGGAAACACTTTGGTCTGATTCGAATCGTAAATGTATCCCTTTCCGTTACAGACGTACCCCGCGACGGCGTGTCCTATATGCAGGACTGTGGATTTAGCTGTGGTATTCATTATGATGATCGATGAGCACATGAGTTCATAGTCCGGGTCTTTCATCAGGGTTTCAGGTATATCAGGGTTCAGGTACGCGGCGTGAGCGTGACACACGATAAACTGAGGTTTGGAACGTCGGTCGAACGCGATTTTTCCTCCCGTGATATAGTTTCCGTCATAAAAGTCCTTGTCCTTTTTGAACCCCATATGTTGAAGAATTTTCGCAATTTCATTTTGGGGATGCGCTCCTTGAGCACCACCGTGTTGACGAGAAAGCGTTCCAGCAAGGCTCACGTTTCTGAGGAGTTCGACCGAACGACCCGTTTTAAGCGAACCCGCACGAGGACCGGACTGGAAACACAAGAACTTATCAATGAACTTCCAAAAGTAAATCTGTTTCGTCTTGGTGAGATTCTTCATGGGACACGGAGCATTCGTTTGATCACTGAAATACTCCTTTTCTTTGGGACCCAGACCTTTGAAAATCTGTTGCAATTTCGAGTACAAAATCTTCTGACCAGCCTCAGAGAGTATGAACCCGTTGAGGATGGAGTAGAACCAACACGTGCCCTGAGTCTGTATGGCTCCGAGTTGGTCTCCACACGTCATATCTATCTTTTCACAACAAAATTATAGGGCGGTCGTTAAATGGAATACCGTTGAACCGCGTGGTGGCTGCGCACGTGTACGCACCCATGTTGTCCCATGTGATCCACGACCCGAGGTCGGTTCCTTCGGGAACCTCATACTCTTTGTAAATGACATCACCACCATCACACGTGGAACCGAAGATTGTCCGTGCAACGCCTGGCCCGGTTAAAAGGACGCCGTCCGCCCCACGAACCTCCTTGATGTGAGGCTGGGCGTGATCAAACAGGATACAGTTGAATGCGCCATACAGACTTTCACTGATTGTCACTCCGGACCCCTTTGTACCGATGACGGGTGTGTGAAGCTCCATGATGCGCTCCACAAAGAATCGCCCTGGTTCGGCAATAAGTGTTGTTCCCTTTGGTGCACGGATGGATTTTGGCAATCCGGACACTGAGGAAAATCCCCCTCCAATGTCTATGATGCGAGGGTCGTGCCCGTGTTCTCGTGCCAAGTCCGCGGCTCTCTCGGCGGTCCGCACCGCCTCATCAAAAACCTTTGGACTGGACGCAAACGATCCGACGTGGAAGGAAATTCCAATCACGTCAAGACCGAGCGTCCGAGCTGTGAACAGCAGGACGTCCCAATCATGTTCCTCGGCTCCGTACTTGACACCGAGGTTACACCGAGCCGAAGGGTCATCGGCTCGGATTCTCAAAAGGAGTTGGGCGTCTGGAAACGCCGCGGCAATCTTTTTGAGCTCGCACACGCTATCAAACGTGGTCCGCAATATTCCATTTTCTTTCGCGAACGCAATGTCCTGTACACGTTTGCACGGATTTGCATAAAGAATTCGCTCCGGTTCAACACCCACGTCCAAGACCTGCTGTATCTCAGCAGGACTTGCGCAGTCGAAGTTTGATCCCAGATACGCAAGGGTTCTTACGATATCTGGGTTTGGGTTACACTTGACTGCGTAATATGGTTTTACGTGGGGAAGAGCCTCGGTCCACTCTTCGTACACATGCTCGAGTACTGAGAGATTTAGGGTATAAAAGGAGTCCGAGGGGCGGACATCTGTCCAGCACCCAGAGCCGACCATCCAGTGGTACTTGTCTTGAAGATTTTATTTTTAAATAAGTAGCCAAAGACAACGTTGTATCTTTGGGTACTTGTTTGTGTTTCTATTTTCCCTTTGCCTGTGCTATTTCAATCAATTCGGCGGCCTGCTGGATGCCGCCCTCCTTGTTTGCAATTCGTGCATTCACAGACTGCTTGAGCTCATTGAGTTGCGCCTTTGTTTGTTCAACTGCAGTGTTGAAAGCCTGTTCGGCTGCACGAAGTGAGGGGACATTCGTAAACTTCTGCACGTTTGGTAAACTCTTCGCCACCGCCTCGGTCGTTGGAATCTGGGCACCGCCTAGTATACGAGCCGTCTCGTCGTCACCCCCACCGCCGGTGAAGGTCTTGTACAACCAAAATATGCTTCCAAAAAAGAGGAAGATGGAGATGACGAGAAACGCCATGGACACCTTGAAACCTGTATCCTTGGGCTTGTTTGTAGTCAAATACGAGTTGATGCTTATACTCGTCGAGACGATGGCGGCTACTGACGCACACATGAGTATTCCAGGGACGGCGTAGCCCATTATTATTTAACATAGACAATTTTTCGACCCAAAACTTTCTCCGTCTGCCTGAGGGCCGAACCAAAGTTCGGCTTGGACCACAAGAGCCAACGAGACCAGAAACCCGCCGTCTTCGCCCCCGAGCGTGTCCAGTTTTCACGTCGCGACCTGAGACCGCTCGCCGACCCCGCATGCCGCGCGACATAGCGCCTCATACGCTCCTTATCCTTGTGAATCGTATAATCGGAGAACCCCCTGAGTCCAAATTTTACTGAACCCCCTTCTGGAAACACAGCCATGAACTTGTGTGTACCGTTCCGAGACTTGTACACCTTGACAGGGTCCTTCATATTTTTAACGCAGAGAAATTCGGATGGAAATGTAAATTAAGAGGACCAAGATGATGATGTTAAAAACAATGTAACCTGTAATGAAAGGGAACGCCGTGTCCCGTATTGCGTTGTTTTCCAGTATCATATTTAATACTTGCTTACTCAAAGAATCTTCTGTATCTTCTGGATCCATGGATAGATATCTTAAGAAGTCGAGAGACAATTTTGAACACGAATTCACGAAGTTGGGACCGGCCGTGTGCGTCCTGGGCAAGTCGGGAATAGGCAAGTCTTGGACGGTCCATAACGTACTGGACCCGTGTATCGAACTGACGGCTGAAATTTTATCAAGTAAGCAGAGTACCCTGTCATTTTTGGAACGAATTCGAGGGACGGATATTCCTGTCGTCCTGGACGAGTACGAGTCTGTCCAGGATCTCGTTGGAATTCGAGAAATTACGGAACCTCCGACCAACGGACTCTTTGTGGTTGTGTCTCAAGTTCCCGTCAAACTCAACTTTGATATTGAGACGTATCACTTTCCAGTACCCGGTGAAGATACAATTCGACGCATCGCCCCGGGGGTCTCGGATGAAGTCCTGAAAAAGTGTCGAGGGGACCTCCGGTACGCCATTCAGAGTCTGACCCTTCACAGTGACGACAAGGATGAGTTTCAGGGCGCCAAGGACTTTATAGAAAGTCTCGTATCAAGAAACTCGGATGTAAATCCTGCTGATTACATAGGTCACTCGGTTCACGAGCCTGGAAACGTCACGGCAATTTTACATGAAAATTACCCCGATTCTCGTACATGTGTACCGGCTGAAGTTATGGAGTCTCTGAGTGAGGCTATGATTTTTGAATCAAAAATATATGAAGGAAGTTGGGACTTGTATCCGTACTATAACTTTTTGGGGTGTGTTCTCCCGTCTGTTCAGATTGGTCACGCGCTCAAACCCCCACTCAGACCCGGATCCGTCTGGACCAAACATCAAAGCGCGTGTGCACGGTCCAAACGCCTCGAGGCTCTACGCCAAAGAGTTCCGGGAAAGCGGCTCTCTATGGATGATATTCTCATGCTGCACACTTACGCTCAAAAAGGAAACATCGATGTTCTCAAAGAACATGGTCTGATGTCACAAGACTTGGACGTTCTGAATCACCTCAGTCTGTATAACAAAATCAAGCCCAAGGATCTGGCCGTCCTAAAGAAAAGCCTTGCTTGAACTTCAAGATGGCGTGTTCGTGTGGTGCGCAACAACAAATTGAGGAGGAGTCCTTCGTCAAGGTTCAGGGTTCGGATATCTATTTCCACTGTGAAGTCTGTGAAGAGTCGGTCCTTGAATTGTCTCTAAAATTGAAGAAGCTGGAGCTGGAGCTGCTTCACAAGTATCTCGACCTAGGCATCCAGACCAAGCCTGATATTCGCATCTGGATTCGGTCGGACGGCGGGGACATGCACTCGGGTCTCAGTGCTATGGATACCATCTCACGTATCAAGACGTGTAAGGTCCGGACGATTGCCGATGGGGTGTGTGCCTCGGCCGCCACCTTTCTTTTGTTGGGTGGACGGTCTCGACACATGACCGAGAATTCGTACATATTGATTCATCAACTGAATATGGACGGAACCTGGGGAAAGTTTGAGGATTTCAAGGATCAAATGGAGAACCTCGAGCGATTTATGGATCGGTTTCGCGACATTTATACGCGTGAGACGAAGATTCCCGAGAAGCGGCTCTCAAAGCTCCTGAAGCGGGACCTGTACATGGACGCTAAGAGGTGTCTCAAGTGGGAGATTGTGGACTCGGTTTATTGAGTCCCTTCGGGTCACAGTCCCTACGGGTCTGGTTCTATTTACTGAGCCCCGGTCCCTGGCTCCTCGATCACATCGGGCACCTCGGAGACGGTTTCGACGATGACGGGCGCCGCCTTGGCCGCCATCTTGGGAGGGGCTGCAATAATGTCGGGGATCTTGACGGCGCCCTTCTGGAACTTCTGGGTGAACTTTTTGTACAGGAAATACCCAATCACGAGAACTGCGACGATCGCCACGATGTTGAAGATGTTAAAGGGCGACTTGGCGGTGATCTCCTGGATAACGGCTCGCTTGGCGTGATCGACGACTGGGGCGCTCATTACTAAGAAAACGTGTTTTTTTCACGCCAAGGGGGCGCGCCCACCACGTGACCCAACTGAACATGGATGTCCTGATCGATCGCGCGTGGTCCGATTTTGCCACCTTAAAGGGGGTATCTTGTGACGCCCCCGCACACGGCGCCTGTGAGTTCCTCTGCGTCTTTTGTGGAGGTCCCAAGGTTTTCGATGGCGTGGAAATTGATTTGCCAGTTTGTCGAGACTGTGGTCGTGTTGACGATGCGTACATTTGTGAAGAGCCTGAATGGCGGTCTGGAGGTGGTGACGAGGCTGACCCGTCGCGTGTTGGTGTGCCCACAAACACAGACCATTTTTCGGCCGCCTGGGGCCAGACCACATATATGACGGTGAATCGAGGTGCTTCGTATTCAACCAGACGTTTGGCCAGAATAAATATGCACGCCTCCATGAATCACAAGGATCGGGCTCTGTTCCATGCGTATGCTGAGCTAGACCGCATTGGAAAGGGGGTCTTGGGTCTCACGGATGCCGTCATGTATTCAGCGAAAATCAAATACAAGGCGTTTAATGAAGCTGTTTTGACACGCGGAGCGGTCCGAAACGGCATCAAGGCGAACTGTGTGTTTCAGGCGTGTCGCGAGGCTGGGGTGGCACGCACGACTCAAGAAATTGCCGATGCGTTTGAAATACCAGCCCGAGACCTTTCGAGAACGTTCGATATGTACCAGGAACAAGTTCCCGAGACGGTTGTCCATATCACAACACCGGCCGACCTCGTGAGTCGGTTTTTCAACGAAGTCAAGGGTATTCAAGAATCAGAAAGGGGTCGGATCAAGATGCGTATTATTTCCAAGTGTCGATCCTTGGAAGACAAGGTGGAGCTCATGGGCCGAACACCCAAGGCGATTGCGTGTGCTGTGATGGTCTCCGTACTCAAAGATGTTCCAGGGGCGTCTTCGCGCGCAGAACTTTGTAAAATTTGTGATATTTCGTTGCCGACCCTCTCGAAGATTGAAGCACTCTTGAATAGTTAAGGACTTTTGTTGTGTATAGTGTAATGAGTCAGCCGGTGGTCCTTTTCGTTGCAACTCCGTGTTATGGCGGCGTCTGTCTCCAAGCCTATGCCGAGTCTATGCTCCGTCTCCAGCGTACGTGCGCCCAGCACGGTATTCAGATGATGCTTGATACGACCGAGAATGAGTCTCTGGTCCATCGCGCGCGTAACCTCGCCGTGGCGCGTTTCATGCAAAAGACCCAGGCGACCCACTTTTTGTTTATCGATGCTGATGTTCACTTTGACCCAGACTCTGTGATTCGTCTGATCAAGTCGGGACACGACGTGTGCTGCGCCGCGTACCCCAAGAAGTGCGTCATGTGGGACCAAGCCGAGGCCTACGTCAAGTCTGGTAAAGAGGGTCGGGACTTGGCCCGCGTCGCCTCGTCACTGGTCATGAATTTCCGGTACCAACAGACCCAAATCAAGGATGGGTTTGCCGAGGTTCTGGACGGGCCGACCGGCTTTTTGCTCATTAAGCGTGACGTATTTCGTCGAATGGAGGAGAAGTACCCCGAGCTCGAGTGTGTCAACGACCACCAGAACCGCGACCTTGATCGGTATAACGCCGTACTAGATTGTATGATCGATCCCGTGACCCGTCGGTACTTGTCCGAGGACTACGCCTTTTGTCGGCGTTGGCAACAGATGGGGGGTCAGATCTTCGCCGATTGTATGACTGTTCTGGGCCACGTGGGCAATATTCGATTCCAAGGGTCTCTCGAAGAGCGGCTTAAGAGTGCGGCGAGTGTTTAGGATATGACAGTGAATATTTATTGCATCACATGTAAATCTACAGGTGAACAATATGTGGGACAGACTATGAAAAAAATTAGATATCGTTTCAGAGAACATATACGTAAAGCTCTTAACAACCAGAAAAGTTGTACGAAGTTATCAAGAGCTATTCGCAAATATAAACCAGAAAATTTCACAATTGAATTAATTACTTCTGTATCTCCCGAAGAAAAGGATCAAGCAGAGGTATTCTGGATAGCTGAATTAAATACTGTTGCACCAAATGGCTTGAATCTATTAAGTGGTGGTCAACGGAATTCTTATCCTTGTGAAGAAACTCTTCAAAGAATGCGAGAGGCTGCATTAGCTCGCTGTACACCCGAATGGAGAAAACAGGCGAGTGAACGTCAAAAAGGAGTACCCAAGAGTAAAGAAGCATGTGAAAAACTTGGACTGAGGATGGTTGAATTATGGAAGGATCCAGACTGGCGTGAAAACCAAGTTGCTAAGCGAACCGGTAAAACGCCATCGGATGAAACTAAGACAAAGATGTCTAAAAGTCAGAGTGAGCGCGAACGTCCGCGCCGGACGAGAAAGAACACTGAAGATTCTGAACTTCCAAAGTTTGTAATTCATTGTCGCGAAAAATCAAGAAAAGGTGATATCAGGGAGGGATACCGAGTCAAGGATCACCCAGTTTTGGATGGTAAAAGGTTTTGTTCCTCAAAACTGACAATGTCTCAAAAACTGGAACTGACATTAGAATACTTAAGAACATCACCCGTCTAAATCATAATGACCGTCCTCCACGTGTGTATGGTCACGCGAAACAAGTCGATTAGCGCGACGAGCCTCCACACGGCGATGAATCTTCACATGGCGTGTATGCAGCGCGGCATGCACTTGGAGATTCACTTTGTGGAGGACAAGTCGAGTCTGCCAAAGCTCATCAAGTCGGGCGAGCGCATTTTTTGGATGGACTATGGAACAAACCTCAATAACGAAACATTGATCAAGGTTGTTGACCCTCTCGAGAAGGGCCTCAATGTTCTCGTGTTCCCATCCGTCAAGGAGGGTATTAATTGGGACCAGTTTGCAAAGAAAACCAAGGCGGGCTCAACTGAGCCTGTGGGGCAACGCGGTCTTGAGTTTGATACCACCGTTGGCAAAAAGTTGGCAGACGGTCTGTACGAGCTTGACAAGACATCGGCGCGCGTGTGGGCTATGGATGCGAAACCCGTGGACAAGAAGCTTCGAGGTGGAAAGGAGCCAATTAAGTTGCCATTGGACTCAAACGAGGCTATGTTCACAACACTCAAAAATATAGGAATTAAAATTGGTGTCATGTCCGAGGCGATCGTCGTGTGTCACTATACACACGAGTGTTTTGGAAACATTCTCGAGGCGGCGGGGGTCGAGCTCGCTCCTTGAGCTCGACCGGCCTTAGAGACGAGACGCTCTTCAATTGTATCTAAAAAATGGGTGACCTCCATGCGTTCATTTCAAACGCATGGGGCGCGACTGACCCGACCCGGTTCCCGGGGCCCCAACCCGTCTCTATAGAGAGACGTCACTTCCCTCTCCTCAAACGCCAACTGTACATGGTGTGTGAAAAGACGGATGGTGTGCGCCACCTACTTGCGAGCACAGATGATGGTGTTTTCCTTGTGAACCGCGCATTTGCTTGTGAAAAGGTGAACATTCGTATTACAAAGGATACACTTCTCGATGGAGAGCTCGTCAAGACCAAAGTGGGTAAGGTGCTTTTCATGGTCTATGATGCTGTGCGTGTCAAGGGCGAGGACCTGACCCAAAAGCCGCTTGATGCCCGACTCGAGGCGGCGCGTAGAGTTGTCAGGGCCGTCATCAAGACTGCAAATGCACCCCTCGAGATTCGAGTCAAGACCATGACGGACCTGAAAGACTTCAAGTCCTTCCCCGACCTGAACGCGTTCGAGTACGAGACGGACGGGCTCGTCTTCACGCCCGTGAATGAGCCTGTCCGAACAGGGACCCACGAGACCATGTTCAAGTGGAAGCCTCGTGAGCGTATCACGATTGATTTTTGTATCAAAAATGGGATGGAACTTTTTGTACAGGACAAGGGGATCCCATACAAAGAGGCCAATTTGCATTTACACAATGTACGCCTAGACCTTCCAGATGGGACGATTGTGGAGTGTGGGTACGGGGATCTAGGGTGGTTTGTGGAGAAGATCAGGACGGACAAGACGCACGCCAATAATCGAAGGACCTATTTCAGGACGATAGTGAATATACGTGAGAACATTCAGTTGAATGAATTTTCTGATATAATATAAATGTCCAAAGGTTCCGGTAATACTGGTGTCATAATTCTCGTCGCATGTTTTTTCCTCTTTCTTTTTGCGGGAGGAATAACTGCCGGTCTGTACTACGGGAACGTAACGTGTCCTCAATTTGGGGCGAACTGTCCTGCTGCACCAAGCTCTCAGACGCCCGCAGGCACCACCCCGCCCCCTCCCGACACGACCCCCCCTGTAACCGTTACACCGGTCGTGTCGGCCGTCGTTCCGGGCACCGTTTCTCCATCCACAACGGCTGCTTCTCCAATCCCAACTGCTGTAAACCCCACGCCAGTGGCGACCACCCCCCCACCTCCCGCGGTTTCAACTCCAAATCCATATATTACGATTCCATCCCCCCCGCCTCCAGCCCCTAGTGTACACGGGTTTGTTCCTATTCAGACCGTGTCTCGGAGTGTTGTTTTAAGCCCGAATAAATCCACTGCTCCTACTGCCGGAGACGCTGGACTCGCGGATGGCGTTCCTCTGGGTCAATGGAATGTGCCCAATCTTACCACCTCAGCCTATCTTCGTTTCAATGGAACAAACGTTATGAAAGTTCGAAACATAGCATATTACAATTTGTACGGTTACTTTATTGATTCAAGTGGAAACCAGATTGCGACACCGTATTCTGGTGATACACGGTTCTCTATGTTCGAAATTGGTAACTTTTATCCTTAAAGCGACTTGATGGGTCTGTACCACGCTTGGTAAAACTCACCCCGAAGCACCTTTATGTCCGGTAATTCAGACACTTTTTCATCGTCTTTCACGTACCACTTGTCAAACCGTCTCACGAGCAAAGCATAGTGCCCCCCGTTCTTGTGCCCTTGGTGCATGACGCACGCAAAGAGTTTGAGCCCTTCAAACTCGAATGGAATTTCAATCGGAAATTTGTAGTCATACATGGAGAATGAAAAACTCGTAAACTTAGGCCAACGCTTGACGCGGGTATGGATCGATGCACTTTTGTGCGTCGTCCCAGAACTGTCTGTATAATTTTCAATTGAAATTGGTTGGTACCGATCCTTGATCAAGTCTTGGAGCCGACACGGTTCGGAGACGTCCAAAAGCATAGTTGTGAA
>Ga0209083_1002053_pt1 | contig 20190 bp, 18 predicted proteins | sample AM7aDNAmetaG_FD_184132 | JGI IMG/M metagenome (GOLD analysis project Ga0209083, IMG submission 184132) | Freshwater microbial communities from Finland to study Microbial Dark Matter (Phase II) - AM7a DNA metaG (SPAdes) (version 3) | ecosystem: Environmental > Aquatic > Freshwater > Lake ...
TACCACGTTTGACTCGCTTTATCCAGCTCATAGTTACCAATTGGTCACTGCACTAAATATAATTTTCGTTGTGAATCTAATCCTAATTCAAAAATCTAAAGGGTATTTAAGAAATAATTATTTTCATCGCTATTTTGTAGTGATCACATCGCGCTATTCAGGCTATATATTTATTCTTCATCGGGAACTTAATGACGAACCTGCGAATCTGATTCAATCAGTGTCAATGGAGATTGAACATTTGCACACCCGAGTGTATGTGAACAGAAATCTGAAAAGTATGTGGCGGTATTTGCTGAAACAGGTTTAATCGGAACAATGGGTGGTTTATGTGAAGGCCTCCTGTCAACAAAAAAAGGTGACTGGATTATCGAAGAATATACCGACATTGAGGAAATATTCAAACCTGTAAGGCAATTCTGTGTCAACAGCATTCAGGAGATGTATGGTTATTGATGTAGGTATATTTCTTTACTCCTCTCACCAGGAAACATCGTACAGTTGCTAAATATAACCATCTGATTAGTGTTCTCTAGTCTCTATTTAACCCCCCTAATTACAGTCCATTCTCTTTAAAGAGGGCTACATACATTTTATCTGTTTCTTTGATGTGCTTTACTACCCAGTCACGAAGAAATGTCATAACTTCAATCGAAAGACCTAATTTGCCCTCATCAAAATCATTCTGGAATTTGTCAACTTTAGTTATAAATCCCTCATGCTCTTTCTTATGAGCCGGATAACCGGTAAACTTAAAATTTTGCATATACTTCTCTTCGGTCTTAAAGTGATAGACTGAGTATGCCGCAAGTTCATCAATTATTCCGGACAGGGCCTGTTTTCCCTGTTTTGCAAGCATTGCATCGTGAAGCGTGTTAATGAGATCAATAAGATTTTTGTGTTGCCCATCTATCTCACTAACCTGAACACTTAGATCATCCGACCATTTCATTAGTGACATAATCTCATATAGAATGTCCTTTCAGATTAAATCGCTGATTATGGTAAATCCTATTATATTATTTCAATATACAACTATACAAGCATAAGTAGATGGAAAAAAGTGAGATAATCCGGATAATAAAAGGTGCAGCGACAGAAATGCCATTAGTCAGGGTTATCTACCTTTTTGGTTCAGTTCTTAATAGGTGCGATTTTCAGGATATTGATTTGGCTTTCCTTATCGATAATGAATATCCGGTTGAAAAACGTCTTCTGATTGCAGCTCAAATTGGTAACCTGGTAGAACAAAGCCTATCATATCAACATGAGTGTGACATTCATATTGTAAATTATGAACCACTCTGGTTTCAGTATGAGATAATTAGTACAGGCATTCCTATATATGTAGTAAATGAAGAAGAACGTCTTGATTTTGAGACTTCATTACTTATTGAATACCTGGATATGAAATATAACTACGACCTGTTTGACAGGGAATATCTCGCTTTGGTCTGACATGAGGATTCTTGCACAATTACAGACATTGGATGAAGCACTTCGTGCATGGAAACGGTATCAAGAGATACCAATGGAAAAATTTTCACAGGAAAAAGATTTGCAGTACATGGTATGCCATGCAATGCTTCTTTCAATACAGTCGTCCATCGATATTGCAACAAGTATCGCTGTAAAAAAAACTCCAAAACGTCCTGAATCCTATCGTGAGACGTTTTCGCTTCTTGGAAAATATCACTTTATCCCCGAAAATGTCGCATTTGAGTTATCGAAACTAGCCGGGTTTAGAAATATTCTTGTACATGAGTATACTGCACTTGATGTCGATGCGGTATACCATGTCCTTCAAAATGACTGGGATTTTCTTGAAACATTCAGAAAAATAGTAAAAGAGTTTATTGAAGAAGAAAGTGAGAGACCTGGAACATTATAACTATTTTCGCAATCAGGAAACTGGGGTTTATTTGCATTTAAAAACCTTTTTTAATGCTGTATATGGCTTCCGTCACAGAATGGTTTATTCCTTGATCTCCCGCAACGGCAGAGCGTGATTCGGTTTCGGACCTGGTAAGGTTCTCCGCCTGCTGATATAACCGGGATTCCTCCCCTCACCCAGAGTGGACCATGTTCGCTACGTGGCGGGTACTCAATAACTACAATGGATTTTTCGACGAATGGCTCTATCTCGTCTCCCGTCGCATTGTCTGTGAGGACAAGCCTGCCTGATGGACAATTACACGCCTCTTCAATCGCAGTTTCGCGGGAACCGGAGTCATTACGCTGGACAAGGTTCCATATGGTTCCGGCCCTCATGCAGAATCGTGCATGAACGCAGAAGTTCTCATGATCTGTGAGGGTCAGGGATGGGCCGTGAAGTACGGATTTCTCATTGAAGACCTCTTCGGGGTCAGGGTTTTCAATTCCCCTGAAATGGATTTTTGCATGGGTACCATCGCAAAACGGCTTGTTCTGTGATTGACCGCAACGGCAGAGGGCATAAGTCGCCTGGAGGGGAAACTCCTTCACTTTCCGCCAGGTACGACAGTTACCTTCGCTGTCATTACAGATCTCCATTTCTATAAGCGGAATTTGGCCGGTCACGATATACGGGCCGTCCGGTGTCACGGTTATTTTCATCTGGTCATAAACGAATTCCGATGATTTTTTATCTTTTAATTTCATGGCTGCAAAAATTTAAACGTTTATCTTTACATAAGACCGATCTGCTGCATGAGAAGTATTTTGTCATAGAAACGTTTCTCTTCGACAATCTCATGGTTCCTCCATTGGTTGAGTCTGCATAATTCAACTTTAAATTTCTTCCCAGTAGGGGAACTTTTTTTGCCGTCGAATTGTATCATCGGACCCAGGAATGAACCGGTAAGATCGGTTACTATGCAGGTGAATTCTCCCTCACCAAAAAACATCTGGTTTGGCTCGTGAACAACCTGGTTGTCAGGAAAAGTACTGGTAATCTCAATTACCTCTTTTATGTGCGACTCTCTGCCATGAGTAGGTTTCTCTTGTCCTGGCCAGAATACGTCGACATCTATTGCATAGAATTTCTCGTAGGCTTTCCAGTCATGGGCGTTCCAGGCATCATTCAGGCTCAGCAGGAGACGCATATTTTCATTAATGGTTGACATAATTCACTCTTCTAATTCTTTTTGCACTTTAATCTATGCCTTGTGTTATTTTTAGAATAATATCCCAAAAAGATTTATACAGATTTATTAAGATAATCCGGGAAATATAATGTAAAAATGGTAACAATTATTTATGAACCAAGGTTAATCCCAGCTTCAGGGGAACCACCAAAATCTATCAAGGAATTTATTGGATTAATTGTGTCAGGAAATGATAAAGTCAGCATTGCCCGGATGAAAAGCCCTCCTGGCTGGAGAGAACCGGGCCAAAACCCTGATTTTGACGAATACACTCTTGTATTAGAGGGAAATCTCGTAATTGAGACCCGGGAGTCAATGTATATTGTTGGAAAAGACCAGGCAGCATATGTCCCAAAAAATGAATGGGTCAGGTACAGCACCCCTGAAGGGGCAAGTTATATTGCAGTCTGTATCCCCTCTTTCTCTCCAGATGCAGTCCACCGGGACATAGAGGATATCCCTGCAACGAAAGATGAAAAGAAAGGAGTTATCAATACTCAAGACCTGAAGTCAATTGCTGAAAATTCTAATATTATCTATACAACCTATGGTGTTAATGAGTTTGACCTGATAAGGGATCTATGGGAGGGTCTTATAAAATATCTGATTGAACAGACAAAAGATCGTTCACCTCCAATTCGCTGGCCCAGCTTTGAAACAAGGAAAACGAAATTTATGCGAAAGAATAAAGAGAGAGAGATATCTGTTATAATTGCCTCAAATGCCATTTCAGGTACCCATATCGGTTATTGTGTAAGCTCTGCAGCTTACAACGAATATGCAGAGATTGAATCAATCTTTGTCAGGGAAGAGTTCAGAGGACAGGGAATCGGGTCTGAACTAATTAAAAGATCACTTGACTGGATTAAAATGATCGGTGCATCGAGTATCGGTGTTGCCGTAACTGTCATGAATTCACGTGCGATTGCATTTTATGCGAAGCATGGCTTCTTTATGAGACAATACCTTCTTGAAAAAACAGAATGAGTTTAATCAGTTTAAAAAAACTTTAACCATTTAATTCAGGACTCTGCAATTTTCTTTTTTTTTTACAGCCTTAAATAAATTATGCGCTTTTCACAGGTCACTTCTCTTTTTTTTATTGCAATATATCTACCTATAACCAGGTTGTTACTTCATTTACTGAAGGGCGGATTGAATCTGATAATTCATCTGCCGGGTACCCTGTTGCACATCCCATGAGTGCCCATTCTCCTTGTTTGAGCTTGATTATTTTACATAACTCTTCATTATCTGTCATTTGAGACGTAATTGATACCAATTGAAATCCTAGACCAAGGGCGGTAGCCTTGAGCCACATATTCTCCATGCAATGTGCAAGAGATTGCTGTTCAACAGGTGGAAATCCCTTCTTTTCAGCAGTAATAATAAAATACGGGGCAGTGCCTACACCCGGGACCATACCAAGATTTTCAATCATTGCAAGTCGGTTAACAAAGCCCGCTGCACTTTCCCTTAATTTTTCATTAATTTCAATTGCTTTTTTAAGTTCTGCAGACATTTTTAGTGCTTCTTTAAAAAACAGGGGAATTAGGGCCGACATTGTTTTTGATCTTTTGTCCACAACAAAAAATTTCCTGAAATAAGCACTGTTACTAACAACAGCGGCTCCTGCATATGGAGCATGAATTCCGGCCCCGATTATCTTGTTTATCGTTTCAACAGGAGGGATTTCAGGCCCGAAACTTCGATAAGTCCTCCGTTTTAAGATTATCTTGTCAAAAATTTCATTATCTTTTTCATTAAATGCTGAAACCATACTACATCTCCACTTATGTTGACACTTGCAACTTTTCTTTTTAGTCAATAATATGTAATAACATACTATATAGGTGACAACTTTTAAAAATAAAACCGAAATTCTAAAATAGAACCAGAATTAATGCTTCACTTTATGAAGCACGCCACTTTGACAATTATTGTTTTGGTTCTGGCCCTGCTTATTTTATTCTCAGGATGTACAGAGAATAAGAAAGCAACAACTGAAACAAATATTACCGTAACGCAGACACCGGTTGTCCAGTCATCAAATCAGGCAGTATCTGAAGAGGAACTTATCCAGTTCGTTGACGATGCTGTAGCCTATGCCCGTGCGAATGGCAGAGAAAAGGCTTTTGCTGCATTCAATGATAAAAATGGACGCTTTGTCAGAGGAGACCTGTACGTTTTCGCGATAGATTACAATGGTACTCAACTCTCTGATATCTGGGAACCAGATTCAATTGGGAAAGATATCTCATCAATGACTGATTCATTTGGTGTGAAAACTGTTCAGCGGCTCGCAGAGACCGCACGTTTTAAAAAGGGATATGTAAGTTACTACCATGAGAGAGCAGCAAACAGATCGATTATTGAATCAAAACTCTCTGTCGTTGAGGATGTGGATGGGACTTATTACATTGGTTCAGGGGTTTATCTCGGCCAGTTTGAAGTAAATCCAGCTTTTGTAAATAGGCAGGCAAATGCAAGTATTAATAGCGATGATCTCATTAAATTTGTAAAATCTGCAAAAGAATATGCCCAAATAAATGGAAAAGAGAAAGCGCTTCTTGAATTTAACAACATAAGCGGACAATTTAACAAAGGTGAAATGAGGGTTATTGCTCTCGATGTGAATGGTACACTCCTAGCAGACTTTGATAAACCCTTTGTTGTTGAGAACAGATTGAATCTTATTAATTACCTGAACCCGGATGAAGTAGCAATAATCCGGGAAAATCGATATAATGCATATCGAAATGGTGGTATCGCCTATTCTGTCGTGGATATGAAAGTAAATGGAACCATAATCCGGGTACCTTCAATCCGGTACTCAGAAAAGATTGATGACACATGGTGGATTTTTTCACAAATAACCCTCCCTGAGTACATTAAACTGCGAACAGGAGATACTTCAGGAGTTATGTTACGAAATCATACCAAAACTGACGTATATAATCTGGTTAACCAGGTAGTAGAGTATGCCAAAACGAACGGAAAAGAGCGTACACTCTCTGAAATAAACAATCCCAAAGGGGCTTTTTCGAATGGAGACCTGTTTGTCTGGGCTCAGGCTACAAACGGGACACTCCTTGCAGACCCTTACTGGAAAGAGCAGATTGGTAAAAATATCATGGGCTATACGGATTCATATGGACAAAAAACAGGAGTTGAAGCTTTAGAAGTCCTTAATAATGGCACAGGGTTTATGCATCAGATTTTCCCTTTAACATACCAAAACAGTACTAAATCAGTCCCAAAACTAGTCTATGTAAAATCTGTTGATGATACCTGGTATATCGGCAGTGGTGTCTATGGGGTGGAAGTAATAAAATAAGATTGAGGGCTGTAATCTAACAACATTTCCGATATTTTTTGGAAATCTCTTTTATTTTTTCTTCCCAAACGGGCAAACCCAAACACAGTTACCACATACTTCCACACCTGACTTAACCCTCCTTGATGCAATCAACCGATCACAGGCAGCCGCATCAAACCTTGCTTCCCTAGGTTCTTCTTTGTGAAAAATACGTCCTGTGAAAGCCTGGGCCGGACAATTCTCGACACATTCCCTGCATTCTCCACATCTGCTTTCCAGTGGTTTCCTGGTAGGAAGGAGAGGGGCATTTGTGAGGACAGTAACCCAGCGGACCCTTGGACCGTGTTCAGGAGTGACAAGGAGACAACTCTTTCCAATCCAGCCCATTCCCGCAAGATAAGCTGCAAGTTTATGTGAGAACAGTCCATAGATCCTGATGGTGTCAGTTCTCAGGGAAGCCGGTATTGGTAAGGCCTTGTATCCTTTTTTCTGGAGAGAAATTGCAAGATGCAAAGCTATCCTGTCGAGTTCACGATTAATGACATCGTAATAGTGGTGGTACAGCATTTCACCAGTATCATCCTTATATTCTGAAAGAATATTCGCAAGTGAGTCAGGCAGATCGATACCGGCTGTTAATGCAACAGGATATTCAGCTAAAAATGTTCCACCCTGTGCTTCAATAAACTCCTTTGCTGGATTTAGGTCTGCAATGCCAAAATAATTAGATCCAAGTGATTTGGCGGTTGATTGGAATATAGTATTTATATCATCCTGCATGAACATTATCCTCTTACATTTGATCTGTTAGTATAACTGATTCAGTTCATTATTATTTTTCTGTAACTCAATTGTATTGTCATCTTTTCAAATGGTGCCAGGACAAAGTTTTAAAGATTTCCAAGGTCAAATCATTATAGATTAATCTAATTAATAAACTCTGTTGTGAAATATTAGATCATCTTCGAATTTTTCACCTCACACTTTCACACTGCCTGCCGGGCCACTATTGATTTCTATTACTGTGTAAGAAAGTGGTGAGGTGTATTATCTATGGGCCGAAGTATCGAGAGCATCCGGCAGTGTGTGAAAAAAATTGCTGCCAGATGGACAAAGACATCAAGAGCGATGACTGGTGTTAACAGGATTTATGCAGAGCGGGTGATTCAGAAAGCGACAGTTCACAGCGATGCCGCGTTTTATGGTCTTGATGACCCTCTGGAAGCTGCAGTGTTCTCTGTTCTTGTGGAACTGGAGAAAGAGATGGATGATTTGAGAGCAGATAGGGATTTTCGTCCGGATGTTTGAGGTTTTGTTTAATATTTCGATATTTGTCTATGAAAGATAGACATATTGGGAGGCTGCCATTTGAATTAATAGACGAGAAAGGAATCAGGGTTTTTTCGCAAATTTAAATAGATAATAGGATATACTCATAGATTTTTGGCAGTTATTTTTTTATTCAAGATCTTTATTATAAGTTTTACATAACTATTGTTTTTAACTCAATTGATTTAGGATATTTATGATTATTTATCCCTATGATCGAAATTGAAGAGGGGGGATAATAATAAAAAACATTTATTTTCCGATAATTGGATCTTCAACGATCAAAAAATATACCACAATTACCTTAGAGTGGGTAGGGATAAAAGAGATGAATACAAACATTAAGTACAATACGGCGGGTATTGATCTATGGATTATCTAATAATAGAGAAAATAAATTGCTCGTGTGGGACATCTAATACATTTTATGATACCGACACGTTGAAGTCTGAGTTTTGTTGCGTGTCGTGTGGAAAAGCCCTCGAAAATCCAAACTTGTCGGCAAATATTAATGAATTTATTAAAAAGACCCTTCCTCGTGGAACTAGGGTTTTAATCGAAGGAGAAAAAATATGGATTACTATCCGCATTGCTGCTGAAATCATGTTGGGATTAGGACTCGGAAAAAATCTTAAATCTCTCCAAAGTAATATTCGGAATAAAATTAAAGATCGAAAGTTGGTGGGAGAATTAAAAGGAAGAATATACAGAGTTGATTGGTCATCAGTTTTTAAGTTAATTAATACAAAACAGAAACAAACTTTTGTAGGAAAATCTGCAAAAGAAGTAGCACAAGAATTGAATATATCAGTATCTAGACTTTATAAATATCTTCAAAATGACGATCACCCAAAATATTATGGAGTAAAAGGAGAAAACAATCGGTGGATAGTGAAAGAGAGGTAGTCAGGCAAATTTGAATTTAATTTTTTTTTGCCTTGCTACACCATACCAATCTCTGTTAGGTTCCCATCCTATGCATTCAATCAATCTTCGACAAAATTTATATGAATTTTCCAATTTCGAAAATTTTTTACAATATATTATTCCATACTCCCCACAATCAATTGTTTGAGATAATTTAAATTGGGATTCTATTAATGATAATTCATTATTAGAATCTTTCTCAACTAATATATCAACAGACCACTGTTTATCTTTTAATATTCCAATTATAGTTAATTCTATAAGGGAAGCAATTTTGTTAATCTCGAAAGTTTCGCCTTTAACAGTTAATGATATTAATTGAGTATTTTTTTCCAAAGGTCTAAATTCTATACCAGAAACACCAGGCCATAGATTCAATGCAATTTTCGTAAAGTCTTCAGCCCTTTCTTCAATATCACTAATTTTCCATTGAGTTTTCCTTGCTAGCTCATTATTAAGGCAAAATCCAGTATTACCAAAAACTTCAAATTTAAATGTACAATTATTATTGAAAAGAAACCGGTTAACCTGGGATGTTACTAATGTAAGGTTACCAATGGTATGGACATAATAGTCAGAATCTTTAACAAATCTCCCTAAATGTGAGATCCATTCATTTGTCAACTTCTGAGGCATAATGTGTTCTATTGTGAATTTTTCTTCGGGGTTGAAATTTGCACTCATACCTCCTTTACTTTCTTCAATTGAAAGGAGAATAAATTGTGTGAATCTGTTATAATCACTGGTTTTATAAAAATCACTTTTTTGAAAATTTTTCTCGAAAGTTCCATCGGAAGGTAATTCCTTAACTATCTCAGTTTGGAGTGTGTTTAATATGGATAATGCCGCTTGTGTTGATATTGAGGAACATAAATCAAAAAATATTTTTTCCGTATTAATAAAATTTAAACCACAAACCGATCTTCTCACATAATATGTTTCGATACTTTTTAAAATTTCAATTAATATATCAATTGGTATAGATTTGTTATCTTTGTAATATCCAAAACACTTCAGAACAAATGGCATATATTGTGTTCCACGAAGGAATTTTAATTTTTGCAATGGTTTCTTCAATTCCTTATCAATGGTAGGAAGTTGAGCTGGGTTGGTAATAATTCTATAATATCGAGCATATAGCTTCATTTGAGCTAGAAATTTTTCAATATCTTCATATAGTGAATCCGCTTTTAATTCAATTGATAACCGATCCATTATTGCTTGAGTAAGTTGATCAGGTTTAAAAAATCCATTTTTCAACATATCAGGATCTTTTAACAAAAAATATCTTATAAATAATGGGAAATCCCCAATATTATTAAATTCGGCTTCGATGTCTTTCCAAAATGTTTTGTATAACGAATTCATTTTGTCGATATCTTCAAATTTCCCGAGAATGTTATTACGTATTGTATCAATAGGTTCAAGATGAATTCCAGTTAAATTAATTGTTTCAAAAATATATCCTGCGTTATCTGATATGCCAAGTTTTAGAAGTATAAACTGAAGTCCATAAATAATTGAATCCAGTAATTTTTGAGGGTCTAGTATAAACTTTTTTTCTTCAAACTTTTCATAAAAAAAATTATGACATCTGACAATTTTTGAAATGAAAAAACACGGAAGGTTTTTGAGAATTGCCGAAAATTCAGAAAAATTTTTTTCAGATAATTCCAATTTTGGTAAAAATTTGCAACTGCCATCAGGATTATGCACGAATAATATTGAATTAATTTTTAATGAAAGATTTATGTCATCACAATAGATGGATTTCAACGCAGATAATACTAAAAAAGTCGTGGCTAATCTTTGTTGACCATCAATAACCCAAAATTTTGGATTTTGATCCAAACTTACATCCTTAATTACAACCATTCCCATAAATTCTAGATGATCCTCGTCATTAGATTCATATTTCCTCATGAGAGTGGTCCAATATCCTTCCCACAAATCAATATCCCATTCATAAGTACGCTGAAAAACAGGAATTGTAAAAATTTTTTGATCAGAAAATATTGTAGAAATAGTTTCAGATGATGGTATCATTAGAGAAAATCCTCAATTTTGCGTTGAATTTGACCATTCTTTTCCTTGATTTTAAAGAAACATATTGAAATTATATTAAGCATCGTGATCAATTTAATTTTAATTATCACTCCAACATAAAATAGATCAGTCATAAATATAAACTATTATATTATTAACAATATGATTGACCACGAGATCAAGGATGCCATCCGGAAGAGCTGGGACCTGTCCTCAGTTAAGTATGACGACTCTCCAGGTCACGGGGTCTGGAGCGAGGAAGAGAAAACAGCATGGAAACAGGAACTCAGCCGTAACCTGCCAGGTTCGCCATTAAAGGTACTTGATGCAGGGTGCGGTACAGGCGTTATGGGTCTTCTTTTTGCCGAGATGGGACATCAGGTTACAGGGGTTGATCTTTCGGAAGGGATGATGACGAGGGCACGAGAGAAAGCCTTTGCACAAAAACTTTCGGTTGAGTTAATAAGAGGGGATGTCGAAAATCTTCCGTTTATTAATGAATCGTTTGACGTAGTAGTCAACCGTCACCTCGTATGGACGCTTCCTCACCCTGAGACTGCCCTAAAGGAATGGTACCGTGTCTTAAAAACGGGGGGCATGGCACTCACAATTGAAGGTGTCTGGAAAGATAAAAGTTTAATACTGCGGTTGAAACGATCATTGAGCGATGGAATGGCAAGGATATTTGGCCATACCCATGGCGGCCATTATGATAAAAACCTCAGGAGCCACCTCCCGTATGACGGAGGAGTACCGCGGGAGGTAATGGAATCCGATTTAGAGCAAACAGGGTTTTCCAGCATAAAATTTCAGGATATAAAGTTCATCCAGGAGATACAGAAACAACAACAGCCCTGGTACCTGAAATTTGCACCTGGAAGGAGCTACTATATAATTGCTGCAACAAAAAAGGATTGAGTTTATTTCAGAGCTTTTATAACAAGGAGGGTTATATCGTCAAACTGTGGTTCTGATTCACTGAAAATCTGCACTTCATTAAAGATCTTATCCTGTATTTCAACAGCTGACAAGGATGCATTTTTTCGGATGATAGATTTAAGACGTGATTCTCCAAACATTTCATTTTGTGAACTAAAGGATTCAGTTATCCCGTCAGTATAGAGGACTAATATATCACCCGGGTCTATCTTTACTGATTTTTGAGAAAAATTTTCCCCTTCAAGTACTCCAATCGCAATTCCTGTATTAGTGAGTTCTTCAAATACATCACATCCTGTACGGTATATCAGAGGAGGATTGTGACCCGCATTTACATAAGTCATGGTGCGGCTTTGCTCTGAAAGGATACCGTAAAAAAGCGTTACAAACATTCCAGCTTTTGAATCCTGGACTATAATGTTATTTGCATCAGTTATCACTTTTGCAGGTTCGTGATGCCAGATAGCGTTAACCCTGACCACTATTCTCGATAAGGCCATAAACAAGGCAGCAGGAATTCCTTTTCCTGATACATCAGCGATAAGAATTGCAAATGATCCGTTCTCCATAGGAACAAGATCCATTGGAATAACATCGAAGAAGTCGCCTCCGACTTCTTTTGCCATGACACTTGTGGCTGCAACATCAAATCCCTGGATTACCGGGATATTGTCGGGTAAAAAACTTCTTTGGATATCAGCGGCAATTTCAAGTTCAGCCTTCGAGCGTGCCAGAAGTTCTTCCATCTCCCGGCGATCGGTAATATCTCTGATGGTTTCTATGGCTCCAGTGATATTCCCTATAGAATCATACAAAGGACTTGCTTTTGCCCAAAAATATGTCCCGTTTTTGCCAAAGCCCGGAATAAAAATATCTACAACGAGAGTGTCACCGTCCCTGACTACAGAGTTATAACGATTATCAACCTCTTCATCCGGCATTAGTATAAGATTAGCGAGCATCGGTTTTCGAGTACCATAAAATGGAATTGCATATTCATAATCACCCTTGCCTACTACTTGAGAAGATGGAACTCCGGTAATATCCTCCATGGCCCGGTTCCATGCAATAACTTTTCCCTCAAGGTCAATGACAAAGGTTGGGTCTGGAAGAAAATTTATTATCTGTTCGAGTCTTTGAACAGTTTTTTTTATCTCCTTCTCTGCAAATATCCTATCAGTAATATCTCTTATTGTCTCAATAGCCCCTACAATGTTCCCGCCTGGGTCATAAAGCGGGCTTGCTTTAGCCCAAAAATATGTTCCGTTTTTTCCAAAACCGGGAATAAAAATATCTACGACTAGTGTATCGCCATCCTTAATTACAGAGTTATACCGCTTTTCTACATCAGCATCCGGCATCAGAATAAGATTAGCGAGCATCGGTTTACGGGTACCATAGAATGGAATTGCATATTCATAATCACCTTTGCCTATTATTTGAGAAGATGGAACTCTGGTAATATTCTCCATTTCCATGTTCCATGCAATAACTTTTCCTTCTAGGTCAATAACAAAGGTTGCATCAGGGAGAAAATTAATTATTTCCTCGCAATATCCTTCCATTTTTACTTTCATATCTGACCTGGATTTAAAATATGTTGTTATTGGGTATATGTATGTTTATTAATAAAAATTTCAGGGATTAAATCAGGTTACTTTATATTCAAATCCGTCCATCTTCTCATATGGCTCCATCTGTTCTTATAATCGGAGGAGGTATGTCAGGGCTTTCAGCAGGAATTTTTTCCAGAATGAGTGGCTTTGATACCAAAATCCTTGAAATGCACTCTATTCCCGGAGGATTGTGTACTGCATGGAATAGGAAAGGATACACGTTTGATCTCTGTATTCATTGGCTTACTAGTTCAAGACCGGGTTCAGCCATGTACCGGCTATATGAAGAAGTAGGTCTTATTCAAGGTCTGGAGTTAGTGACTCCGGAATACTGGAAAAAAGTGAAAGAGGAGCAGGGAAATGAACTGACCATGTATTATGAACTGGATAAACTCAAGTCAGAGCTTCTCCGGTTATCGCGAGAAGACAGTACCTTTATATCTGGTTTCTGCAACGATATAAAAAAAATAAGAAAGATGCAGGTCCCGGTTGATTTAACACTCCTGGACAAAATCAAGTTTATTCCTATTATCAGCGTTTTAAAAAAGTATCAAGTCGATAATCTGTCCGTAGTGTCACAGGTACAAAACCCGGTCCTCCGGAAGTTATTATCTGCAGGACTTGATTGGGAGGGACAATCCGTATTTTTTACACTCATGGGGTTTGCTCTTCAGGGTGCGGGAAATGCAGGTTATCCTATTGGAGGTTCACTTCCTTTAGCAAAATCTATGGAGAAGAGATTTCTGGAACTTGGGGGGTCAATACAATATAAGAGCAAAGTCGAATCAATAACTACAGACAATAATAGGGCTACAGGAGTCAGGTTATCAGACGGGACTCTATTATCTGCAGATTGCGTCATTTCATGTGCGGACGGTCATTCAACAATTTTTGACTGGTTACGCGGAGAATATTGTGATGATACCATAAAAGGGTATTACAAAAATCTGAAACCTTTTCCTCCGATTATCTTTGTATCCCTCGGTCTAAATAGATCACTTGCAGATATTCCAAAAAACCTCACCGTAATTTTTAATAATCCTGTAATGATAGGCGGTACCGAACAGAAAACGATTACTTTCAGAAACCATTCCAATGATCCTACTCTATATCCGGAAGGCAAAGGTATTATCACTACATGGCTCCCGGTAAATTATGAGTGGTGGGACCAGTTAGATTACCAGGGTGAGTTATACAAGGTTGAGAAAGAAAAAGCCCTTCAACAGGTCATTAATCTCCTACTTAACGAATTTCCTGATTTATCCGGAACAATTGAAGTAACAGACGTTGCAACTCCAATGACCTTTGTCCGGTACACCGGGAACTGGAAGGGGTCGTATGAAGGTTGGCTTGTAACTCCGGGATCTTTCTTTTTTGAACTTCCCCTTAAACTTCCAGGCCTTACCAGGTTTTATATGGCTGGTCAATGGACTACGACAGGCGGAGGGATTCCTGGATCTATAAAAAGTGGACGTAGTGCTGTAAAAAGTATGTGTAAAGAACTGAATCAGCCATTTAAAGGGAAAAATTAATTTTTTTATAGGGGAGCCATATTATCAAATTTCATACTTTGAATTTATTCATCTCTTGCGAGACTATTCCTGCGACTTCATTAACATTAGCAATAATTGAACTTACCTCAGCAATCGATGCTGCAGCTTCTTCTGTTGCTGCGGCAGAATCCCCAGCTTCCTTTGCCGTGTTTTGAACCAGTTGTGAAACTTCATTTATACTTGCGGTCACTTCCTCTACTGTTGCTGCCTGTTCCTCTGATGCTGATGCAACATCAGCTATAGTTTTACTAATTTCGCTAATTGAATCAGCAATTTGATTAAAAGCTTTTACTGTATCAATAAGATTCCGACTGCCTTCGCTTACCGTTTCGTTTGTAGTCTCCATTGCATTATTTGCTTTTTCGGTTTTGTGTTGGAGATCTGTTATCATATTTGCTATTCCTTCAGCTGATTGGCGTGATTCCTGTGCCAGAGCTTTTACTTCAGATGCAACAACCGCAAATCCTCTTCCTGCTTCTCCGACTCTTGCAGCTTCAATTGCTGCATTAAGCGCAAGAAGGTTCGTCTGCCTGGAAATATCAGAAATAAGATTGACAATCTTTCCTATCTCGGCCATCTGTCTGTTGATATCTTTGACTATCTGGTCAACTTCATTGACGGAACGAGTAATATTTTCCATGGACTCTTCAGATTTTTTTGCGAGTTTAACACCATTTTGTGCAAATTCATTTACTTTTTCTGAATTTGTTGACACCTTCTCAGTTTTTTGAGAGACAGAACCAACAGTTACATTGAGGTCTTCCATCGCACGGATTACCTGATTAATTCCCTGACTTCCCGTTTCAGCATTTGAACTCACAATCCCAGTACTCTCAGCAATCTTTTGAGTCCCTGCAGTCACTTCCTCGATACTTGCATTAGCTTTTTCTGCGTCAGACGCAAGAACAGATATCTTTTGATTCACAAGCCGCATTGCGGCTGAGATCTGGACACCAATATTATTCAGTGACTGTTTTAATGTCGTAAGGTCTCCTTCAATATTTTGTTTTTCGTCAAAAGTAGCTGAAAAATTGCCATTTGCATACTCATCTGTAACTCTCTGAATCTCTTTAACAGCTAGGGTAATATTCACCCCTATATTGTTCAAAGATGATTTAAACTTGATAAAATCTCCTGATACCTTAATATTTTCTGCTACCCGTGAAGAGAAATCAGCTTTCGCATAACTTTCTGCAACTCTCATCGCTTCCATTAGTGGCTCGATAACGGCATTTAAAGTGTCATTGACACCTTCGACTATCTTACGGAAATCTCCCTTGTGATGACTTGCATCTGCCCGTGTATCCAATCTACCTTCTACTGCTGCTACCGACAGCATTTTTGCATCAGATACAAGAAGGTTCACAGCATCTATACACTGGTTTAGGTTATTTTTTATTTCGTTGAAATCACCGTTGTAATTATTGGTAATCTTATCAGGAATGTCTCCTTTTGAAATTCTGTCTACATATTTTGCAGCAATATTCAGGGGGCCGATAACTGAATCTAAAGTGTCATTCACACCTTCTACTATCTTTCGGAAATCTCCTTCGTGACGAGAAGCATCAGCTCTTGTATCCAACTTTCCATCAACAGCTGCTTTTGCCAACATATTTGCATCCATGACAAGTGCCTTGATATTCTCCCGCAAGCGGATCAGATGTTCATGTATCTGATCCTTCTCTGATGCTTTCTGCATTTCTGCAGACATATCCCCTTCAGCAATCATTGTTACATAATTTATAAGATCAGAAAGCCAGAGGTATACACCATTTATCGCATCTTTCATCTCTTCATGATCACCAAGACAGTGAATCTCTACTTTCTCACGTAGGTTTCCTCCCCTAATCTGCCTAAGTATTCTGTTTCCTTCGGCAATCGGTAGCAGAATAGCATCAAGCATCTGGTTAGTACCCAGGATTACCTCAGCATAGGCACCATTGAAAAGTTCAGGTTTCCCTCTTTCAGATAGTTTTCCCTGCTTTGATGCCTCTGTGAGCCTTGCTATTTCATTTTGAAGATTCTGAAGAACTACGGCAACATTATTAACCGCCTTTTTCATCTCTTCATGATCACCCAGATAAGTTTGGACAATCAATTCATCTATCCTACCATCAGAGATCTGTTTAAGCACCCTGTTTCCTTCTCCAATTGGGAGTAAAATTGCATCAAGCATCTGGTTAGTACCCTCAATTACCTCAGCATAGGCACCACTAAACAGTTCAGGTTTTCCTCTTTCAGATAGTTTTCCCGCCTCAGATGCAATAGTAAGACGCTCAAGTTCTTCCTTAAGACTTTTTAAGGTTTGTAATGCACGAATTATTGCTGGAACTGTAATATCCTGGTCAGATCTTTTTTGGATCCTTAGATATTCATCAAGTTCTGAAAGGTCTCCGTTACTAATTTTCACTATCGAACCAGTAATATTGTTAACCTGAATCATAGCGTCATTAAAATCATTTGCCACCAACGCAAAATCTCCATTATAATTATCAGGAAGCTTTTGGGTATAGTCATTAACAGCCATACATTTGAGAACTTCTGAAATTTTATTAAGTGGACCTATTACCTCATCAAGGGTTGAATTAACCCCTTCTACAATTATTCTGAAATCTCCGCTATGACGAGTGGCATCTGCCCGTGTATCCAACCTGCCTTCAACTGCAGCTACAGATAACATCCTCGCATCAGATACAAGCAGGTTCACTGCATCTATACACTGGTTCAGGTTATTCTTGATCTCATTGAAGTCACCATTATAGGTGTCCGTGATCTTCGCGGGAATATCACCTTTGGATATTCTATCCACATATTCTGCAGCCACATTCAACGGACCTATGACTGAATCCAAAGTGTTATTCACACCATCTACTATCTTACGGAAATCTCCATCGTGACGAGAAGCATCAGCTCTTGTATCCAATCGGCCTTCTATTGCAGCTTTTGCCAACATATTTGCATCAAGGACAAGTGCCTTAATATTCTCCCGCATCCTGATGAGATGTTCATGTATCTGATCCTTCTCTGACGCTTTCTCCATTTCAGCAGACATATCCCCTTCAGAAATCAATGTTACATATTTGATAAGATCAGAGAGCCAGTTGTATACACCGTTTATCGCATCTTTCATCTCTTCGTGATCACCCTGACAGTGAATCTCTACTTTCTCACGAAGGTTTCCTCCCCTAATCTGCCTTAGTATCCTGTTTCCTTCACCAATCGGTAGCAGAATTGCATCAAGCATCTGGTTTGTGCCCTCAATTACCTCAGCATATGCACCACTGAACTGTTCGGGTTTCCCCCTCTCAGATAGTTTTCCCTGCTTTGATGCCTCGGTAAGTCTGGCAATCTCATTTTGGAGATTCTGAAGAACTACGGCAACATTATTAACCGCCTTTTTCATGAGCTCATGATCACCCTGATAAGTCTGGACAATCAATTCATCTATCCTACCATCAGAGATCTGTTTAAGCACCCTGTTTCCTTCTCCAATTGGGAGTAAAATTGCATCAAGCATCTGGTTTGTACCCTCAATTACCTCAGCATATGCACCACTGAACTGTTCGGGGTTTCCTCTTTCAGATAGTTTTCCAGCCTCAGATGCAATAGTTAGACGCTCAAGTTCTTCCTTAAGACCTTTTAAGGTTTTTAAAGCACGAATTATTGCAGGAATTGTAATGTCCTCGTCAGATCTTTTTTGAACGTTCATATATTCATCAAGTTCTGAAAGGTCTCCGTTACTAATTTTCACTATCGAAACTGCAACATTATTAACATGAATCATGGCCTCATTAAAATCATTTGCTACAAGTGCAAAATCACCCTTATAATCGTCTGGTAATCTTTGGGTGTAGTCATTGACGGCCATCCGCTTGAGAACCTCTGAAATTTTATCAAGAGGGCCTATTACCTCATCAAGAGTTGAATTAACTCCTTCTACAATTTTTCTAAAATCTCCCTGATGTAAAGAGGCGTCAGCCCTGGTTTTTAAAGCTCCTTCTATGGCAGCGTCTGAAAGTAATTTTGCATCTGAAACAAGCAGATTTACTGCATCAATACACTGGTTCAGGTTATTTTTTATCGCATTGAAATCCCCATTGTAATTATCGGTAATTTTGTCAGGGATGTCACCTTTACTTATCTTTTCAACGTATTCTGCAGCAACATTAAGTGGACTTACAACTGCATCGAGAATATTATTTATTTTATTAAGAATAGTCCTCTCGTCACCCTCAAATAATGAAGGGTCAACTCTGGCACTAAGGTTGCCCTCTGTGATCTCATTTTCAAGAGTTAACACCTCCTGTACAATGTTTTTAGGCCTTTGATCTACTAAATATTTAATCACCCCTGTTACGGATCCATTTTTATCAAAAATTGGCGTAACTCCATACTTCACAGGAAACCCGGACCCATTAACCTGGGCTACAGCTTCACCACTCATGGGTTTTGCTAGTTCCATTACTGAAGTTAATGGATCTTTACCATTAACGGTGTCTTTAATTTTTATCAAATCGCTGTAATTTATTCCCAGGCATGCATCAGGGGCTTTCCCTATGAGATATCCTGCAGAAACATTCATCGCCTGAATTTTAAAAGCGCTATCCACTGTTATTGCAGGGATTTCAAGAGTATCAAAAATCAGGACATCCGGAATTGAATATCCATTTATTGCAAAGTCAATTTGATTTGTTTCCAATGTAATCACCAGGTTATTTTTACAACGAACTTGTACTTTCCTTAATCTATAAAACTGTCCGATTGATTGATTTTGATAAGGGTAGATGAGAATTGCAACGTTTCATTTAAAAACAACTCGTAAAGAGATGTCCCTTACAGTAGTTATATATACAATTGCTAATTTCTCTTTAATGTGGATACTATTCATGAAAAAATACTAAGCTCATTAAATGGAGAAAAGAAGCCTCTGATGATAAGGGAGATATCTGAAAAATGCGGCATTCATCGTCAGACTATAGCACGTAACCTTGACGTAATGGAATTATTGGGTCTTGTTAGAAAAATTGAGATCGGGAATGCAAAAAAATACTATCAAATAAATACTCTCCCGATATCAGCATTGATAGACTTCGCTTCTGATCTGATAATAATAATCAATTCCCACCATGTTATTGAATATATAAATAAACCATGATGAGTCGATGACACAGGCCTAACTGATGAAAAACATTAGTTATTTGTTGTAATATATTAGTAACTGTTCAGGGTGATGTATGAGCTGCTGATGGGATGAATGGTTCGCCTTTGAAAGCCCTCATTATAGAAGTCAGGACAGGGAGATTATGTTTTTTAACTGTTGAGATGTATCCCCTCAC
>Ga0209083_1002056_pt1 | contig 20166 bp, 35 predicted proteins | sample AM7aDNAmetaG_FD_184132 | JGI IMG/M metagenome (GOLD analysis project Ga0209083, IMG submission 184132) | Freshwater microbial communities from Finland to study Microbial Dark Matter (Phase II) - AM7a DNA metaG (SPAdes) (version 3) | ecosystem: Environmental > Aquatic > Freshwater > Lake ...
AATGTTTGTTTCCCGCAATCTACCAATGCAGACACAACTTTGAAGGGCACAGTCAGGAACGTCCCCTTGCTGGGTTTCTTGGTGGTCAAGCCTTTGGCAGCGTTGGCTCTCACTTCTTCAAGAGTCAACCCCTTGACTGAAGATGACAGTATAGAGGTAACTTCCCCCTTATCATTCTCCTCAACCATTACCAGAGAGATGCACCAACACTCTTCCCCTGCCTCTGTAGGACATGGCTCTGTGATGCCGGTAGGGAAAGTGATGGACTTCATTCCTGTCCAGGAATGGAGGCATAGTCGAATGGGATCTCTTCCAAGAGTTCCAGGCCCTTCTCCAGAGAGACATTGGCTCGACGGACCATGAAGAACTTGGTCCATTCGAACTTGTCCCTAGTCCTGGCATTGATCCAATGCTTCATAGAATCTTTGGCTTCGACTGCATCCCTGAAGATAGCCAAGCCTCCACGCATTTCTACAGGAGAGTCTGGCTTGTCCCGGTAGGTCACAGCCAGGATATCCGTCAGGGTCCCGATGGAGAGTGCTGTGATTCTCTCCGAGACGACCTTCAGGGCTGGAAGCAACCTTGCCAGTGTCATCTCCAGAGTAACCTGGACAGGAGTGATCTTGTCGGATTCCTGCCTACCGAAGAACAAGTGATGGGACAAGCCCGTGAAACCCCTACTGAGAATGAACAGGGCATCCTCAAGCTCAGAGTAGGCCCGGGAGTCCCCTTCCTTCACTACCTTGGGGGGGACAGGGGGACGGTCCTGGGACTCAGGACATACTTGCTCGGTGAATTCTGCCTCCACGATGTTCCAGATCGTGACCAGAATAGCCCAGGGGTTCCCTCTTGCGTAGGAGGCTTCCAGTTCCTCTGCATCCCACAGGTTTTCGAACCCATCATGGGACTTCAGGAGCACGATGACTTCGTGGATATCTTCCAGACGTGCCCAGCCATCCTCCCGGAGCCAACTCATCACCCGATCCCGGATGGAAGAGATGTTGCCACAGCAGACCCCCAGATATCCGCCTTCCTTGGCAGTTACCCCGTACCACTGTTCTCGACTCCAAGGGATTCGTACCTGATTGATACAGTCAGTGCCATAGACTGTCTGGTACTTGATCCGAGAGATGGAGTACTTGCCTCCAAGCTTCGGGTACCGGACCTTGGGTGCGGCCTTGAGTGCCTTGATGGTTGTCTTGGACATGGAGGTACTTACCCCATCTAAGGATTGATTAGATTCGAAAGGTGATCCCTAACGTGAGAGAATTCCCCGTGATACCGAAGGATTGACCCATCCTCATTGACCATGATGACGGGATTGTCATTCTCCTTGCGTCGAATCTCCATCTCCAAGCCGTGCCGATGGCAGGAGATTCCTACAGTGCCATCCCCGTAGAAGTAGACCGGGACGCAGACCCAGCCGTTGACAATCCCATTCATTGAACCCCCATTCTTCTGGGTCCAGGTACGGATTTGGTCGAGAAGGTCTTTGAGTTCCATGACTGTATTACCTCAATGGGGTTGGTTCTTAGTTATTTCGGAACGCCGAAGATTGGAAATATGTACTTCTTCCGTCTTTCCATCGTTCCAACGGACCAGGAAACTTGGAGCAAACGGGTTAGCTTCCCCCAGGACTTCACCTTCACGGGGATTGACTACCCTCACGTTCCTGAAGCCACTAGCCTCGATGTGAGGTTGAAAGGTTTCCTTCACCAAGTCCCCAGGATCGAAGAGGGTGATGTGAGGTTCGAACTTGAACTTGATTGCCCGGTTACGGTGCCGGTTATTGAAAGCAGAGACTAGAGCCTCAACCAGTGCCCCACTTCCTATGATGACAGCACCGAAGAAGAGTGTGATGACCAATTGAACTAGCTCTGGTTCAGTCACGTCTAGCCCCGTTGGAGCTTTGAGGATTGGACGATTTCGGTAGAACCGCTCCCCAGACCCTTGAGCCAGTTCTTGGCATCTTCCTTCTTGTGGAAGATGGCCCAGGTGCCCTTGTTAGGCCGGGGTCGGTCCCCGAAGTCCACACACCACCAACCCACGAAAGAGTGGTGCTCAGGGTCCTTGGCCGTATAAGTATGGAGGATACCTGTTCGTTCCTTGAGCCGCAGTTCATGTTCGGCATCCTTGAGTGCCTTCTGAAACAGGAACTCTGCAACTTCCAGATACTCCTGGGTGCCAAGGTACCAACAGGCCACCGATGTCCCGTCCGGTAGGTTGCCCTTGATCTGCACGGGGCCCAGGAGCTTGCCGTCCACCACCATCCGACGCATTTCCTTGAGGCTGTTGGGGAGGGCTCCATACTCGAATTCCGAACTACCCATGTAGTCCATCGAGAAGTGAAGATCCACACCCTTGCCGTTGGGCCGGGGAGTCTCCCGTGCCTGAACACGCTGAATGAGCCAGGGCTTCCTGGGGTCCTTCAGGTCCATGTTACTCTTCCCCCTGGAGGTAGTCGTTGATGTAGTCCCGGACGTTGTTCCGAGCTCCACCCTTGGGACCGTTAGCCTTGTGGGGGCCAGCCTTGCGAAGCAGGGCACCCAGGGCCAGGGCCGAGCGTCCCGTAGAGGGGAGGTTGACCTTGATGGTCTCCGACTTGGGCTGATGAACTTCGTACATGATGTCCTCCCCTTACTTACAGCAGGTAGGCCGAAACTTAACCTGAATTCGACCTAAAAGACCATGACCTTGCGGGACTGTCGGTAGGGACGCATCAGATAGTAGATGACCGCTTCCATCGGCTCCCCGTCCGTTGCCCCGAACTCACGGAGGCTGCACAAGGTCGGGTAGACCTCCTTGTGGGCCACAGTTTCCACGATGGCTCGGGCAATGATCTCGGTGTCGGAGCGACCCGTGAGGCCCTCCATGCGGGTCTCGATGATCTTTGCGGCTTTCCCAACCTTGCGGGTGATGGTGGCATTCGCACGGCCCACACCCTTGATTTCGTACAGTTGCCAAACGCCCATGGTGTCCATCCTTTCGATGTACTAACCATGTCTGGGCCGAAACTTAACCTGAAATCGACTTGGGGGTGAAGAGAACCATCATGCCCTTGGGCAAGTGCTCAAGGTCGATCTTCGGGTACTCAGGAAGCTCGGGGGTAGGCTTGGGGGTGCAAGCCTCCAGGACTTCCTGGGGGACCGGAAGGATGGGAGTATCCGATGCCCCGTACTTCCGACCCTTGGTAGCGAAGAGGCTTATCCCGCAGATACGTTCCTCCATGGTCCGAGTTTCTTCCTGGACGTTTCCTGAGAGGATATCCGCCAGGGAACAGGCTTTGCCCCACACTCCCCAGTCATACACCCAGATGTAGTGGGTCGGGTCCACGTCCTTGTCTCGGGACTTGGACTTCCCCAGCATCTTCATCGTTTCGGCAACCTGGATGGGATGCCGCTTCAGAGCCTCTTCATAGGGGATCTCTAGTCTCATGGTGTCTTTCGTTGTGCCCAGAGCTTGTAATCGAAACTGAAGATGATGAGTGCCAGTCCAACCCAGAGTCTCCAGGGGGTACTTCTCTGTGCTCCCCGAAGTAGCATGGAGATAGCGAGAAGGATGATGGGGGTGAACCTCATGTAATTTGTACTTCGAAGAAGTCTATCCCATGGGCTCATTGGATTCTTTCTCAGTTTGCCGTGATGATTCTCATAGCAATGTTCAATGCTCGATAACGGGTATCTTCCGGGAGGGAGTCCGGGAGAAGGACGGAAATCTTCTTCCCATTGTGTTCAATTCTGACCTTCTTCATGAGGTCCATGACCGTGAAGTTGGCTCCACAGACCAGACAGACCTCATCCCCGCTCTCGGTAGCAACACGGGGACGGAATTCATTGCAGACGGGACAGTAGTTGAACATCAGCATTCTCCGTAGAGACCGCATTCCATAAGGTAGGTCCGGTGATCCTCACGTCTCTGACGGGCCTCTTCATTCTTGAGAGTGTAGTACAGTTTCAGGATCTTGGGGTTTGCCCGGCTTTCATCCGGGACAAGGACCACCCGAAGACCATTGCAGGTAGGACAGGACACTCCATAGATGCCGTCCCCACCCTTCCGGTACTCTTCAGCGAAGTCCGGGTCTTCGTTCATTTCCTCCTGGCTGTAGCCATGGTTACGGATGGCTTCCGAGAGGACGGAGCCACATCCCTTACAGTCCTGACAGACTCCGTACTTGGCAGGGAGACTGTGCTCCACTTCCAGGTCTTCATCCTTGGGGTCAGGTGCCTGAAACTTGATGCTGTCCATCACTTCCACTCCATCACGACAGCTTGTGCTTCGTTGACGCAACCCTGGGGGTTAGTCGTGCAAGCCCAACCCTCACCTCGGGCAAGATTCTTCTCCACCCGAAGGGCAGAGAGACGGGAGCGAACGTGAGCCTTGGTCCCGTAGGCGAAGCCCAGGTCCAGGTCCGTTCCATCCTTCGTAGTCCCGTACAGGTGGTGCTTGTTGTTCATGCTTTACTTACCACAGGGTTTGGGATCTTAACCCGAAATCGTTACTTCGGGAGGATATCGTGAAGGATTGCCCCGTAGTCCTGTCCGTCCTTGCCGGGGATGACCACGGCCTTGTGGCTGTCCCACACCGCCACCCGATTGGTATGGGGGTCGATACAGGGCAGGTAGCGGGAGCTCAGTTCCCTCGGAAGCTGGCAGTAGCTCGGGACCGGGAAGGTCCTGATGGCCGAAGTTGCCGGGGCCGTAGCCTGAACCGTAGGGTCCATCGGGTAGATGAACTGCGGGGGGACGGTCCAGACCATCCCAAGGGGATGGTCCTTGAAGCTCCCACGGCTCTCCAACTGCTTGATCTTGGCCCGGCTGGGGTTGATCTTGACGATTTCCCCCAGGGTCTTTTCCCCGTTGGAACGTCCGAACAGTACCTTCTGACCAACCTTGAGCGTGTTGAGTTCCATGTGTTTCTGCCTTTCGAATGACTAACCATGAACCGACTGAATCTTAACCTAAATTCGACCTAGGCAGCGTCACGAATTTTACCTTTACGGAGGTACTGTTTGGCAGGGTTGTTACTGTGGGTGCATGTAATCAAATTCCCGTTCTCACCCCGAATGAGAGTCCAATTCTCGGCTTTCTTGACCATCTCCATGGAGACATTCGAGGGGAGGTTCTTCTTGATGAGGAGGATGTAGTAGTATCCGTGGTAGCAGACCTCAGTCCCGTACTCATACAGGAAATCGAAGACATCATTCCGAAGGCATCTCTGGGATCTTCGGATCAAAAAATGCAATGTTTGGGTCATGGCACGGTTCCTTTCAGTAAGGCTTACCCTGCCGGTCTGGAATCTTAACTTGAATTCCGTTGGGATGCCTTGTGGATGCCTACGACCCACTTCCAGTACTCTTCTGAGCCCAACTTTGTACCTCCCTGAATTTCCCGATATTTCTCCAACATCGCTTTATATGCAGCCTTGGCAGTCAGGTAGGACTGATGGATGCTGGCTTTGTTGATAACCGTACTCTCTGCATATCGTTCAGTAACCTTAGCCCAATCCTGCCAGAAAGTATCCCAGTCATTACTGAGGGTATACCATGCTTCATCAATCTTGAACTCAGCCAAGTCTCTCCTTGCCCTGATCTTCTTATGCTCTTCCATCAGAGGTTTCATGGCTTCGAGTGCTGTATACGAAAGAAGACCTCTGTATTCTTCCGAGAAGCAGAAATCCAAGAGCATTCCCAAAGTGCCAAGTAGCTTCTTCACGGGTACTCCATCACATGGTTCTTCTTGTCAACGATTCGGAACCCACACTTGAGATAGAAGTCACGTTGCTGAGTGTAGGGGATGTCATATCCTCCAGGAGTGAGCACTAGCTTGGTGCAACCTTGCTTGGTAACTTCCTCCAGGAGCTTTGTCACTATCTGCTTCCCGAACCCCTGCTTTCGGAAGTTGGGACGAATGATGACCCGGTTGACGTACCACTCCCCACCATTGATGTGAGAAGCTTCAGCTACCCCAGGAGAGAGAATGCAGCATTCCTTCCGAAGTTGGATAGAGACATGTTGGGGTGTGCTTACTACATGTTGAGTTACATCCATCCTTCAAACTCTCCTTCCACTTCCACTGTTTCAGACCCATCGTACTCCTTGACCCGTACACGGGCACCGTCAGGGACTTCATAGACCTTCAGGTCTGCCAACCCCCCGAAGTACGGTAGGTCTTCATCAGGGAACTTCTCAGTGTATTCCTCAATGAAGTGGTCCAGAGGGAGGCACGCTGGATAGCGTTGGACGCTAGTGTATTGTTCCTTTGGATGTTGCCTCTGATATTCGTCTTTGAACTCTGTTTCCGCATAACCTTCAGGGGCAAGGTGGACAGTGTTATCCTCACCCAAAATAAGCATCTTGTAGGTTCTGGCACCCTTTTCGAATGCTTGTTCACCCTCCAATCCCTGGACGAACGGAGGGTACTCCAGCATGAACTTGAGGACTTCCCTGTTGGAAGTATAAGCCCAGGTAGTCCATCCCGCCCCGTAACCAGGACTGTAGAGAATCTTCCTCACGATGGGGTGTCCTTTTGGCTGTCATCCTCATCCTCATCCTCGATGACTTTCCCATTCTCATCCACGGGCCTACCACAGAAGTCCCTCTTGACCTCCAGGTATGGGGAGTCATTGGGAAGCTTCCGCTTCCAGACACTCAGGTAATCGTGGATGCCGTCCCACTGAGGAATATGGACGTATTCTTCACCTTCAACTTCCGCATAGAAGTGATTGAGCCTATGGTGGAATTCATAATCTCCAGTACACCCGCTAGAACCTTCCCCAACGTAAATCACGGTGTTGCCTTCATAGAATTTCAGGCAATCCGTTGCCATCGGATCTTCGTAGGGAGGCCAGCACAGGAAGAGTGTCCGCTGGGGGTAGTAGGAGGCAACTTCGGGAGCACCCTCCAGAACCTCGGTCCAAGGCTTTCCCTCAGTGTAATGATTCTCACCTTTGATGATGAGATCGTAAGCCACAACATCTACCCCCATCTGCTGAAGGCAGTAAGCCCAGTAGCCCAGGCCAGCCCCGATATCCACCACGGACCCGTACTTGGCAATGGTATCCAAAGCAATCTGATTAGGGATTGCCCAGGCATACTGCTTGACCATGCGTTCCCGGTGTCGGTAATGGTCCAAGCTGAAGTGGCTGAAACCACTCACCCTCTTGTGCCCCAAAGAGTTGAACTCATCGAGGTAAGGGTTCTTGATACCAAGCTTGGGCTGTGCGGCAGAATTTGACATGGCTATCCCTTGATAGGTTCTTCAATCTGAGGGGCTGGAGGAGCATCCTTGAGCTTCTCTTCCAAAGTAGGAAGGGTCAACATCGGAATTGTGAGAGGCTCCATGGTGACAAAGTCCCGGATGGAGTGCTGTTCCCGGCACACCAGAAGTTCATCACCGGGATTTCGTGTCATGGCAGGAACCAGGGAGTTCAGTGCCATCTCGTGAGCATCCATCACGATGTACGGACTGATGTGCCTGTCCGGTAGGTCGTCTGGATGGAACTTGCGGAGAGACTTCATGGAAAGGTCCCGTGCGAACTCCTGGACCTTGTAGAAGTACTCCAGTTCAGCTTGGATCATCTTGTTGAGAGTTTCATCCAGGTTGGCACCAGTGGCCTTACAGCCCTTGGTGAGCCTCTTGAGCCACGCCCGACTGATGTTCTCGGCATCACTCTCAGGCATGAAGACCTTGAGAACCATCAGGGCTCTCTGTCTCTGGTCCTGAACCTTCAGCCAATCATCCGGGATGCGAGTGACTTCCGGGAAGTCAGCATTCCCTGAGAGGTACTTCTTGGCTCTCTCAAAGATGCCACGGGCGATGGTTGCTGGGAGGTAGCTGGACATGTTACTTCTTTCTCAACGGAATCTCGGACTTCTTACCCTGTTTCACAGAATTCTTCAGTCGTGCTTTCTTGCGGGCTTCCTGCTTGGCCTTGAGATGCCTCTTGGTATCCCACGCTGCCTTAGCAGCCTTGTGGTACTTCTCCCGTTCCTGGAAGGTAACAATAGCTAGAATGAGCTTCCCTTCCAAGGTGTCCTTGCCAAGAGTATCATCCCCCATAGCCAGGAGTTCCAGCCACATGGAGACACAATCCTGTGCAGCCTTGAGAACATCCCCCCGTGCCTGTTCGTAGGGGCTAGGGGGCTTGGACACCTTGGCTGGCTTGAGGACTCTCACACGTCAATCTCCCCACCAGGAACAGACATGGACGTGACTCTGACCAGGAGCCAATCGGCAGGAAGGGTGTCCCTCCCAATGTCGGCCAGGACATCCTGGAGACACCGTTCCTGGGTCCCGATCAGGAGGTCATCCTTGTTGTCATCTCCGGTACACAGGTGCCAGACCTCGACACCCCCGCAGAGGGCGTCGGCAATCTGAAACACAGTATGACTGAGGAAGGGAGACTTCTTCATGGCTTCACCCTTACTTACTGCGAACCTTGGGAATCTTAACCCAGGAATCGTAGAATGCCCGAACTTCCTTGGCGGTAGCCTTATCTCTGCTAGGACGGCTGACTCGATGGTCGATCTTCCAGGGGCTCAGGTCCAGGACCAGCTTGAAAATCCCCTTCACTGGTAGGCACCCTACAGGCTTGTCTGCCTTGATGTAGAGCATGGTCTGGTCATGTAGTTCCTTGGTGAATGGGGTTTGGACCAGCCCAATATCAGGGTCCCAGGTCTCATGGACGAACTGGAAAGGCCAACCCTGACTGATGTATTGGTTGATTTCCTCGTAGTCCCCCTGGATCAAGTCCAACCCGATAGGAACCTCTCCCGGATGGCAGTAGTCTTGCCGAGAGAAGATTACCTTCTCTCGGCAGTCTACCAGGATCACCCCGTACTCTGAGTAGATCAGCCGATTGGGTACCTTCCGAGACTCGGGCCAGGAGTTGGTAGGCTTGGCCTTGGCCTGGAAGTCTCCCATGTCCTCCCCTTCGTTCAGGAAGTTCCGTCCCACCAGAAGCCAAGGCAAGATGTTGGTCCAAACCTCGGCCATGAAAATGGTCCCGTCACTATGACGAATCCCCAGGGCTGCTGCTCCTCCCACGTTCAATCTCCTGGAAGTCCCTTTCCAAGGTCTCCCGTTCATGTGCCTCTGAACAGAAGGGCCGATTGGGGGCATTATCCTCCACAGGTACTCCGCATTCAGGGCAGGTTTCCATCCACCCTATTAACCCTAGCGGGGTAGAAACTTAACTTGAAATCTACAGGTGGGGTTTGAATTCCGGTTGCCCTTGGTGCCAGCCGAATCTTAACCTGGAATCGGCTTGACTTTGATTGCGACCCCGTAGGGTTTCAAAGCCGTGATGTCCAGGAGCCACACATGTCGGGACCGTTCCTCGTGAGTCTTGAAACTCTGCTTGACGTAAGCTTGAGCTTTACTCAGGGTCCAGCCATTGACGTGAGCAAGATGGTTGAGGGCCTTCATGGTTTGCCCTCGGATCATGGCTAGGCCAAAGTGCTTGACCGAGTGGCAAGCCGGGCAGAGGCCAATCATTCTCACTAGCCGCTGGACATGAAGCTGGTCATTGTATTCCCAGACTTCATGTGCTTCCAAGGGATGAGCTTTCCCAACACCACCGCAGATTTCGCACCTATGGTTTGCAGCTTGGTAGACCTCTCGACGGATGATGTCCCAGGCAGAGGGGGTTAGAACTGCACGGACGTTGGCACCCCAGGCTGTAGAGGGTACTAACTCGATGGATAGCTTCGGAGAATCCTGGGAGTTCATGTGGAGCCATCCTCGGACGAAAGTGAGGAAAGACGTGAATCCCATCTTGGAACTCCTGTCATTTGATACCTCACACTTTTATAGACTATTCTTCGATTACCCTGCCCCGTGACCTACCCCATCAGTATCCGACCATCTGACTTCCACCATGGTTTCATCCTTCAGCTTGACAGACAGTTTCTCCAGAAGGTCCAGAGCACATTCTTCAAAGCTCTTGACTCCAATCAGGCACCCGTGGAAAGCCTCATCAAAGACTTGGTTGAGCCTGCTTACCCGGAGCTTGTTGTTTTCCAGGAACCTGATAGGTTCCTTTTTGCTCTTCTCATGTTGAGCATCTAGTTCTGCATCCAGGTTCACTACGTCTGTGTGAAGTTCCTCCAGAGCATCGAAGAGAACATCCAAGTCATCCACTCCAGTTAGCAAACCAGTGAGTCTGCCATCCAGGTCATGGTTGAGCTTCTCAATACGGTATCTGAAAGTTGGGTCCAGGAGCTTCATACCTACCCTTTACTCTATCCCTCAAATAGCGGAAGCCCCACCCCTACAGCTATCGAACACGGGGCGGGGCTTCCATCAAACTGACCGTGGGGCCTTACCTGAACTTGCTATCTGGGGCTCCCCGCAGGGAGTGTCTCACAAACTCTTGTACCCCTCCCATCGAGTGAGGGTTGAACCCTCTTGTCTGTCACCCCCAGAGCTTCCGCTATCAGTAGTGAGTGTCTCCAAACACTACTGACGGGGCCGGTACCTCGATCCGTGCTTCGGGACTACCCTTTCTCAGGGCTACGGCACGGTAGCTCACATTCGGTCATGCCCTGGCTGGTCAATCCGTTGGGCACTCCGTCTTGATTTCAGGCTTGATCTACCCTGTGAGGGGGTAGAGCCAGCATCCTACAACTATAATTCTCGTGAACATACATTGGACCTCCATCTTTACCTTACGCCTTCTTGACTCACGCTGCCTTGACCTTCTTCGTACCGGAAGTCTTGATCTTGTTCTTGACCAGATCACGCACCTTGGCAACCAGGAGATTGGGGAGCTTGGTAAGGTTCTCAGCGTACACGCTATCCGGGAAAGTGTGTTCCACGTAGCTTGCACCTTCACCCAGACCCACACCGATTACCAGAACTCCCGCTTCCGTTGCCCTTCGGCACTGTCCCCTGATGACTCCTTCATGCCCACCATCGGGACAACCGTCAGTGAATACGAATACAATCTTGTGAGCTTCCTTCCGAGTATTGAGAGAGTCCAGAGCTAGCTGGATTCCATCACTCATCGGAGTTCCACCCGAAGCCCGAAGGGAGTTGAATCGACCCTTGATGATATCAAACCTCTCATCGAACTTCTTGAAGATATGGTGGTTCACTCCTTCGGACCTGTGGTACTGGGACATCCTGCTGTAGTCTCCACAATCCTCATCTGCAATATGGACACCACCACCAGACTGAAATCCAGCAACCTGAACCTTGGCACCCAGGTTATCCATTGACTCACAGACAGCCAGGAGCCCTTGCCGAGTGATGACTGAGATATAACTCATGGAACCTGATTCATCCAGAACCAGAGCCGCAGCGATGGAAGTATCAACTTCCAGTTCTTCCTCCATGAAGGCCCTGCGAGGGTCTACTCCACCCCGGACACAAGCCACGGTATCTACCAAGTCACGTTCCGAGAGTCTCTGTCCCTTGGGGACACCGTAGGCACGTCCCACGTTATCCAGGGCCCGGAACATGAGCTTCATGTGAGCTCGGAGGTATGAGGTAACCGACTTGACCGACTTCAAAACCTTGGCAACCGCAGCCCGATCAGCCTCAGTGGAGGTCTGCATGATGATACGGTCTTCCGCAGTTGTGTACGGTCTGTATGGACGCTCATTCTTCTTCTGGGCCTTCTCTTCCTTCTTGTGAGCCTGAGCGAGTTCCTGGGTCAAAGCCGAACTGCTGTCCAGGAGATTCCCGGTCAAACCACTCTCAAAGGCTTCCAGGAGCTTCTTGGCAGTCTCCTTGCCACCACCCCCACCGGAACCATCACCACCTTCGTTGCCTTCCGAGTTGTTGGCCTCACCCTGAGTACGGGTCGGTCCAGGCTTGGATTCAGGGTTTTCACCCTCGTCCCCTTCGGTTCCATCCTCGTCATCCTGGTCACCCTTGGAATCACCCTTTTCATCGGGGTCCCCTTCCTCATCCGGGTCACCGTCATCCGGGTCATTCCCTTCATCGGAATCTTCAGGGTCATCCCCTTCATCCGGGTCACCATCATCCGGGTCACCTTCAGGGTCATTCCCTTCATCCGGGTCACCTTCAGGGTCATCTCCCTCATCCGGGTCTTCGGGATCACCGTCATCCGACTTGTCCTTCTTGGACTTCTTGGACTTCCCCTTGGACTTCTTCTCAGGCTTGTCCTTTTCTCCATCCTTAGAGTCAGTCCCATCATCGGATTCATCGGACTTGTCCGAGTCCTTGTCCCCATCCTTGTCCCCATCCTTGGAATTGTCAGGGGAGTCCTCTCCTTCATCGGAATCCTTGGGAGTGCCCTTGGACTTTCCCTTCCCCTTGGATTCCTTGGGTTCCTTCTCAGGCTTATCCGAGCCCGAACCATCGGAACCGTCTGACGGTTCCTTGTCCTGATCCTTGGAATCCTTTCCCTGGCCCTGGCCCTTTCCCTGGCCCTTTTCCTTGGAGGGCTTTCCCTTGGAGGGCTTTCCCGACTGGCCCTGGCCCTGCTGTTCCTGCTTCTCTTCGAAGTCGGATGAGCCATCATTCCCAAGCTGGGGCTGGGGCTTTCCCTGGCCTTGACCCTTCTGGGGCTTGCCCTGGCCCTGCTGGGGCTGGGGCTGTGGGGGCTGCTCTTCGGCCTTAGCAGCTTCGATGAGAACCTTCAGGGCTTCCATCGTCCCTGCGAGCATCCAGGACACGTCCGACTTGGGAGCCGAAATGGTCCGCTTCACGATGGGTGCCAGTGGTCCCTTGAGAACCAGAGCAACACCCTCGGGACAGTGGAGCTTGTACTCATCCAGGGCTGCTCTCTGAGCGTTGGTGTTGTACCCAAGGCCCATGTCCCGGACGGTATTCATCACGACCCTGACGAGCTTCCTGGGGGCTGAGAGCGTCGGGAGCATCATCCGAACCGGCTGTTCCTGAGACAGAATGAAGTCCTGAAGGTCACACAGCTTGATGTATGCCCCAGGGAACTCACGATTTCCGAGCCTTTCGATTCGGATGTCTTCCAGGATGTTCTCGAATTCACACAGGAAGTTGGTGTACTTGTACCACTCCACACCGTCCCAGCGAGGGCTGATGACGTTGAAAATCTCTCTTCCAGTGATGAAGCTCTGGCCCGTGTAGAGAATGTGCCACGCTTCGTGGTAGCCACCCCCGATCAGAGCCATGTAGGCACGACGGGTCAGGAGGTCACCCGTCTCAGCCAGGATGATGTGGGCTTGGTGCGTGTGCTTGGCATTGACCTTGATGGCCCACGCATCGCAATCACCCAGGGTTGGAGCCTTGCGAGGGTTCTTCTTGCTGAATTCTACGATGTGTTCCAGTACCAGCCTCCAAGGGTAGAAGGCCAGACTCTTGAAGGTATCCCCGTGGGATTCCACGGGAACCATTTTGTTCGATCCCAGGATACCCAGGACCGTTGCCCTGTGTCCCGCACGAACCCTCTCACCCCGGATCAAGTCCTGGGGAGGGGCTTCTGTGATGTTGTGTGTCGGATCGTTCAGGAGCATTGTCGGTATCCTCCCCTCTCTTACTGCAACGGAGAGCAATCTTAACCCAAAATCGTATGTAGGATCTTAGGCTCCGGGGTAGTTTAGTGTAGGTCCAGTGTGAATTTAGGTTAAGAATTGACCTGTTTACCGTAAGTAGATCAAGAGGACACCATGAACACCCCCAACACCCCCAGCACCCCCGTCTGTGTTTGCTGTGGAGCCCCGGCGTACATCGCTCCGGTGGTCCACATGAGGGGTACGGGGGCCGTTTCCTGGATCACGGGCCGAATGGTTTTCCCCAAGACTCCCATCTGTGAGACCTGTCTCCCCACCTGACCCCCGTCCAGTAACTATGATTACCCCCAAGACCAGTACCTACAGGATTGAGCACGTCCGATTGATGGACTGCCCCCTGTGGGGGCAGGACTGCAACAACTGGGCAGCCGAAATCCTGAAACCAGAGCCTAGCCAAGCGGGGGGTTACGGGAAGAGGTTCATTCCCAAGGCCAAAACGGGTAGTGGTTTGTACCAAGCCACAAGCCTCTATCCTCTGATGCCCATAGTGTTCGCAGCGGACGAAACACAAAAAGGCAATTCAGGTAAGAGACGTACCTTTGGTGTAATCCTATCCATTACTGACCATGAGATGGTCCTGGAAGCGTGTGGTAGTTTCAATCATGCGTGGAACAAAGCCCAGCTACTTCAGGAAGAAGCAAAGCAAAGGTCTGTTCAAGAGCAAGAAGTAAAAGCTCTTACTGCAACTATCTACATTCCGACAAGCTACAATATCATCACACTTCCTGGGGAAACACTCCAGGAAGTGTGTTTGATCGACCCAAGTCAAGACCCACCTGAACAAGTGATTCTCAACCTGCCTACTTCAGTCTTGAAATTCATCAAGGGATTCAAAGCATGAAAACAATCCTCGTGACTGCGGGCCCTGTCTATGGACGGCTCGATGGCAACAAGCTCCTCACCAATCGGAGCCGTGGGCTCTGGGCAAGGAAGCTTGCCAAGGAGCTTGCTGATAGGGGGCATGAGGTCACCCTTCTCCTGGCTGACATTGATGAGCTCCCTGTGGAGCCCAGCCTGGAGAGTGCCGTGACCGTGGTTCGGCACTTTGGATATCAGAGCTACAATGACCTCTGTCTCGAAAAGGCACCCTACATGGACGTGGCTGTCATGGCTGCGGCTGTGGTGAACTGGATTCCCAAGACACCCTTCAAGGGGAAGATGCCGACGGACTGTAAAGAGATGAACATTCCGTTCATCCTGGCACCCAGGGTGATTGACAAGATCAAAGTCATCAACCCGAAGTGTCAGGTGATCGGATGCAAGCTCACGGTAGGAGCCGAAGTGTCGCAAACCCTGGAACTTGCCTACCAGACTTTGGAGCACAGTCATGCCTGTGCTGTGGTGGCGAATGATTTGATCACCCTGAAGACCAAGAGGATCATCCATCCTGACAGGGCTGTCTGTACCTTCAGGTTCCCCAATGATGGGGATGCCTTCAATCAACACCTGATTGACCTCATTGGAGACGAGCACTTCAGGACGGTTCAACTCTATGGGGAGGCCCCGGTTCCTCATCCCGTACCGTATGAGCCTTTCGACCGGATCGTAGAGAAGTACCGGGCTAGGTTCCGTCCACAGGGGGCGGGAGCAAGAGTCTTCGGGTCTTTGGCTGTAAGGTTGCCGAACGGTCACTTCCTGGTATCTCCTCGGGAGAAGGGTGAAGCTTTCACTTCCAGGGATGCCGTGGAGGTACTCAACGTGGACTTCGGGGAAGGTATTGTCTACACCCAGAGTGGCAAGGCAACTCTGAATGCACCCCTCCTGGTGAGAATGTTGAGGGCACACCCCATGGCCTCGGCAGTCCTACATCTCCATGAGGAACTCAAGTTTGTCCCTCCCCGCTACTATGCCCCTGCGGGAACCGTCCGGGACACCATGCGAGCCGTGACCAGTCCTCTCATCGCCATTGAGGGGCACGGTTTCGTGGGTGTTCTGGATGACAATGACAACCTCTACAATGTTTGATTGCACAACCCCCAAGTACGATGACCTCTACAGCCGATGGTTGGACCATCCCCGTGACCTCCTTGACTACGGGAGTCTGAAGCCTGGACAGAGGATGCTGGACCTGTGTGGGGGTACGGGAATCCTGGCTAGAGAAGCTTTAGACATGGGAGTCTCTCAAGTCCATCTCCTGGACCTGAACCCTCGATGCCCAGACCCTAGAGTCCATCAGTTTCGGGGAACGGCAGAGAGTTCTTACGGGCACTTACCGGGGCACTATGACCTGATTGTGTGCAGGCAAGCTCTGGGGTACATAGACCTTCCCCGGCTACCGTGGGCAATCCTGACACTCTTGAAGCCAACGGGGGTGTTCGTCTTCAATAACTTCAATCAACCCAAGTGGGGTCACAGTACTTACTTCCACCGGGGGAATAAGTACTTTGAGGCTTCAGGGTTCTGGGGGCACAAAGTAGGACATATCCAGGTAGGCAAGATGGGCCTGGACCTGACATTCTTCCAGTGGTGGGAGCACAAGCAAATCCTGGATGCCTTCAACTACTTTGATGTTGAGTTCAGGGAGTTCCCGAAGTCTACTTGGTACAGGGTCACAAACCCTAGGCACTGTCTAGCAGGCTCTCAAGACCCCTGACAAGAGACTGGTACTTGTTTTTCCATGTGTTCTTGTCTTCACTCAGGGCAAGAACACTGTAGTCGGTCTTGTTCATTGCCACAACTTCAATCACAATCCCGAACTCCCCTGCTGCCATCACATCAGGTTCATCCAGGTCTTGGTTAGCATTCCGAAGAGAGACTTGCTTGATGGTTTCTACCAGAGCATATCTCTCATAGGGGGCTCTGCGGATACAGAGAAGTACAACATTCGGCTTACCCATCTCGGTGAGTTCAGCTTTCAGAGTATCTTCAGTGCCATCTTTCTGGATACTGACAATGTATTCATTGCCCCTGTGTGTTATCAGCTTGTAAGTCGAGATGTCAGGCATGGTTCAACCTTTGTGTTGCTTCATAGCATTGAAACACCTGTTCAAACAGGAACTTGAAACAGGTATCGTACTGGACACCCTCTCGGGCCTGTCTAACAGCCCTATCCGTTTCCCAAATGGCAATCCAGGTGAGTGCCTCCAGGAGTGTTGGTTGCTCACAAGCCTTGCGAACAATGTCACTGAATGTTTCGGCCATTAGAAGAGAACTTCTCGGGGGATTTCCCTTGGTAGGGCCTGTTCTACAATGGGAGTCAGGCGTTCCACAGCCTGTTTACGCTCTTCACTTTCGTACCAGTCAAGGATAGTAATGAAGGGACTCCCTTCCTTGACCTCACCCCCAGGGAACTTCTCTTCCACGGCTAGGGCATGGACACGGTTCTTGACTCGGGATTCGAAGCTCGGGAAGTTCTTCACAACTTCATCTGACATAGGGGGGCCGGGCTGGTCATCGTAGTCACAGAAGACAAAGATGAACCCAGGGCCCTTGTCTACAACACTATCCCATTGGTCCCTGCGAAGAGCCCACTCTTCATCAGTAACACCTTCAGGTTGCTCAGTGTTGTTCCAGTAGCCGTACTTTCGAACTCCAGGATGGGCTTGCCATAGGTCCGTAAGTTCTGGTAGTTCAGACAGGAATCGAACCAGGAACCCAGTGACACCCTCTACAACTATCGGGGCAGGGTAGCAGATTGCCAGGGCTTCGAAGTCCACCGCAGGGTCTCTACGTCTGGTGTCATGGATTTTCTTCTGACGGTCCTGGATGGAATGTAGTGCAGCCCCATAACAACCTTTGATGTGCTCTCCCTTCAGGATGGCATCATCATAGATGTAGGCAATGTGACTTGCCATAAGGGATGCCATGAGACTCTCTGCACACTCTTGAATCTGCTTTCGTAGCTGGAGGAATCCATCATAGGCAGACAGGACGGTGCCAGCCACAAAGTACCCATTGTAAATCTTGGTGCTCATGGCTTCTCCCGATTCACGTCTTTGATGATTCTGGTGAGGTATCGCATCAGAGCATTAGCCGTGACCGTACCTAGAAGGGAAGAGTCTCCCTCACGGATTTCCTTAGCTACTGAGTTTCCCGTGATGGACATAGGACCGTACAATGTGCGAACCACTACCTTGTCTCCCATGCTCTCATAGGCTTCGGCAATGATATCCCTGAGAGTACGGTCCAGGAGACTCATCGTTCCTCTGCTTCCAGATCGAACAGCATTTCACTAACCTTGTCGAGTTCCTTCTTGGTGTGTGGAGTCCCACCGGCATTGATGTTCAAGTACAGACGGAGGATGTCTGCCTTGGTGGCACACTCAACAACCCGGAACTTGAAATTGTGTGTAATCCAGCGAAAGTGACCAGAGAAGTCAGTGAAGCAATAGCCTTCAGGACGGGCATGGTCAGGGAAGACCCGAAGCTTGCCAGCCATGAACTGCCGAACAGCCTCTAGTCTCTGCTTTCCATCCAGGAGTGCAAAATCCTTGTTGTCACCGTTCCAGTCCTTGCAAACGAAGGTAATGTTCCGCCCAACTTCCCCACCCTTGAGAACGTACTCCAGGTAGGCTACCTGCTGTGACTTCTTCCAGACGTGTGCCCTCTGGTAGTCAGGGTCCAGGTCCAACCCATAAGATTCAACGAAGTGCTCGATTTGACGTTCCAGGTAACCCCAGCCTACGTCGATTTCGTAGTTGGCACGGGGGAACATGGGGATACTGTCCCAAGGTTTCTTTGAGGTATTCATGTTCAATGACTCGTCAGGATCATCACTTTGCCAATGACTTTAATTCGCACGAAGTAGCCTTCATATCGGGTGGTGAGGAAACCCAAGAGATGCTGTGCATCCTTCTTGGTCTGAGTGTAGATGATGATTTCTGGCTCCCTAGGGTCTTCGTTGATCCCCAGGTAGGCCCACTTGGAGAGGTTATAGTGAGTCTTCAGTTCCTCGTCCAACTTCAGGGCTGCTTCAGAGAGAGTCATCATACTTACCCTTACCCGTAGAATTCCAGGAGCTCTGGGTGAGTACGCTTTCGCATCTTCTCATGGAATTCTCGATGGAACTGCTGAAACTCTGCCAACTTGTCGGGAGTCGTGATGATGCCTTCCAGTTCCCGATGGTCATGCTCAACGTAGGTCGTGAAAAGTTCCGGCTTGGGTTCGTACTTCTGACTGTCACACTCAACCTTGAGGTAGCAGCCGAAGCGGGCAGCTATGTTCTCCATGACCATGCTCTGGAGGAAGCGGTTGAAGGACCCGCAGTTGGGCTTGGTGTGATACTTCCTCTTGGAGTCCATAGTGAAGCTGAATCCGATGTAGCCGTACTTCGGCACATTGTTACCAGGGAATTCAACCTGCCAGTCATCCGTCACGATGAACTTGCCCTTGAGCTTCTCTTGCACAACCTCCCGAAGAACCTGTTCGAAGCTGTCAGGTGAGATACCCTTCTTCAGGGACACCATGTAGAGCAAGTTGCTCATGGAACTTCCTTTGGGGGAGTCCAACCGTGAGCTAGAGCTTCTTTCACCCACTCGGGAGGCTCGGGCTTCATGTCTAAAGCCTTTCGGATGTCCTCACTATCACTGTGATCTTCCATGTGCCCCAGTAGGGTAGAGGCACTCACGGGCTCCAAGGCATGACCGTGTGCATTGTCCATCCAGCACTGGTTGATGGCATCCACAGCCCAGCGAGTAGGGATGTCCCAACCTCGGTGCCAGGACTCACCATGAGCCTTGAGAGGAAGCATTGGGATCTTTTGTTCGAAACCGAAGTTCAACCCCTGCTGATCCTCAGTCATCACAAGCCCTTCGGACATGACTGGAACACCGTGAATTCCGTCCGGGTACAGGAGAGGGTGTTCGAAACCCTTGTGAAGAGCTTCCCGGATAAGTTCCCACTCTTCCTCGGTCAACCGATCCTCCAAGTCCTTCATGTTCGTGGGCTGGAGGGGCCACCCATAGGTGTGCTTCTTCTGAGCCCAGAGGACGTTGTGAGCGTCGATAGCCCAGATGGTTTCCCCGTCTTCATCGAGAATCCCCTGGAACTTCAGGGGGAACTGTGGATAGATGAGTCCACCCTCTCCTGTGATGTTACTGAAATTCGGGTAGGGGCCGAAGTCAAACTTGATCCCTGTTTCCAGGTGCTACCCACTGTTCTCTCGGATCATGGGGCCACGTCGGGTACAGGAAACGATGGCTTCGAAGCCTTCGGGGGGTTCATACTGGGGTGTCATACTTCCTCAGTAGCCTTACTCAAAAGTGACCCAATCTTAACCTGAAATCTACTCCCAGGTCAGATCATCTCCACTATCGGAGGGGTCCAGCCGGGTAGCCACGGTATCCCACCGTTCCACCTTGAACACCCGCTCGGAGCCATCTTTACAGAGGCACCGGGCCCGGATCGTGGTTGTGGTCATCTTGGAGGTTGGGTTGATGTGAACCTCCAGAACCTCCAGGAGTTTCTTGGGAGCACTGACCTGAGTCTCTTCCTCTTCCCCCAAGGAGTCAATGTAGTCATTCCAGGCACGGGACACACTTTCCCAGGCAACCTCGGGGGTACGGAGCTTCTCTTCCTCATGGCGACAATCGGCATCCAGTTCTCCCTGGAAGTCTTCCATGATATCACCCCCAGTACGGCCCTTCCCTTCCTGTTCGGCTTCCTTGGCATAGAAGTCAGGAAGGGTCATCACCGTACAACCCGTCACAAGGT
>Ga0209083_1002060_pt1 | contig 20150 bp, 20 predicted proteins | sample AM7aDNAmetaG_FD_184132 | JGI IMG/M metagenome (GOLD analysis project Ga0209083, IMG submission 184132) | Freshwater microbial communities from Finland to study Microbial Dark Matter (Phase II) - AM7a DNA metaG (SPAdes) (version 3) | ecosystem: Environmental > Aquatic > Freshwater > Lake ...
CCCGACTCGCCGACGAGGCCCACGAGCTCGCCGGGCGCGACCGAGAAGCTCACCCTGTCGACGGCGTGCACGATGCCCTCGTGCGACGCGAAGTCGACGGACAAGCCAGCGACGTCGAGCAGTTGTTCAGCCATGTCCCCCGCAGGGTCGTGAATCATTCGACCAGTACATGAGTATCACACAATATATCCATGTCAATAACATTGCATCGACAGAATGTGGATGTATGCTGCCAATCGTCGAATAATCACCGACATCATGGCGGAGGCAAGTGAAGGAGCGCTCGTGGGGACCTCGCATGTCGAGATCGACGGCACCGCGCCTGCCACCATGGTCGAGCGGCGCAGCGGCGAGGTGTGCGAGCCAGACTACTTCGTGACGCTCGCGTGACCCGACCGAAAGAGAGGATGAGCATGAAGGTGTTCATAAGTGTCGATCTCGAGGGCATCAGCGGCGTGTTTGCCGAAGAGCAAACGACCAGAGGCACCGAGGCCTGCGGCACGGCCAAAGAGTACATGCGGGCCGACCTCGACGCCGTGATCGAGGGCTGCTTGTCCGCCGGCGCTGCCGAGATAGTGGTGGCCGACGGCCACGACCAAGGAGCGAATCTCCGCTTTGACGCTTTGCCGGCAGCGGTCAGCCTGTCCTCCGGCTCGCCGTCAACACTCAGCATGATGCAGGGGGTCGACTCCGGCTGTTCGGCCGCCATGCTGATCGGCTACCACGCCCGCGCCGGTACTCAAGGAGCAGTCCTCGACCACACCTACTCCTACGACGTCCAAAGCGTTCGCGTGGGCGACTGTGAGGTCGGCGAGGTGGCCATCAACGCAGCCGTCGCCGGTGTCTTTGGCGTGCCCGTGGTGCTGGTCTCCGGGGACGATAAGCTGGCTGCTGAGGCGCACGACCATATTCCCGGTGTCGAGTGCGTGGTCGTCAAGGACGGCGTGATGCGTACAGCTGCGCGCCTGTTGGCGCCCGAGGCTGCCCGCGCTGCGCTGCGCGACGGCGCTCAGCGTGCCCTTTCAGCGCCGGCTTGGCCGACGCCGCTCGACTTCGCCGCTCAGACGATGTGCGTCACGTTCAGGCGGACGGCCGCCTGTGACGCCGCCGCTCGCTGCCCCACGGTACGACGCGTCGGCGGCTACACGGTCGAGATCAGCGGCCACGACTACCTGGAGGTTTTCGACACATTCCTCACCTGTGTCGCGCTGGCACGTCTGGCAGACCACTGAGGCGGCACATCGTTGACGGACGCCCCGTCCACGGCCACTCGTGATCCGCCATGACCGGGAAGAGAGTGCTGATAACATCCCCCCCGAGAGAACCTACAGGCAGGTGTGGACATGGATGCAATCGATCTTGCGATCCTTCGGTCGCTGCAAGAGGATGGCCGCCGGCCAAACGCGGATCTCGCCCGCGAGCTGGGCGTCGCGTCGTCGACGGTGCTGGAGCGAGTTCGCCGCCTGGGGCAGCGCGGCGTGATCACCGGCTTCAGGGCGCTCATCGACGCCGGGGCAATCGGCCTGGGCGCACAGGCGATGATCACGACCACGCTGGCCTACGATCACATCGACACCATCGAGTTGTTCCACGACGCCATCGCCCGGATTCCCGAAGTCCGCGCCTGCTACGGAATCTCCGGCCGCTACGACTACCTGCTACATGTCGTGGCCCGCGACATCGGACATCTGCACGACGTCCTGCATACGCAGATCAACACGATCCCGGGTCACATCAAGACGGAGACCTTCATCGTGCTCAGTGAGGCCAAGCCTGATGCGGGCCTGCCGCTCGACTCGATCGAAGCCGACGGCTTCAGGCCAGCCTGAGCGGAGTCACAGCCGCGCTGATTCTGAGGAGCTCTCGCCGGACTCCAGCTCCACCCGGCGCCGCCCCGCTTTCGCGGACAGCCCCGGGCCGGCGTTGCCGGCTCTCATGAGGTCAGTTTGTCACGACCCTGAACGCGATGGTCGTGCTCCAGAGGCCGCTCCCGCTGGAGTTGCTGGCCCGGACCTTCAAGCTGAGATCGACGTTCTTGTGCAGTTCCTGCCCGCTGCTCAATTCCCACATGAGCCTGCGCAATTCGATCACCGTGACCCCAAGCTGGCTGTCTTCACAACCGCGTAGCTCGTACCTGGTGGCGCCGTTCACCTTGCTCCATTTGAAGACCGGCGCGGCGGCGGTCGCCGTCCGGCCGTCAGGTGGCACCCTGCTCGATCGCGACCGTCAGGGCCGCCAACCCTCCCATTTGTCGGTCTGGTTCATTGGTACGCCATCGACAGAGACCAAGGTCATGGTGCCGGTGAAGGTCTGCCCATCCGCCGACATGGTGATCGTGAACGCATAGTTGTTCTTCTGCACGGGAGGGGAGTCGGCCGGCGAGGAGTACTCCCCGGTCCCCGTAAGGATGTTCCCGCTGGCTGTGCCAGACCAGTGCACATCCCATTGCGTGGAGTCGCCCGTGACTGTGCTGCCGACTTGATGGAAGCTCACCGGGCTGAATGTGAAACTAAGCCATTCCCCGCTCCAGTCGACCTGCGAGAGCGCCGCCCTCAGATTCGCCCACTTCTTGCCGGCGAACGCCTTGTCGGTGAGGTACAGGTTTCTGATCCCATCAGGGTCAGCGCTGAAGCCGAACCACGTGTGCATGAGCGCAAGGTCGGGCGGGTACGCGGAGGTCGAGGGCAGCTTTGAGGCGTCCGCGACCTCGACCAGGAACCTGTCCCAGTACGCTTTGAGCTTCGCGGCAGAGGCCCCCGCCTTCGCTTGCCTCTCCATGATCTCGAGCACGGGGAGGGCGTCACGAGTGATGAACGTCATGTAGTCGACGTTGCGCTCGGCATATGCTTCGCTGTCGAACACCCCCATGTCCCCATGCTGGTCCTCGATGGCGTGCGTCAACTCATGCCACGCAGTCTCGCCGAAGGCCATGGAATCGGACGGCTTAAGCGTGCGCGGGTCTTTGGAGAACGTGATCGTCTTCGTGACGGGGTCGTACTTGGCCACCGCGCTCAGGGTGGGATCGATCTTGATCTCAAGCCCGGCGAGCGTGGCCCGATAGATGTCGGTCTTGCCGAGATCGACGACTTTGGCGAAGCCGTCCTTGTCGAAGTCGCCCATGAACTTCCTGAGGTGACCGTAGGCAGCACCCACGACTGTCTGAGCATGCGCCGGCGCCGGGGCTGCGAAGACCGCGGGAGCGGCGGCGAACAGCAGTACGACGGCGGCGAGCATCACCCCCAAGCATAGTGAAGCGCCGATCCCCGGACGGTGTCCTTGAGACATGGTGCACCCCCTGCGTTGGATGGTCCGCCCGGGGTCGGTTGCTCTCCCGAGACAGCCCGCTTCTACCAGTATCGGCACGGCGGCCGCGATCTCTTGAGTCTGCGGCGGCGAACGCCGCATTGAGAGCCTACACCCGGAGGCCGAACGGCAGTCCGAGGTTTTCGGCGCAGTGGTGACGGCTCCGGGCGGCCGTCGAGCGCCTGTGACGTGCCGACGACCGGGAGCGCCGCCCTCGACGCGCGTCGCGTACACGCGCATGGAAGGGCGACGACCCAGTCGAGCGCGTCTTCTCCGTCCGCCACCTCGTGCGCGAACGGCATCGTCTCGCCCTGCGAGCGGAGCTTGCCGTGCGCGGTGAAGATGTGCCCCCTTCCCGGACCCCGCCAAGACATCCACGCCCCGCCGCTTTGACAATGTCGAGACGGCCGGCGGGCCACGGCGAGCCGCCGGCGCATCGCGTAGGATTGGCGGCACGCAGATCCCGCACGCCTTCCGACGATGGAGACCGGCACGTCCTCGCCGCCCGCACAGAGCACCACTACGCAGGGCAAGCAGGCCGCCCGCAGCCGCGACCTGGGCGTCCTCGCGCTCGTCCTTCTGGGACCCATCTGGGGCTACGGCTGGGTGGCCACCAAGGTCGCGCTCGGGTACTCGCAGCCGCTGACCTTCGCGGCTCTGCGCCTCGTGCTCACCGCGCTCTGCCTGTTCCTCGTGCTGATCGTGACGCGGCGCCCGCTGCGCCCGCCGCCGCTCGGCTGGACGACGGTCATCGGCCTGCTGCAGACCACGGCCTTCGTGGGCCTTGTCATGGTGGCGCTGCACAGCGGGGGTGCCGGCAAGGTCGCCGTACTCACCTACACCATGCCGTTCTGGCTGCTGCTGCTGGCATGGGGGTTTCTCGGGGAACGCCTGCGCGGCGTGCAGTGGGCCGCGGTTGTCCTGTCGCTCGCGGGGCTCCTGCTGGTGGTCGCTCCGTGGCAGATCCAGGGCCTGATGAGCAGCGTGCTGACGGTGGCGGGCGGCTTCGCCTGGGCGGCAAGTGCCCTTGTCGTCAAGCTCATGCAGCGCAAGCATCACGTCGACGTGATCTCGCTCACCACCTGGCAGATGGCCATCGGCGCGCTCCCCCTGATGCTCATCGCCGCGCTCACGTACAGCGGCGGGCCCGAGTGGACGGCGGGGTTCGTCTGGGGCCTCGCCTACACGGTGATCTTCGCCAACGCGGTCGCCTGGGTCCTGTGGCTCTATGCCCTGCGCACGCTCTCGGCCGGCGCCGCCGGACTCGGCACGCTGGCCATCCCCGTGGTCGGCGTGGTGGCCGCCTGGCTGCAGCTCGGGGAGGTGCCGACGCTCGTCGAAGGCATCGGCATGGCCCTGATCGTCGGGGCGCTCGCCGTCCTCGCGGCGCGGGGGCTCGCGGCCGGGCGCCGCCGGCCGTCCCCGGCCGACGAGGAGCCCGCGGTGCAGCCGGTCACCGACTGAGCATCCCCCGCGCCTGCAAGACGACCGGCCGGGATGAAGCGCCCCGGCGCCCCGGGTACAATGGCGCACCGCCTGGCCGAACAAGGAGACCTGCATTGACCAAGACCGGTGCCCGTCGCAAGCGATCCCGCAACACAAGGAGACCTCCGGTGGCCAAGGCGAGTGCTCGCCCCAAACGGTCCCGCAGGAAGATCGCTCTCTGGACGATCGTCGGGCTCATCGCGCTGTTCGTCGTGATCCAGTTCGTCCCCTACGGACGCGATCGCACCAGTGTGGCCGCCGCGAACCCCTTCCAGTGGAGCTCGCCCACGGCCGAAGCCATCGCCAAGGCATCGTGCTACGACTGCCACAGCAACGAGACCACGTGGTGGTGGGCGGTGAAGATCGCGCCCTTCTCGTGGCTCGCCGAGCACGACGTCCGCCGCGCCCGGGAGATCGCCAACTTCTCGGACTGGAACGGCGTGCTGACCACCGAAGGGCTGCGGCACGCCATCAACGGCAACATGCCGCCGTTGCAGTACACGCTGCTGCATCCGCAGGCGAAGCTCAGCGACGCTGAGAAGCAGACGCTGGTACGGGGGTTCCAGGCCTCCTTGACAGATAACGCGGGCGGCAGCACGCCGGCGCCGTCGCCCTCGGCCGCGAGCTCGGGTTCCGGCGCGACCGCCGTCATCAACGCGCGCTGCGGCTCGTGCCATTCGGCCGATCCCGCCCTGCAGTACCACGCGTCCAGCGCCGCTCAGGCCAAGGCCCTCATCGACGCGATGGTGCAGCAGGGCGCCGCGGTCTCGGCTGCCGAGGAGCAGACGCTGATCAAGTACTACACGCGCTGACGCGCGGGCGGCGACGGCGAAACGACGGGCCGCCGCCTCGCGGCGGCGAAACGGTGGGCCGCCGCCTCGCGGCGGCGAGGCTCAGCCTGCCGCCTCGTCCATCGCGACCTCGGCCTCGATCTCATCCATGTCGTCGCCCTGACCGTTCCCGGCTCACGCGAGCCTGGCTCAGCCGGGCGGCGGCGCGCTGCGCGGCGAGGTGGGCGGCGTGGTCGGCGGCGGAGCCGCAGGCTCGCGCGCCGCCTTCTCGCCGCCGGGCGCCGCCTCGAGCTTCGCTAAGTACTCCTCGTTCTTCGCGGCGATCGCCGAGAGCTCGTCCCGCTCGGCCTTGTGGCGCGGGTACTTCCAGAGCACCAGACCGATGCCCACCAGGGCGGCGGCCAGGGCGAAGCCGATGGCCAGCGTCTTGCCATCCGTGAAGGCATCGCGGGCCGCGGCAACGAGCTGGTCGGCGTCGGCGCCGGGCAGCCTTGCGGCGACGTGGCGGGCGCCGGCGAACGACGCCGAGATCTCCGCCGCCGCCGTGCGGCCGAGCTTCTGCGCGTGCGCCGCCGGCAGCGTCGCGAAGGCGCGCACGAAGTACTGGGCGTAGGCGATCGTGAGCAGCGTCCCCAGGATCGCCTGGAAGACGGCGCCGCCGAGGTCCTTGGTGAGGTCGGCCGAGGCCGAGCCCATGCCGACGCGACGCACGGGCAGCGAGGCCGTCAGCGAGCGGCTGCTCGGCGTGCCCGCGGTGCCGACGCCGCAGCCCAGGAGCGCGTACCCGACGAGCACCCAGACGACGGACGCGCCCGGCCGCCAGGTGAGCGCGATCGTGACGAAGCCGAGGGCGATCGCGCTCAGCCCCGCGGCCAGCGTGAGCCGCGTGCCGAGGCGCCCGATGAGGCGCGCGGCGACGGGCGCCGAGGCGATCATGGCGGCCGCCATGGCCAGCGTCATCGTCGCCGCCTTGAGCGGGTCGAAGCCCAGCACGTTTTGGGTGAACTGCTGCCCGATGAAGACCGCGCCGACGAGGGCGCCGAAGGCAACGAGACCGGCCACGAACGCGACCCAGAACGTCGGCGCCGCCGCCAGCTTGAGGTCGAAGAGCGGCTCGGAGGCGTGCCGCTCACGCAGCACGAAGAGCGCGCCTGTCACCGCGGCGGTCGCCAGCAAGCCCAGCACCACGGGCGTGATCCCCTGCGGCAGCAGCACGACCATGACCACAAACGACGAGACCGCGAGCACCGACAGCACGCCGCCGGGGTGATCGACCTTGCCGTTGTGCTCGCCGGAGCGGCGGGGCACGACGAACAGCGCGAGCCCCAGCACGACGGCCGCCAGCGGCGTGGTCACGAGAAACACGGAGCCCCACCAGAAGTGCTCGAGCAGGAAGCCGCCGACGAGTGGTCCGAACACCGAGGCGCCGGCACCGATGCCCATCCAGAGGGCAACGGCACGCGTCATGGTCTTGCCCGAGTAGAGCGCCGTGATCAGCGAGAGGGTGGTGGGATAGATCATCCCGCCGGCGACGCCGGTGGCCATCTGCGCGAGCACGAGTCCGTGCCAGCCGTGGGCCAGAGACGAGAGGATCGAGAACGGGATGCAGAGAGCGGCGCCGAGCAGCAAGAGCTTCTTGCGCCCGTAGCGGTCGCCGACCGCGCCGAGATAGAGGACGGTGGAGGCGATGGCGATCTGGTAGGCGTCGGTGATGAAGGTGAGCTGCTGGTTGGAGGCGCTCAGCGCCTGGCCGATGTCGGGCAAGGCGACGTTGCTGATCGAGGTGTTGATGTTGGCGACGATGGCGCCGAGGATCAGCGTGGCGAGCACGAGTCCGGCGTGAGGCGGCCGGCGATCAGCGGCGGCGAGCACGCCGCCGGCCGCCGGCGGCCGGCTCGCCCGCTGCGCCACGCCCCCTCCTCCGTCGCGGTGACTTCGCGCAGGAGCGTACCCGAGGAGCAGGTGAAGCGAAAGGGCCGGCCCGCCGGGCCGGCCGGCGCGCGGCGTCCGAGCCGGTCCCCCGCTCGAGGCCCGCCCACTTTGCGGATGCCGCTCGAGCGGCCATCATTGCGAGAGAGGGGCGGAGGCCCGGCACCTGGGCGAGCTGATGGATGCGCTGCTCTCGCTCTCGAAGATCGGCCGTCGCGAGCTGAACCTTCGTGACGTCGACCTGAGCGCGCTTGCGGACGGCGGCGGGAAGGTTCACTTCAGCCCGGGAGAGCCGTGCTGAGCAGCCACTTCACGACCCGAAGTGATAGTGTGGCGTCATGGTCACGCGAAAGTCGGCGCAGAGCATCCTCGCCGAGGTCAGCGCTACGCTGGCGTCGAGCCTCGCGGCCGAAGACATCCTCGCCACGGTCGCCCGTCAGATCGGCGAAGCTATGGGCGTGTTCTCCTGCGACATCTGGGAGCACGAGCCGGGCGCCCGGCACGTGACCTTCGTGGCCACCTGGTGCGCCGCTGATGAGAACCCGTACGGCGACTCCCTCGGAGACACCGCCGAGCTCGACGGCTGGAACAGCATGCTGGCCGTCGTCGAAGGCCGGCAGACCGTCGAGCTCCACGCCGACGACCCCGACCTGCAGCCCACCGACCGCGCGTCGTTCGACAAGTGGGGCTTTCAGACCACGATCGACGCGCCGCTCGTCTACGGCGACCGGGTGATCGGCGTGCTCGGGCTCGTCGAGACGCGCGAGCTGCGCCGCTTCACGGCGGCCGAGCGCGAGCTCTTCGGTCAGCTCGCTGTGCAGGCGGCGACCGCGATCAACAACGCGCGCGCCTTCCGGCGGCTGGAGGAGCGGAACCGCCAGCTCCAGGCGCTGCGCGAGATCGGCGACGCGCTCACCTCCACGCTCGTGTTCGAAGAGGCTCTCGACGTGATGGCGCGTGTGGCGGCCGAGGCTCTCGGCGTCTCGCGCTGCATCATCAACGCGTGCTCGGAAGGGGGTGACGAGCTGACGCCGCTCGTCGTCTTTGAGCGCCTCCCGGAAGGCGGCCGCGGCCTCCCGGCTGCGCGTGCGTCGGGCGGCTTGCTCCTCAGCCGAGGTTCCCAGGTGGAGCAGGCGTCTGACCCCGAGCTCGACGAAGCCGCCCGCGAGGAGCTCTCCGAGCGCGGCGAGCGCAGCAGCCTCAACGTGCCGTTGATCTTCAAGGGCCTGCCCCTCGGCCTCATGCGCCTCGTCGAGACGCGCGAGGAGCGCCACTTCAGCGACGACGAGATCGAGCTGGCGCGCGCCATCGGCGAGCAGGCGGCGCTCGCCTTCCAGAACGCGCGCCTCTACCGCTCGCTGCAGGAGCAAGCCGACACCGACGGGCTGACCGGCCTGTGCAACCACCGCCGCTTCCGCGAGCGCCTCTTCGAGGAGTTCGTCCGGGCTCGGCGCTACCGTCTGCCGCTCACGCTTCTGATGATCGACATCGACGACTTCAAGACGTTCAACGACGACTACGGCCACCTGATCGGCGACGAGGTGCTGCGCATCGTCGCCCGGCTCCTGCAGGCTGGGCTACGCCAGAGCATCGACCTGGCGGCGCGTTACGGCGGCGAGGAGTTCGCGGTGATGCTGCCCAACACGCCACCGGACGATTCCGGCCCGGCGGCCGACTTTGAGGTGCCGTCGGCCGCCGCCGGCATGGCTCGTGCCATGGCTCACCGCGGGGGCGCCAGCGCTGTCGCCGGTCGCATCCGCCACACCGTCGCGGTCACTGCCGCCCAGAAGGCCTGCGGCGTGCCGCGCATCGTCACGGTGAGCATCGGCGTCGCCCTGCTCACGCCGGAGATGGGCGACGCGAGTGCACTCGTCAGGGCCGCCGACGCCGCCCTCTACGAGGCCAAGCACTCCGGCAAGAACACGGTCGTGGTCGCCGGCTGACGCGGCGGCTGCGCTCCAGCGCGGCGGCTGCGCTCAGCGGCGCCCTCGGGGGGATGGGCCGACGCCCGTCGCGTCCCACGCCACGCTCGCGACGACAAGTGCGGCCACGGCGGGAAGCCGAGTGCCTCCGTGCATAGGGACCTCCGGAACGGCCCGGCGCAGCGCCTCAGCCGGTATCGTCGCGGCCTTCGGGGGGCGGCGATCCGGGCGCCATCAGGCGCCAGCGCCGCCACGGCACGATACCCTCGATCTCGATCTCCAGCGAGAAGCTGAGGAACGTGCGGATGAGCACGATCAGCCCGAGTACCTCCACGTTGCGCAGGGTCGGGTCGACGGCGACGGTGCGGATGAGGTCGGCGGCCACGAGGACCTCGAGGCCCAGCAGGATGCTCTGGCCGAAGTACTTGCGGATCATGCGGTAGACGCCGCTGCGCTCACCGCGCACGAGGTCGCGCACGGCCAGGAAGAGGCCGGCGAGGAAGCCGATCACGAGCACGGCGATGCCGACAAGCTCGAAGGCGCGCGAAACGCCGTCCATGAACTGCTTGAAGTCCATCTGCCACCCCTTTCGCTGGCGGTCCGGCGCGGCCCCGGCCTCAGCCCTTGTGGTGCCGGGAGCCGCCCTTGGGCTCGCGGTGCGCGCCGTCGTCGGGCTTCCGCGCCTTGACCTGCCCACGGTTCTTCACGGTCGTGACGATCCAGAGTATCAGGCACGCGAACACGATCGACGAGATCACGCCGCCGGGGTGCAGTTCCAGTCCTTGCCCGAAGATCAGTCCCATGACGATGCCCCCGATCAGGGAGCCGGCGACCCCGACGATGAAGAGCGTGCCCCAATCGGAGGGGTGCATGTCGCGACGCACCAGCAGGCTGGCGACCCAGCCGGCCAGCATCCCGAGGACGACATAGGCCATGATGCTCCACATGATGAAAGCCGCTCCTCCCCTGGTCGCCGCGCCCACGCAGCCGGGATGATACCTCGCTGCGTCTCAGTGATGGAACCCGCCGGGATCCTTGTCATGCAGCGGCGCCGGCAGCTTCTCCAGATCCTTGAGCTTTGTGCGCAGGTCGTGCAGCAGCATGTCGGCCACGTCCATCGTGAAGCCCCGGCGCACCACGATGCGCAGCACGGCAAGATCCTCCCGGTTCTTCGGGAAGGCGTAGGCCGGCACCTGCCCGCGCCGGCGATCACTCCGCCTGCTCGGCCTCCTGCATCGCCTGGCCGAGGTCTTCCTTCGTCAGGTCGAGCTCTTTCGCGACACGCCGCCTGGCCCCGGCCAGCACTTGCTCGACGTGCTCGAGCAAGGCCGCGTCACCCACCACGACCAGCGCGACCTCGTGCTCGCGCAGGGCGGCGCCGAGCTCCTCGGCGTCGGCCTTCGAGAGGCTCTCTCTCGCTTTGCCCACGAGCCCGCCGGCCACCCCGCCCACGAGCGCCGTGCCGATAATCGCCGGCGGGAAGAGCAGGCCGGCGAGCGCGCCGATGCCGAGCCCGGTCCAGGCGCCGCGGGCAGTCTCCTTCTTGCGTTCGACGACGCTGACCGTCCCGTCGGCCCCGCGCTCCACCACGGCGGCGTCGTAGGCGCCGACCAGGCCCGCGTGATGCAGCTTGTTCAGGTCGGCGTAGTCGCCTTCGGCCGTCTCCAGCCCGTCGTAAATACCCACGCACAGGTGAACGGTTCCCTTCGCCATGCTCACGTACCTCCATCGTCGCGGCGCCGCCGGTCACCGCCGGCAACCCAATCAGACTCATGCCCGGGTTCTATCTGCTGCGCGACCCTGCGTCAAAGGGCACCGCGCGCCAAGGCGCTTCAGGACCGCGCGCGAAAGGCCGATAGGATGCTCAGGGCAACAAACCGGAGAGGAGCGGGCATGGGTCGTTTTGCGCGCAGCTGGGCGCTTGTCAAACTCTGCTGGCGGGTGCTGCAGCAGGACAAGGAGCTGGTCGTCTTCCCGATCGTGTCGACGATCGCCGTGCTCATCGTCACGGCCTCGTTCGTGGTCCCCGGGTTCTTCACCGGCTTCTGGCAAGGCATCGGCGAGAATGGCACGAATGTGGGCCTCTGGGTGCTGATCGTCCTGTTCTACCTGGTCGAGTACCTCGTGATCATCTTCTTCAACGCGGCCCTGGTGAGCGCCGCGATCATCCGCCTCGAAGGCGGCGACCCGACGCTCGGCGACGGCCTGCGCGGCGCCTGGAGCCACAGCGGGGCGATCCTCGGCTACGCGGCGATCGCCGCCACCGTGGGCCTCATCCTTCAGCTTCTGCGCGAACGCGCCGGTTTCGCCGGCGTCATCATCGCGGCTCTGGGCGGCATGGCCTGGAACATCATCACCTTCCTCGTCGTCCCCGTCCTGGTCGTTGAGGACGTCGGGCCGATCACGGCGATCAAGCGCAGCGCCGCGCTGCTCGAGAAGACCTGGGGCGAGCAGATCATCGGTAGCGCCGGGATCGGGCTGGTGTTTGGCTTGCTCGGCCTGGCCGTCGGCGTGGTCGGCGTCGCGCTCGGCGTCCTCATCATGAGCGCCGGCATTGTCGCGCTCGGCATCGCCGTGATCGCCGTGGCGGTCATCGCGATCATGGTGATCAGCCTGCTGGGTGCCACGCTGCACGGCATCTACTCCGCCGCCGTGTACGAGTATGCCGTCGGCGGCGAGACCGGAGCGTTCGACCGCGAGACGCTGGCCGCGGCGTTCCAGCCCAGGCGCTCGCGCCGCGGAAGCTGACGCGGGGCAGAGGGCGGCGGGGCGCTCGCGGCACGCCCCGCCGCCCCGTGCGTGACACGACCCCCGGCATCAGATAGCGTGCGCTCATGTCCATCTTCATCAACTTGCTTCCCGGCTGGCTGGAGCTCGTCTTCATCGTCTACTGGGTGGTCACGATCGTCTTGCTCATCATGGACGACCGCGAGCCCTCCATCACGCTGGCCTGGCTCTTCATCCTCGTCTTCCTGCCGCTCATCGGGGTCTTCTTCTACATCTTCTTCGGCCGCGACTGGAAGGTCGTGGCGCGGCGTAAGGGCTGGTTCGAGACGCTGAAGCGGGTCGAGATCGAGGAGTTGGCGCCGATCTGGAAGCGCAACGCCGGCGCCACGGCCCGATTTTACGAGGAGTGGGGCGACGCGATCGCCGAGCCCATCTCGCGCGCCATCTCAGCCGAGAACGTCGCCAGAGTGCTGCCCGCGTCCTCGCTCGAGCTCTTTAACGACGGCGCCACCAAGTTCGCCCGCCTCAAGGAGGACCTCGCCGTAGCGCAGCGCTTCATCCACCTGCAGTACTTCATCTGGGAGCAGGACCGCCTCACCGCCGAGATCGTCCCGATCCTCCTCGACCGCCTCAAGGCTGGGGTCGAAGTGCGCATCATGTACGACTGGATGGGCTGCATCTCCTTCAAGAAGCGCGAGCTCAAGCAGCTCGCCAAGGCAGGCGCGATCGTGCGCGCCGACGTCACCGACCTTCTGCGCATCAACTATCGCAACCACCGCAAGATCGTCGTCATCGACGGCGAGATCGGCTACACCGGCGGCATGAACGTGGGCCAGGAATACATCGATGGCGGCAAGCGCTTCGCGACGTGGCGGGATACCCATCTGCGCCTCACCGGCCAGGCCGTGGCCGGGCTCGAGAAGCTGTACGCGTCGCGCTGGTTCGAGCAGAAGAAGGACCACGAGAACCTCTTCACAGCGAAGTACATGCCCGCGCCCGATCCTGCTGCGGTCGAAGCGGGCACGCTGGTCGAGATCGCCGCGCAGGGGGTCGAAGACCCGTGGAGCGCGGCGCGGCGCGCGCACATGGTCGCCATCGGCCAGGCGGAGGAGTCGGTGTGGATCCAGTCGCCGTACTTCGTCCCCGACTACAGCATCTACGACGTGATGATCAACGCGGCGCTCAGCGGCCTCGACGTGCGCTTCATGATGACCGGCATCCCCGACAAGCCCATCGCGCTCTGGGCGGCGCAGACCTACTACAGGAAGCTCATCGAGGCCGGAGGGCGCGTGTACCTGTACGAGGCCGGCTTCTTCCACAGCAAGACGATCGTCGTGGACGGCCTCGTCAGTGCCGTCGGCACGATGAACATGGACCAGCGCAGCCTCAAGCTGCACAAGGAGCTCATGCTCTGGGTGTTCGACCGGGGATTCGCGCAGCAGGTGGCGGACGCCTTCGTGCACGACATGGAAAGCTGCCACGAGGTCACTCTCGACGACGTGCTCTCGGTGCGCGGCTTCAGGAAGTTCCGCAACCAGGCTGCGCGGCTGTTCTCGAACGTGCTCTGACGCCGGCGCCGCGCCCGCGCTGCGCGCGGGCGCCCGGCCGTCCCACCGAGGAAGGGGGCGTCACGGCCACCGACCAGCCGGCCGAGGGCCGGCGAAAGCAGCCCGAGGTCCGCGTCGTCAGGGCGCGCAGCGTCCACGCCACGTGGATCAAGCGCGCGGTCGTGCTGACGGCCACCGGGATCGGCCTGTACGTCGTGTGGCCGAGCCTTGCGGCCGTCTTCTCCTCGGGCCCGCAGCTCAAGACGGTCAACCCCCTGTGGGGCATCCCCATCGTCCTCGCCGAGGTCGCGAGCTTCGCCTGCATGTGGGCGCTGCTGCGGCTGGCGCTCGACGTGAAGCCGTGGTTCCCGATCGCTACCGCCCAGCTTGCCGGCAACGCCTTCAGCCGCATCGTGCCCGGCGGCGCCGCGGCCGGCGGCGCCATGCAGTTCGACATGCTGCGCCAGGCCGGGATCGGCACGGCCTGGGCCGCCACCAGCGTGACGGCGGTCTCACTCATCTCCACGGCGACGCTGCTCGGCCTGCCGGTGATCAGCATCATCGCCATCCTGATCACCGGTGCGTCGGTGGAGCACAACCTCTTCCGCGTCGGGTCGATCGCCGTGGTCGTGTGCCTCGCGGCGACGGCCGGCGGGGCGGTGCTGCTGTTCGCCGACCGCCCCCTGCTGTGGCTCGGCGGCGTGACCGAGCGGGCGCGAAACCGGCTGCTGCGCAAGCGTCCGCCGCTGCACGGCCTGGCGGACCACCTCGTCGACCAGCGCGACCTCATCCGCCGAGTGCTGGGCGCCGGCTGGTGGAAGGCGCTGCTCTACGCCGCCGGCAACTGGCTGCTCGACCTGACGGTGCTGCTCATCGCGCTGGCCGCGGTGGGCGCCCAGCCGCGGGCCTCCGTCGTGCTTCTCGCCTACGTGGTGGCCGCCTTCCTCGGCATGATCCCCATCACGCCGGGCGGCCTGGGCTTCGTGGAGGCCGGCCTCGTCGGCACCCTGGGCCTGGCCGGCATCGGCGCCGACCAGGCGCTGCTCGCGACGCTCGTCTACAGGCTCGCGTCGTATTGGATGCCGATGCCGATGGGCGCCGTGGCCTTCGTCCTCGCCGGCCGCAAGTACGGCCGGCCCCGCCCCGAACGCAAGTAGGCGCGAGCGCAGCGCCGGCCGCCTCCGGCAGAGCGCCCGCGCCGGCTGCACTACGTTCGTCGCGAACCGGGTAGTGTTGGCGGCATGAGCGACGCATGGCGCAGCGAGCACGACAGCATGGGCGAGGTGCGCGTCCCCGCGGAGCACTACTGGGGCGCGCAGACGCAGCGCGCCGTCCAGCACTTCCCCATCGGCACCGACAGGTTCCGCTGGGGACGGCCCGTGATCCGCGCGCTCGGCATCCTCAAGCTGGCGGCGGCGCGGGCCAACGCGGAGCTCGGCCTGCTGCCCAACGACAAGGCCGAGCTCATCGCCCGCGCCGCTCAGGAGGTGGCAGACGGAGCCCTCGACGCCGAGTTTCCCCTGGTCGTCTTTCAGACCGGCTCCGGCACGCAGAGCAACATGAACGCCAACGAGGTGATCGCGAACCGGGCCGCCGAACTGGCCGGCCTCGCGCGAGGCGCCGGCCGGCCTATCCATCCCAACGACGACGTGAACCTGGGGCAGTCGAGCAACGATGCGTTTCCGGCCGTGATGCACATTGCCGCCGTGGAGCAGCTCGAGGACGAGCTCATCCCGGCCATCACAGAGCTGCGCGACACGCTGCACGACAAGGCGGAGGAGTTCGCCGCCGTGGTCATGGTCGGCCGCACGCACCTGCAGGATGCCACGCCGCTGACGCTCGGGCAGGTGATCGGCGGTTGGGTGGCCCAGCTCGACCAGGCCCTCGCGACGGTCCGCGGCACGCTCCCGCCGCTTCGCGAGCTCGCCCTCGGAGGCACCGCCGTGGGCACGGGCATGAACACGCACAAGGACTTCGCCGAGGTGGCCGCCCGTCACATCGGAGCGCTCACCGGCAAGCCCTTCCACCCGGCCGCCAACTTCTTCGCCGCGCTCTCGGCCCACGACGCGATCGTCAACGCCAGCGCCGCCCTGCGCACCCTGGCCGGCGACCTCATGAAGATCGCCAACGACGTGCGGCTCTACGCCTCAGGGCCGCGGGCGGGCATCGGCGAGCTGCGCATCCCGGAGAACGAGCCGGGCTCGTCGATCATGCCGGGCAAGGTGAATCCCACGCAGGCCGAAGCGCTCACCCAGGTCGCCGTGCAGGTGTACGGCAACGACACGGCGGTGGCCTTCGCCGGCTCGCAGGGCAATCTCCAGCTCAATGTCTACAAGCCGGTGATGCTGCACAACCTGCTGGAATCAATCAGCCTCCTGGCCGACGCCGCGCGCGCCTTCGAACGCTTCTGCGCGCGCGGCATCGCGCCCGAGCCGGCGGTAATTCGCCGCCACCTCGAGGCGTCGCTCATGCTCGTTACGGCGCTGAGCCCGCACATCGGCTACGAAAAGGCGGCGCAGATCGCCCAGAAGGCTCACGTCGAGGGGCTCACGCTCAGAGGCGCGGCGCTCGGCCTCGGCTACGTCACGGCCGAGCAGTTCGAGCTGTGGGTACGCCCCGCGGACATGACGCACCCCGACGGTCGCTAGCGGCCGCTGCCGCGGCGGCTCAAGCCGCCGGGGTCACGGCCTGATCTGCCCGTCCACGTAGTCCGCGGTCAGGCCGCCGACGCCCCACTGGATCTGAGTCAGGCCCGTGTTGAGGAACGCGAACCTGATGACCTGGACGTCGGTGCCCGTGCTCCCGTCGTTCTGGAGCGCGAAGGTCCTGAGGATGACCTGGCGCTTGCCGGGGCTCTGCGACTTCACCGTATAGCCGTACTTCCACTTCTCGCTGCCCCCCGTGACGGTGGACCAAACGGAACCGTCGAAGTACTGGTCCATGTCGTTGGCGTCTTTCCAGTGCCCGATGAGGGCCTTGGCCGGCGACGACGTATCGTGCGGCAACGATGGCCCGCTGGGCGACGGCGTGGGGGTGAAGTTGCTCGTCACGGGCGCGCTCCCACCACAGGCGGCCAATGCCAGCGCGAACGCTGCCGCGGTCAGGGCCGCGGCGGCGAGGGAAGCGGCTTTCTTCACGCGGACCCCCGTGCCTGTCAGATGTTCGTGAGGCTCTGCGGTTCGGCCTCGTCCAGGGCAGCCTTGGCGGCCAGGGCGAGCTCCCGCTCGTATTCATGACCCACGGCGAACACCCTGTACAGATGCGCCTTGGCCGGCACGAACTCGAGGATGCCGCTCAGAAGCTGCTCCTCGATAGCGTCGGTGGCGGGGTCGTAGACGGCGATGCGTTTGGGGCCGACCAGCGGGTTGAGCGGCCGCGGGTCCTGAGAGGCGATGTCGACGACGAACTCGAGGTCTTTCAGCGGACTGGGCAGCCGTTGCACGATGGCGGCGCGGAACTCCTCCGCCGTCAGGTCCCGTGCCGCGGGCAGTGGCTGCTGCCGCTCCACGTGGTGCTCGTACACCATGCTGTACTTCACGTGGCGGTGGATGATGGACTGCCACTGCCCGGCGAGCTCGCGCCGCTCGCTACCCAGCGGCTCGCCCAGCCAGTCCTCGACGGTCGTGAACAGCGACCACTCGGTGAGGCGCCGGTAGGCGGCGAGGTCGTCCAGCGGGCCCACCGGCAGCACCAGCTCCATCGTCGGCCGGAAGATCTCGTGGAGGTGCAGGTCGATGGCGTGACCTACCCTGTGGAAGTAGACGTTCTCGTACATGTAGAAGCGCGCGTTGAGAAAGGCCCGGAGGGCGCTGAGCGCGCGCTTGTGAAACGTGAGGCCGTCGGCGGTGCAGAACGAATAGTAGATGAGGCGGTCGACGTCCACAGAGCCGAGCGCGACGCCGCACATGGCGGCGTCGCGCCGCACGTAGTCCATGTTGTCGACCGTCACAGCGCCGGAGAGCGCGCGGTGGAGCAGGCGCACCCAGCGCGGGATAGGTCCGCCGTCGGGAGCGGCTCCCGCGCCTGACGGCGCGCCGGCCGCCCCGCCCGAGCTCTCCTCGGCGCGCACCAGGAACGCCACGTGCCAAGGGTCGACCCGTTCAGCGGCGGCGAACGCGCCCGACGGGCTGCGCCGCAGCTCGCTGACCAGCCCGCCGAGCTCGTTGACGATGAGGTACTGCGAGATCTGCTCGTGGTCGATGCCGAAGACCGGCACGAAGTACTCCTCGTCGCAGAAGTGGCTGAACGGGCCGTGGCCGAGGTCGTGCAGCAGGCCCGCCAGCCGCAAGGTCTCTTCGACCAGCGGCAGGGACGGCGTGCCCGCCTCGACCGCGGCCAGCGTGGGGTACACCTGCCGCGCGAGCTGACCGGCCAGATGCATCGCGCCGAGACTGTGGGCGAACCGGCTGTGTTCGGCGGCCGGGAACACCCACCACGAGCTCTGCAGCTGATGGATGCGCTTGAGGCGCTGCACCCACGGATTGTCGATGACGTCAGCCTCGGCGATCTCGCCGGCGCGGGACAGCGTGATGCGCAGGTAGCCGTAGAGCGGATCGGCGATGAGATGGACGTCGTCGTAGGGGAGCTTCATCGCGTCCAGACTACCGCGACGGCGGCTGCGCCGCGGCCTCGAGCAGCCGCGTGTAGGCCGCCTCGTGGGCGGCGACAAAGGCGTCGCTGCCGAAGCGCTCCTCGACTGCCCGGCGGCATTCGGCGGGGTCGATCTCGTCGATCCGCCCCGCCGCCTCGACCATCTCGTCGGCAGTCTCGACGATGAAGCCGGTTCGTCCGTGCTCCATGACTTCCGGCACGGAGCCGTGGCGCATGGCGATGACCGGCGTGCCGCAGGCCAGCGACTCGATCATCACGAGCCCGAACGGCTCCGGCCACTGGATGGGGAACAAGGTGCACCTGGCGCGCCTGTAGAGCTCGACCTTGGTGTCGTGATCGACCTCGCCGCGGAAGTGGATGTTGTCCGAGAGAAACGGTTCCACGTGCTCTGTGTAGTACTCACGCTCGGGTCCTTCGTTGACCTTGCCGGCCATGATGAGACGTGTGCCGAGACGGCGCGCCACCTCGATGGCAGTGTGGGCGCCCTTGTCGGCGGTCATGCGGCCGATGAACAGCAAGTAGTCGTCTTTCTCCGCGCAGAACGGCATGTGCTCGACGTCGATGGCGTTGGGGATGGTGCCCACGAAGTCCAGGTCGGGAAAGCCGCCCCGCTGGTACTCGGAGATCGCGATGAAGGCGAGATCGTTACGCAGCGAGCTCAGGATCTCCTGCGTTGTGGGGTCGGCGGGGCCGTGCAGGGTGGCCACGACGGGAGTGCCCAGGAGCCGGTGCACAACGGCGCCCATGGCGCGGCTGGACATGCCGTCGTGGTCGTGGATCACGTCGAACTCCCGCGCCCTGAGGTATGCCTCGAGGCTGTGCATCACCTCGAGGTGACCGCCGTTCTCGATCTGCTCGAAGGGCGCGCGCGCGAAGATGTAGCTCAGCCGCGCCTGGGTCGAGGAATCGCCGCTGGCGAACAGCGTGACGTCGTGACCGCGGCGCACGAGACCCTCGGTGAGCAGGCTGACGACGAACTCGATGCCGCCGTAGCGCCGGGGGGGCAGGGGGAACCAGGGCGGGGCGATCATGCCAATGCGCATCGCGGACCTCCGGGGGCGCGGTAACAGGACAGACGAGGCGCGCGGTTGTGGCTGCGCCGCGCCGCGCTACGGGTTTCATACCCGCGGCGGCCGGAGAGTATCCGGCGGCCGCGGGCGGGCGCGAGTCGCGACCTCGTGCGGTAGGCTTGGAGCGTGATCGACCTGCATACGCATACGACCTTCTCGGACGGTTCGTTGACCCCCACGCAGCTCGTGGAGGAGGCGACTGCTCTGGGCCTCACGGCCGTCGCAGTCACCGACCACGACACGATCGACGGCCTGCCCGAGGCGCTCGCCGCCGGCGAGCGCCTCGGCATCCGCGTCGTGCCCGGCGTGGAGATCAACCTCGAGCACGAGCGCATCACGATGGACATGCTCGGCTACTTCCTCGGCGGGCGTCCGGGCGCGGAGCTCGAGGCGGAGCTTGCGGAGCTCCGCCTCTATCGCGACGAGCGCAACAGGCGCATCGTCGAGCGCCTCGCCGAGCTCGGCTATCCCCTTGGGCCTGATGACCTGGCAGCGGCTGCCGGGGACGGCGCCGTCGGCCGCCCGCACATCGGCGAGGCGCTGGTGCGCCGCGGGTACGTGGGCTCGATCTCGGAGGCCTTCGAGCGCTTTCTCAGCCGCGGAGCCCCCGCCTGGGTCGACCGGCGGCGCCTCTCGCTGGGGGCCGCCCTGCGCCTGCTCCGCGCGTCCGGCGGCCTGCCCGTTCTGGCGCACCCGGGCATCATCCGCACGGACGCCGCCGGCCTCGAGCACATCGTCCGCGAGGCCGCGAGGCTCGGCGTGGCC
>Ga0209083_1002062_pt1 | contig 20120 bp, 15 predicted proteins | sample AM7aDNAmetaG_FD_184132 | JGI IMG/M metagenome (GOLD analysis project Ga0209083, IMG submission 184132) | Freshwater microbial communities from Finland to study Microbial Dark Matter (Phase II) - AM7a DNA metaG (SPAdes) (version 3) | ecosystem: Environmental > Aquatic > Freshwater > Lake ...
CTTATTTGCGCATTGGAAAGCGGGGTATACCTCGACGGCTGGATGATGGGAGCTATATGAGCCGAGAGGTTCCCGTGTAGTTCTGCGAGGGGCTGGAGGTGAAATTCCTCTGGTCTACTCACCTTTTAGTGAGCGCTTATCCATAATGCTAATAATAGGTCACTCAAAAAAAGTTATTGCTAAATTACCGAAATATATATATAAATAATTTTGCAATAATAAGAATGTTAACAATGAAACATCGTACCAACTGTTTCCAAACGATAAGACAAAGCGTAAAATATGTCTTTGTTAAAATTCTTCGACGTATCCAATTGATAATTAATTTGTGTATTGATAGGTATGGCTCTAATGCTGATATACATCACGATATTCTGCTTCAAAAAGGATTTGAATCTGATCAAAAACGTTTTCATGATGCGGCATGCACTCTTTTTAATGGTACCTTTCGTAGGGAATGTGCACACAATTCATCAGAGGAGTCTATGCGATCTATTGTGACGATGGAGTCTCATCGTCTGGAAAAGTCCCTTTCAATGCCAGATCGACGAATTGCCTCTGCGCAGGACGTCGTTGTCAGATTAATTGATGCAACAGTCTTCTTTTTTGAAAAGTTCGGTGATAGTGAAACAATCCGTTTGTCACTATCTACTATACAAGCTTACCTCTCAGAAAACCCTGCTCAATATCTCAGTCAGGCAACGAAAGAGTCTTTAAATAAACTAAATACAATAGAGCATTCCATTAAGCATCAACCGCCTAAAATGCCAGGTGGTATTTTGGTTGTTGATTTTGAGTCTAGATTAAAGCCGTTTACTGGAAAGTCAAATAATACTCTCAAAACTACCAGACACTCTATCCGCGATTATTTGAAAAAAGAGGTTCCTCGATCTCTAGTCGAAGAGATCACTCAAGATGCCATGAGTTCACCGTCTGTTTGTAATCGGCAAGAGTGGAAATTGTACGCTATAGACAATAAGTCACTTATTGATGAGTGTTTATCATATCAAAATGGCAATCGGGGTTTTGGGCATTTGGTACCCCTACTTTTTGTTGTTGCTGTAGATCTTAGAAGCTTCCTTTCTATTGAGGAAAGAAACCAGGGGTGGATTGATGGTGGTATATTCTCCATGAACTTAATGCATTCTATACATAGTCGAGGCTTAGGAAGTTGTGCGCTTAATTGGTGTGCTACTTCTGAAAACGACCAAAAGCTAAGATCTACCTTAGATATTCCGAATCATGAAATCATTATAATGATGCTTGCTGCGGGATACCCCCCTGAAAAATTACGCGTTACAATGTCGAGTCGTCGTCCGGTTACAGAAGTATTATATTTTCGATGAAAATCATTGGGTTATTACGAACTTAAGAAAATACTATCATGCTGTTATTATTTCCCCAAAGTTATTATGCTTGTTAAAAAGTTTAATTCAGATAATAGAATTTATTGATGAATATAGCTATAGTCGGGGTCACAGGGTTTCGCAATAGAGGGGTTGAGGCATTGGTAAAGCCATTTGTGGATCACTTTTTATTAAATGCAGAGACACGGATCCAGATCGCAACTTGGAGTCCAGAATATGATGGATGTCGAATCTCTAATTCCCGTGTCGTCTTTGTTAGTGATGATTACCTGAAATGCGGGGATTGGGTTCAGGGTGCTGCTCAACCGATCACTCTTTTGAAGCGAATTGCTCGTAAAGCCATCCAAGTTGTCCGACCATCTCACCATATAGCTTTAAAGAAGTCTTGTTTGTCAATGCCCTTTGACAGGCCAGATGTCATTGTTGTCAGCGGAGGTGACCTTTACAGTGGAGACTACGGAGAAGAGTCACTAAGCCATTTCATTGAACCCCTCGAATGGGCTCATCGTAAGGGTGTGCCTAGCGTTCTGATTGGACATTCCATTGGTCGTTTCAAAACGGATGAGCAGGTTGCAGCTTGGCGGCGGGCTGAATCGCTGACAACAGCTATCACTTTGCGTGAATCCTTGTCTCACGATTACCTTGTGAAAGAGTTGGGTTTAAATCCCAACAGATATATGGTCACAGCTGACACTGCATTCCTTCTTGAGCCAGATATGTTTATGGCATCACAGTTCTTTGCTATAGGAAGTGCACCAACAGTTGCTCTCTCTATCAGTGCGAACATTGCCGGTATTACTGATAGTGATAAGGGTCGCCACGAAGCGGCTTGGCTAGCTGTGATCAGTATGATCTTATATCGTTGGAAAGCAAACGTTGTCATAATTCCTCACGCCCAAGAGAGCTTCGGTGATGATCGGGCTATAGCAACGAGACTCTTGAGGGGAATGAGTTGTGACTCACGGATTCGTATCTTTGGCGAAGATCTCTCAGCAGCTGAGTACAAGGGTCTCATATCAAAGTGTGATATGTTGATTGCTGAGCGAATGCATGCTGCTATCGCAGGCTTGTCCACTGGTGTTACCACGGTACCAATCGGGTACTCCATCAAGGCGGAAGGAATTCTTACTTCAGTTCTTGAAGGTACCGGGATTGAACCGGGATTCATTGGTATGCCGCTTTCAGAATTTTTAGACTTTAAGCAATCTAGCCAGAAGCTTACAAGGATATGGCAAATGCGATCAGAAGTCTGTACAGCAATTAAAAGTACGATTGATCGATCAAAGATGCTTGCTAGTTCAAACTTAACGGTTGTTGATAAACTCTTGTGTAAGTCATAGAGTAATCTCACTATCAATTAATGCAAGAAAATACATAAGATTATTCACGCTATTTGAGCGTGAATGCTTTAGTTTATAGTTAATATATATTTATAAAATAATCAGGTTTTTATTGTTTTAATAGGGTTCAGTTTATATAATGAAAAAGTATTAATTTACAAGTTATGTTAAATCTTATTAAAAAAATTATCTCAAGAATCATAATAGATAATGATTTAATAGGCTCAATATCAAGGTCAAAATTAGATGTTGAGTCCATTAATCAGCAATTCCAGAGGGTTATTGTTAATCAATACAAACAAATATGTTTAAATAATAAATTGCCATATAAAATGATTTCTGAGTCGGGATTTAGATGTTATTCTCAGTTTGAAGAAGATGGGATAATTCTCTATATATTGTCGATAATTGGAATGAAAACTAAGAAAGTAGTAGAGATATGTTGTGGTGATGGGTCTGAGTGTATGGCGACAAATCTGATTTTAAATCATGGTTATGATGGTTTTTTATTTGATGGAGATTCCGAAAATATAAAAAGAGCAAATGACTTCTTTACTGGTAAAAAAGATTGCCTTCTTACACCTCCAAAACTTAAGCATGCATGGATAACAAAAGATAATATAAATCACTTACTCAGTGAAATAAATGTTTCAGGTGAAGTAGATCTCCTTTCATTAGATATAGATGGAAATGACTATTATATATGGGAAGCCATCTCAGAGATTAATCCAAGATTGTGTGTATTCGAAACACATAATGTTATTCCTGGTGATTTAAGTCTGACTATTCCTTATTCGGATCAATTCAATTGTTGGGACAAAGTTGGATTCGAACAGGATTTTAGATCAGTATCCCTTTTGGCGATGAATAAGCTATCACAAAATAAAGGATATAGACTAATAGGTGGGCATAGACATGGATTTAATGTTTTCTTTCTAAGAAATGATATCAATATTGAACAATTTCCCGAAGTAAGTATAAAAGAGATTCATGATAACTTATGGACAAAGAAATCTCAAGAAGAACGCTGGCCATTAGTTAAAAAATTTAATTGGATTAATGTATAATGCATTACATTAATCTCTCGGATTTCAATTCGCAGGCACTTGTGGAGCAACTCTTCATTTAAAGTAATTATGCCATTAATAGTAGAGTAATATGGCACTTATAATTATATGTTAAAAAATAAAATACTTGTAATCTCAGAAATTGGTTGTGGCCCGCCATTTTTAGGCAATAGAGCACGTTTGAGGTCTTTATTGACGGAACTACAAAGTTTAAAGTTTCATATCGACTTTGCAGGTGTCAATATTTCAAACGAAGAAAAGGTTGCTACAATACCTTTCGTAGATCGCTGGGTTTTTGATTTTATTACGCTACAGTATAGATCTGTTTGGTCTCGAATTATATGTAGATTGCAGGGTTATCTAGGTATTAAGGCTGCTATAAGGAGTAACCATCAAGAGCTTGATTCCGTTGATAGTAGGATGAATCTGGAATGGATGGATCAAGCACGTTGTCTACAAAAACGTGAAAAGTACGATATTGTTTTAGTAGAATATGTCTTTCATTCGGCATTTCTGGAGTGCTTTGCGACCGATTGCCTCCGTATTTTGGATACGCATGATGTTTTTGGTGAGAGGAACAAGCGCCTTGAAGCCCTCGGAATAACAGAGAAATGGTTTTCGACTACCCAGGAAGGTGAAAAGAATGGGTTGAGCAGGGCAGATCGGGTCCTTGCTATTCAGGAGAATGAAGCTCATTATTTTAATAATCTTTTGGGTTCATCCAAGGCGATCTTTACTGTTGGTCATATTACAGCCAATGAAATACTCCCTATTCCGCCGGGCAAGCAACTTACTATTGGATATTTGTCTTCAGATAATCCCTTGAATCTTAAATCTTTTGAATGGTTTTATAATGAGGTTTGGATGCCATTCCGGAATGAGCTTGAAGGAGTTGAATTATTAGTCGGAGGCCGTATATGCCAACGATTAGAGAGTTTCAGAGATATCAAGATGTTTGGTGAGATAGAGTCAGTACGTGATTTTTATTTATATACTCACTTGACTATTAATCCAATGATAGTTGGAACAGGTTTAAAGATTAAAACAATTGAATCTCTTGCTTTTGGGAGGCCGACAATAGGTACATCCGTAGCATGTGAAGGATTAGAAAAATATATCGGACGAGGTATTATGCTTGCCAATTCTCCAGAAGAATTTGTGCGTCAGATAAAATGTTATTTGCTGGATGAAACAAAAGCACAACGAGATGGTGCAGATGCAGCCATTGTTATAGATGAACTGAATCAGAGTTGGAGAGATCAGCTACGTTTAGCCTTTACGATATAACCATTCAAAGATAATACTTTGTTACAACTGATATGTCTTCGCGAAACATGGGAGCAGATGTCTTCAGTAAGTGGTTTTGATCCACTATTTACTGCTATTGAGAATAATTGTAATTGCGGAGTACAAAACTATTTTATTTCGCAACTTGTTTCAAGAAAGTCTCACATTATACAAAGGGTTCTCTGCAAACTATCCTTTACGCATGCTGACAAGACAAGTGGATATAGAATTAATCCTTTTGTCGGAGAACGCCATGAGAATATTGCTGCTAAAATTGTAAGAGATGCAGAACAAAATTCTAATGCGTTAGTTCTGCTTTCAGCAGGAGAAAATCAATATGCCCATTATTTTATTACTGCAAGCGATTCAGTTAGGAAAAGAATTGTCATAGTTCTACACCAGCCTCCCTCATGGTTACGCCTTCACTGGCGAGACTTTTCAGCACTCAATGGTTTAGGTGCAATCATTTGCTTATCTAAAGAACAGATGGAGTTTATTTCAGGTATAACTTCAACACCTACTATTCTTATTAAGCACGGAGTTTGCCATGATTTCTTTAGACCGGACCCGGTTAAAGAAGATAAGGCCATGCCGCATCTTCTTTTTGTCGGGCAATGGTTGCGTGATTTTGATACTCTCGCAATGTCGATGGAGTTGGTTTGGCGCGAACAGCCTGGAACACTCCTTGATTGTGTGATACCTATGTTTGCGAGGAATCATCCAGCTCTTTTAAGACTTGCACGCGACAAACGAGTCACATGGCATGCTGATATAACCCCAGAAGCTCTATGTGGCCTCTATCAGCAGTCTACCCTTCTCTTTTTACCATTGATCGATGCAACGGCCAATAACTCTATTGTAGAAGCTTTGGCTTCGGGGTTACCAATCATAAGTTCAAAAGTCGGAGGTATTTTCGACTATGTTTCCCAAAATACAGGAGAGTTATGTCCGGCTGGGGATATTCAAGCTCATGCTGAGGCGGTTTTGCGCTTATTACCTAATAAGATTCTTCTTGAAGAAGCGAGGCTGACTTGTCGAAATATTGCGGAGAATGATCTGAATTGGGGACAAATAGCTTGTAATCTTGCCATAGAGCTTGAACGTATCTCTCAATAGTAAAAAAGTAAATGCATTCTAATAATCTTTAGAGCTTAATGTTGTTTTTAGTGGGATCTAATGGAAACTAGATTGTATTTGCAGCTTCCCATTATATAATAATTCTTATTTCATTCTTAATTTATTTCCAACTGATACTTTTTAACGCGGGGAGATATATTGTTTCAAACTACCTTATTTTAAACTGAAATATAAACATCAACTTAATATCTATCTATGTCAATTCAAAATGCTAATTTTTTTTGGCATGGTTCAACACTTGGGTTTATGGAATATGTGTGTATTTCTTCATTTGTTAAACATGGTTTCGAAGTTCGTGTATTTTCATATAATGATTTAGTTCTTCCTGACTCTGTGATATTGATGGATGCATCCGAAATCCTTCCGTTTTCCGACCTCAGTAAGTATACGCAAGCCGGTATATCGCATAACTTGGCAGCCTTTTCTGATGCATTTAGGTATCAAGTAATTAAAAAAAAAGGTGGTTGGTGGTTTGATTCTGACGTCATTTGTTTAGTTGATTCTGGACCTTTTTCTGCAATTATAGATAAAAAAAGCATTAAAATATCTTTAGGATATGAGTCTCCAGTTCTTATTAATGGTGCTGTTCTTTATATAGATAATCATATTGTATTGCAAAAGATACTAGATGAGTTAGAAAGTGTTGGTACTGAATTTGAATGGGGTGATATCGGACCAAAACTGATAACTCGTGTAATAAATAATCTACAGCTTACTCATTTAGTTGATCCGTCGTTTTATTATTATGCAATTTATGAAGATTACCAAAGACTGTATGATCCAAAGTGCCTTAAATGGTGTCAAGAAATGGTAGGTAAATCATTTGCTCTTCATCTTTGGAATGATCTTATGCGTCGGTATAAAATACCTAAAAATATTATGCCTCCAGCTGGTTCTTTTTTACATAAAATTTTTTTGGATGTTTGCCCTCAATTTGCTTCGGAACCAACTTTAGAATATGAGACAATTAAAGTGCTTTTTGATTATTATAATCAAAAAGGCAATTATGACAGATTGTTAAATATTGAAAAAAGTCTAAAAGAGAACTTCATTATATCTGGATTGCTAAAATTTAGAAAAATACTGAAACAATCATTCTAAATATTTTATTGAATTTAGTTTATAAATCCATCACTATATTTTGTCAATATTAGGTTTCCATGAATAAGTAAATTTAATGCTAGTGATAAAATAATTTGTAATTCTTAACATTAATTATATTATCCCTCAGCTTTATAATTCTATTCATAATAAGCGATTATATAAACAAGTTGATGATGTGTCTATATTAAATGAGTGTCATTTATTGCCTTTTGTTCAATTGCTTGATATCTTTAATATAAATGCGTCATTTACCATTAAAGACTAAATCTTAATTTATGAATATTCTTCAGGTAACACCATCTTTAGGGCTAGGGGGTGCCGAAAGTGTCGCAATATGGCTTGCTGATAAATTTAAAAATTATAATAAGTCTATCTCTTTATATTCAAATAAAAGCGGTTTTTTAATAAAAGAGGTAAAGTCACGTCGCATTAAATATAAGGTTTATGAAAAATTTTATATTAGCTTATTAAATAACATTATTATAAATGCTAAGCGAATAATTAAAAATTCTTATATATTTAGTTATGCAAAAAAAAATAATCCAAAATTATGCAATAATTTTATATTTAAGCCGTTAAATCAGCATAATTATTTTGCGAGTATACAATATTCTAGTAAGTCTTCATTTTATAAAAGTTTAAAGAATAATAATATTGGTATTGTTCATTTCCATTCAATAAGTAGTTTATATCTTATTGATGCAGCAATAAAAGCTAATTGTATTATTATTTATACACATCACAATGTTCTTTCTGAATGTCATAGCAAAGAGGATATTGATTTCCTGAAAATTAATATTGATAAAATAAATCATATTATTTGTGTTTCTAAATCTTCAGCTAACGATTTTATTGAAGCTACATCTATAAACCCTTGCAAGGTTTCAATAATTAATAATCCTTCACTGGCATTTGGTGGAAAAAAAAGATCTATTTCTACTTTAAAAAATATTGGCACGGCGTCAAGTCTTGGTCCAGTAAAACGAATAGATGTAATTTTAGATGCTTTATTATTACTTAAACAAATGAATTTATCTGTTCCTCATTTATTTATCGCTGGAGGGGATTATGAAAGTATTATATTCTGGAAAAAATATGTACAAAGCCATAATTTGTCTGATTATGTTACTTTTTATGGCAAACTCCCTCCCGAAAAAATGTCCTTATTTTATAACTCAATTGATTGTCTTGTGATTTCTTCAGACTCTGAATCCTCTCCTTTGCAATGTATTGAATCTATAAGTTACGGTATACCTGTTATTTCAACATCTTTACCTGCATTATATGACACTCTCAAAGAATCTGCTATATATTTTAAGCCGGCTGATTATAATGGATTATCAAAAAAACTGCTTAATCTTTTTGATTCGCCACAGCTTCTAAGTAAACATTCTTCAAGCTCATTTAAATTATGGCAAGAAGAATACCACCCAAATCTAATATTCGATCAATATAAATCTGTATATAAAAAATATTATATCGATATATTATCAAATAATTAGTAATCCTTTTAATTAATAGAGTCTCGGTCAAATATCAAGGAGTGTTTTTTAATGTGTGGTATATGTGGTCAAATAAACTTTTATCAAAATGTGGTTGTTGGTGATATATCATCATTATTAAATAAAATTAATCATAGAGGTCCTGATGATCATGGCATTTGGTCTTCTCCATCTGCAGCTTGTGTTTTTGGACATGCTCGATTAAGTATTATTGATTTAAGTCAGCTTGGACATCAACCCATGCTTGATATAGAAACTGGTAATTGCATCGTATACAATGGTGAAATATATAACTTTGAAACTCTACGTCGTCACTGCGAGTTAGCTGGTTATCGATTTCGTTCTCATTCTGATACTGAGGTTATTCTTGCTCTCTACAGGCAGCATGGTGTAGATTGTTTGCAGAAGCTAAGAGGTATGTTTTCTTTTGCTTTGTGGGATGAGTCTAACCAAAAAGTTTTTTTTGCACGAGATCGTCTTGGTAAAAAGCCATTTAACTATGCTCTAGTTGATGGTGGCATTATTTTTTGTTCCGAGATTGATCCTCTTTCGCAATATCCTGGTGTATCACGGGAAATTGATAGTGAAGCTTTGGAACTCTATTTACAGCTTCAGTACATTCCTTCACCTTGGACTATTTATCGCAGCATCCGAAAGCTACCCCCTGCACATTATGGGTTGCTGGATCAATTCGGGTTTACTATAGAGCGTTATTGGGATGTTGATTACACAAATAAAATTGTCATTTCTGAACAAGATGCTCTTGATGGTCTTGAGGAGAAATTGTCTGAAGCTGTTAAGTTGCGTATGATTTCTGATGTTCCTCTCGGTGCATTGCTAAGTGGAGGAGTTGATAGCAGTCTTATAGTCGCTCTTATGGCCAAGCTTTGCGGTCAGCCAGTTAGAACATTTAGTATTGGATTTCGTGAACAGAAATTCAATGAGCTTCCTTTCGCCAAAAAAGCATCAGATATTTGTGGTTCATTGCATTATTCGCAAATCATGGAGGCCCCTGTAGCTGAAATGCTTCCGTCTATGACAAAGCATTATGGTGAGCCATTTGCAGATTCCTCTGCAGTTCCCTCTTTTCTTGTTTCCCGTATAGCTCGGGAACATGTTACGGTAGCAATGAATGGTGATGGTGGCGACGAGTTGCTTGGTGGGTATCCACGTTATAAAATGTCATCTACTCAAATGTGGATGTGCAATCAAGTCCTTAATTCTATTACACCATCTCAGTTCACAAGTTATGCATCACAGCTTTGGATGGTAAAAGGTATTCCCGGAAAAGTAATTCGGAGGATAGCTAGTCAGTTTTGGCCTGAAAACCAATTTGTTAATGTTTATAATGCCTTTTGGAATGACGATATTCGTCTCAACTTACTTGGTATGCATGACGGTTCGACAGTGTTGCCGCAATGGCGTACTTCATGGCTTAACAAAGCCATGTCACATGCAGATAATCCCATAGATAGAATGCTCTGGAATGACAGCAACACCTACTTGCCGGGTGACTTACTAGTCAAAATGGATATCGCATCAATGCATTGTGGATTGGAAACACGTTCTCCTTTACTCGACCACGTATTGATCGAATACTGTGCTTCATTGCAGGTTGACTTTAAGGTTCATAACCGTACAGGGAAATATTTGCTCAAAAAATTGGCTGAACGCTATTTTCCTCAGGAGTTTGTCCACCGACCCAAAATGGGATTTGGTATCCCCTGTGCTGTATGGCTAAAAGGGGCATTACGTCCTTTACTTGAGGATACTCTTCGTAACTCTGAGACGATGGCCCCATTTCAACATTCTGTAGTTACACAAACTCTGGATGGGTTTCTAAACCATAATCAGGATTCCTCTTCACGTCTTTGGGTGCTTCTGATGTATGGTCTCTGGCATCAACATTATTTAGAGGCCGGAAGATGCAATTATTGAACGATTGTATCTCAAAAAAAAATTTACTTAAAACAAGGGAAGGGATCCGGTTTCTCAATTGGCTTTATTTGAACCGGGCACTTCTGAATATAAGCCTTTAACTATAACATCGTCTTCGACGGAGTTGTGATTTTTATTTATGAATTCTAAAGATGAAAGAGTTTCATCATCTCACTTATCTATTTTGATGATTTCAACGAACTACTCTCCGCTCGTTGGTGGTACTGAGCGGTCAGCAGAAAGATTGTCTATTGCATTGGCATCTCGTGGTCATAATATTACGATGCTTACTTTACGTCGTAATAAGTTATGGCCATCGAGTGAGTTACAACATGGTGTAAAAGTTTATCGTTATTGGGGTCTTAATCGTCCAAAGCTTTTTGCAATTACATCGATGTTAAGTTATACAGTGTTCTTAATAGTTAAAGGACATAGCTTTGATATTTGGCATTTGCATCAATCAGGTCTTAATGTTTCAATTGCGGTCCTGCTTGGAAAGCTTCTTCGAAAAAAGGTTATATTTAAAATGGTTTATAGCTGCGGTAATGTCGGACTAAGCGGTATGATAGCGACACGTCGGTTTCCATTTCTTAGTATAGCTCTTCATAAGCGCATAGATGCTCTTATTGTCTTGACTCGCGAAACAGAGGCAGAGGCAAACTTATTCGGAATTAATTCGATGCGAACTATCAAGATTGGCAATGGTGTAGATACATCAGCATTCTACCCTCGTAATATCTATGACCGAATAGAACTCAAAGAAAAACTCGGTATTACATCGAGTAATACGGTTATCAGTGTTGGCCGATTGGCTTCTGAGAAGAATATTGATGGTTTACTTCATGCTTGGGGTATGGCTAAAAAATCACTGTCTGGATCATGGAAATTGCTAATAGTGGGTGACGGTCCAATGCGCAATGTACTTGAAAAAATCATCAGAGACCAAGCACTTGAAGAAAGTGTATGCCTCTTAGGTATGCAAAATAATATTGAGGAGTGGATGGCGGCAAGTGATATATATGTACTATCATCCCCTTCGGAAGGAATGTCGAATACTCTCATTGAGGCTATGGCTTCTGCTCTTCCTGTAGTTACAACTAAAGTTTCAGGAGCAATAGAACTTGTTGAAGAAACTGGTGCCGGAATTGTAGTTGAGGTAGGTAATATGAGAAAACTAGCAGATGCGCTTATTAAGCTATCCGGTGATAGTTCTCTTCGTAATAAAATGGGTTTTAATGGGCATCAGGTGATAGAAAAAAATTTTACAATTCAAGCGGTTACTGATAAGTATGAAGCTCTTTACTATAATTTAATAAAATGAAGTTACCTATATTTATTAATAGGTAAGAATGATATTGTGAATAATATTAAATTGAATCAATAATTTACAGCACATAAAGATTGCAAATCTTATAATTTATCTACAATAGCTATTGACCCATTATATTAATATATTTGACGAACATTACCTTACTAAAAGGTTAGTTAATTATATTTCAAAATTATTTAAGACGATTTTACCTAATACCTATTATTTGGTATTTTTGCTGTACTTTTCGTCTGTAATTGTAGGGGTTATAGAAGGAGAGCCAATTATAGTATATTTAACTATTATATTATTATTTGTCGGCTTTTTTATTATAGAAAACGGGTATGGTAATAGTATAGATAGTCAATATCTTCATGCTATTTTCGTATGGGGTTTTTTTATTAGAATTCTATATTCTTTTGCTCTTTATTATTGGTTACTTAGTTCTCGTGGTGATCCATATCTCGGCGGGGGAGATGATAGGCAATACGACATGGATGGTCAACTCCTCTTTGAGGGGTTTATAAAAAATCATTATGATATTTTCAATAATTATACCAGTCATCCTGGATATCCCTTTTTAAATGGAATACTTCACTATATAGGGTGGATGTTTGGAGGGTATCATCTTCTGGTACCTCGGATATTTAACGCATTTATTGGGTCTCTTATTGCCCCGTATGTTTATATTTTGTCACGAAACATATATGATCGTTATATTGCTATATTATCAGCTGTAATTGTTATGTTGTTCCCATATTTTGTTTTTTATTCATCTATTCAATTGCGTGATATCATTATTGTGTTTTTGTTTGTCTTTTGTGTAGCTCAACTAAGCCAATATGTTAGATTTGGAAAATATTTATCTATAATCAAAATAGTTATCTCAGTCATTATACTGACTTTATTTCGATCAGCTTATGGATTAGCGTTAATATTTATTTTGCTTATATGTTTGCTTGCATTTGTTTTTTTTGATAAATCAAAAACAAGGGCCTATAGACTGCAAAAGATAATAATTATTTCTTTTCTTGTATTAATTTCAATATCCTATATAGTATATATTAATGGATCATTAAATGATCTTATGTTTGGTGAAATGAAACAAGATGGTTTTGCTGATGATAAGATTAGTCGAATGCGAGAAGCTAGCATATATACAGGTTCTAATAGTAGTTCACTTGGCTCGTCACTTCTAAAGAAAAGTTATGGAGGTGCGGAGTATATTCTAATACCTGCAATAGCATTAATTATGCCTTACCCTCCTTGGGATTCCTTATTTTATCCTGGCCCACTTATGTTCATTGATTTTATCAATAATTTATCATGGACTTTACTTATGCCATTAACTTTTATTGGATTGTTTAAACTATTTCGTATAAATATACCTAAAAATCTTTTTTTGATTGTTCCTTTAATAGTAATATTGACATTTTCTAGTACTATTGGGTTTGAGTTAAGGTATAGGTTAGCCGCATATCCTTTTGCTATAATTATTGCAACAATAGGGTTTATTAGTGTTTTTCATAAAAAAGAGTTTCTTGGTGTTAAGGGTTATATGTTCATTCAATTTTTTTTACTCAGTGTGTATTCATTTATGAAATATATAGGTGGTGTTTAGTCTGTTCATAATAAACTTTATTAATAAGCAATATTATACAGTTAACTCATTTTGGATATATTATATAATCAATACATAGATATTTGATTACCACTTAATTCCAACTATAGTTCTTCTTCCATCATAGGGTAATATTCCACTGTTGTACTTATTTCCCTGTAATTCACTTAGTTAATTTGAAATTGTGTTTGTTAAGTTGTATGCATAGACTATGCCCTTCCTTATAAATAAAATCGATTTTTTGTTATACAATGTTTCCTTGAATATATAGTAATGAAGTTGCATTACCCCTTTATTAACCCGTTGCTTCCTGTTCTTAAAAACCTATATCAACTTAGAAATGCATCGAAGTGTTCTTCTCGTGCTGAAAAATCTTTAAAAATATTAGCGAAAAATATAAGTCTTCGTTCATTAGCTAGCATTCACTCTTTGATGGATTGGCAGCACGATCGCATAGTATTTCGTCATCAATTGGCATGGATGTTAGGCCTTTCAGAAAGGTATGCTTATGGTAAGATTGTTGTGAATATTGTCGGATCGTTACAATATGAGTTGTATACGATTCAAAAATTGATTTTTCAAACACTTCCAGGACTTTATGTAACCGCTAACTTTTATCTCCCGCATGATCGACCAGCTCAGTTGCCTTGTGTTATTTATTTGAACGGTCATTTGCTTTCACTAGATGGTGCAAAGACCGGTTTTCAAGATCGTTATCTTTGGTACCCAGTTAACGGTTTTGCTCTTTTGGTTATTGATCCTACTGGTTTTGGTGAGATTCCTGGGGTGCATCCTGGAATGTGTAAACTTAATAAATGGCATTGGCTTTCACTTGGGTATACTCCTGCAGGTGTTGAGGTATGGAATGCTATGCGAGCAATTGACTGGTTACAAACGTGTCCAGAAATCGACTCTTCTCGAATTGGTGTAACAGGAATTTCTGGCGGTGGTGTGATGACGCAGTTTCTTGCAGCACTTGACGATCGCGTAGCCGTTGTTGCGGCGTCCTGTTCGACTTATACTATAGGAACTCAAGTTACTATGGGTCTTATTCCAGAACAATGTGACTGTACTTTTTATCCTAATGTATTTCAAATTGATTTTCCTGAAGTTCTCGCACTTATTGCTCCTCGTCCCCTTTTGATTCTTGGTGGTCGTAAGGATCCTATTTTTCCGCCAGCAGGGTTTCGTGAAGCTTTTATGAGAACCCGCCGAATCTATGACCTTTATCATGATGCTGAAAATGATAAATCAAACATTAAGCTTGTAGAATCCGGTGAGGGCCATATTGATCCTCCTCATTTTCTATCTGAGACGCGCAAATGGATGTGCAAATGGCTTCGAGACTTCGATACATACGATTCTCCTTTAGAAGTTCAAAGTCCAAAACCTGAGTCTTCCGAACTCCTCCGTTGTACTTCTGTAATTCCACAATCCGCAATTAATTCTACAATTGATGATCATTGGATACATTACCCACCGATTTATCACCCTTTTTCGCTTGAAGAGTGGTCTCACCGCAAAGATAAGCTTTTAGATATTCTTCGGTTAAGAGTTTTTGGATGGTTTCCTAAGCATCAAATCCCATATAATACGAAGCGTCTTATTGCCAGTGGTGGACATTTAGCTGATTTAGCTGATTTTGGAGATTATCACTTTGACTCTGAAGACGGTTTGCCCGTTAACGCGTGTTTGATTACTCCCAAGGGTAAGATCGGTCCATTTCCTTGTATTATTTGGGTTAAAGGATCTTCTGAACATGTCACCTTTCCAGATCTTGATGAGTTTTATCCCTTTTTTAGAACTCACATAATCGTGATATTGACACCTCGTTTTACGTTTCCTCTTCTTTCAGCATCTATCTATGCACGCATAGAAAGAACAGCTGCATTAATAGGTAGAAGTATTACTGCTATGAGGATTTGGGATCTTTTAAGAACTGTATCTTGGGTGACCTATGACCGAAATCTACAACCATCAGAGATTACTGTGTATGGTTGCGGAGAACAGGGTATCGTAGGGTTGTATGCTGCATTATTTGATTCAACAATTTGCCATATTGTTCTCCGAAATCCCCTTGTATCTCATTTGGACGGGCCAGCCATACCTACAATTTTGCGTGATACTGATATTCCAGAGATTGCCAGTCTGCTTGCCCCTCGTCGCTTGACTATATTGTCACACTGTAAGGAGGGTTTCGAGTTCACTCAATCCATTTATGCTTTGAATGGGGCAGATTGGGCGTTGAATTATGTTTCCAGTTTGGTTGATGGTATTTTGGTGAATTCGGAGGAATGTAAAACTCTTAATGCAAATGGGGTGATTTCATGCTGAGTATCGAAGAATTTGTTGATCAGCAGAAATCATTGGGTCGCCGTATCCATAAACATGATGGAGTCTTTTGGGAAGAAGTTTATCCGTTTTACTGCAAACCAGCATTTATCTATCAATCTCTGGTGCCAAGGGAAGTTCGTCCTGCCCGTCGTCGAAGTATTCTTGGTTACAGTCATCAAGTGCATATTAAAGATGAAGGAAATCGGTTATTTCCCGTAATGGTCCTTGAACGCAAAAGACTTGATGATTTTAGTCTTTCGCGGCTTCCACAAAAGAAACGAAACCAAGTGCGTCGAGCTTTGGAACATTGTGTTATTAAGCCCATTACTGATATCGACCAGCAACTTGAGCGCATGCGCGAAATCAATATCTCACAAAGCCTTCGCCAAGAGCAGGGCGCAGGTGCGGAGACTCCAAAGCGCAGGTATATCGATGAAGCTGATGAATGGCGCACTCAGATGCGGAGGGAGTTCGCTCTTAAGGGGCGTGATTGGTGGGGGGCGTTCGTAGATTGCGTCTTGGTTGCATACTTGCGCACCTATCAGGTAGAAGAAATCAGTGTTATTCAGCAGACAAAGGCAGATACTGAGTACTTTAAGTTTCACCCTATGGATGCTCTTTATTATACGGTAATTTCAAAAGCTGCAACTGACATCACTTGTAAGTACATCATGAATGGCGACCCAAGACATACTTCGTTGAACCATTTTAAAGAACAGTTTCTTTTTCGGGCAGTCGAATATCCTTATTATTCATCAAACGCTTGGCTTGTAGAAACAGCAAAAAAATTAGTTTCGAACCCATCTGAGGGTTCAAAGACATTATCCGAAAAATAGTGCAGAGCTGTAGGATTGGCTCTAAAAGAAAATATGTAATAAATGATGATTTAAAAAAATGTTGCTTAGAAAGAAGAACAACTTGGTAAAATAATTGATTATTACAAGGTCATCTGATGGAAAAAAGGCACTATTCTAAAATAAATCGTTTAGGAATTTCACATTTATTTGTAAAAAATATAAAAGCCGCATACCCTAAAAGTTTTAGCAGAGTATGCCTATTCGATTAAGGATTCTCCTAAAGCGATTAGATATTTAAGAATAAATATTATTGAGGATGAAGATCTGAATGATTTTTTTTAAAAACAACTTATAGGAAAATAGTGTAACAAGGTGTAAATTAGTGATCGCAATTGTTGTATTAAAGTGTGATAAATTAACCGTAACAGAATTTTATACCACTTTCACGAAATGCCAAAATAATAACAAAAGTATTGATCATGAGATTAGATGAATATATAAAACAGGAACAAAGTATTCGAGGTGGCATACATTTTAAGAATGGTGTATGGTGGCGTCAAACAACAATTGGTCGTTGTCATCCTTTATATCCAATGCAAAGAATTATTCTTGGTGATGCTTCTCCAAAATATTCCAAAAGCTTTTTTGGTTACTGGTATCTTGTAAATGACATCGACAAGGCAAACTCTCAAAGGTCATTTATGATGCTTTCAAAGGAAAAACTTAAAACTTTTTGCTATGAAGGATTATCTCATGAAAAAAGGAAGGCGATCAATAAAGCATCTCGAAATGGTATAGTTGTCAAGAAAATATTTCAATTAGAAGATCACTGGAAGTCTATGCAAGCTGTGTTCAAGAGTACGGCAAGACGAACACAATATGGCCTTCCTGAGGAGTACTATACAGAGAAGGAAGAAGAATGGAAAATGAGGCTTAGAGTTGAGTTTGCTTTGCCTAATCGAGATTGGTTTGGTGTTTGGAAGGGTCAGGAGTTATTAGGATACTTATATTCATGTTTGATAGATGATATGGCATTTCTGTTGGTAACAAAATTTAACTCAGATTTTCTTGATTTAAGGCCAAGCGATGCCTTGCATTATCATATTCTTGAATATTATCGTGACCAACCTGATTGTTATATGGTGACTGCAGGTGAGAATAATCCGATGGTGTCATCTATAGACCGCTTTAAGAAAGGCTATGGTTTTGAAGTAGTCAATTATCCTTCAGTGTCAATAGTAAACCGCGTAGCAAAAAATGTAATTCGGGTAGTATTGGACTCTGCTACTCTTGTTGTTAAAGAACGAACGGATTCAAAAAGAAACCTTCGATATCAGTTAGAAACCATGAGAAACAGCTTAAACAACTGGTAACTTATATCAGAAGGAGTTTAGAATAATATATGTGTGAAATATCAGGAATTATAGGACTTTCGCCTCAGTTATTTCTTTAGAAAGATCTTCAAAAGATACAGTTCTCAATATGGCGTCACAATGTGACGAATGTAAAAAAGTTGTTAACGGTGGTGGATTTGATGAACGTGAAAGCTTGACATTTTTTAAAAGTCAGTTTTTGTTAACTCCTGTTGACTTGCCTTATTACACCCGTACCCTTTTGCCTATTGAATCTCTATGGGATGTATTCCCCGAAGCTTTGCTTCGTGAAAGAATCGATTAAAAATGAATTCATACCCCGTAGCTCTGCTGCGGGGTAGTTGATTGACGTAAAGACCATAATTTATTATTCTATAACAGGAATCTCTTCGTCTTTATTCATTCAGAACTTGTTCCTATTTGGGCAAGTTATAAACATAATTAAGTGTTTAAATATCGAGCAGATATTGATGGCCTCCGTGCCATTGCGGTCTTATCAGTCATATTCTTTCATACAGGCATTCCCGGATTTGGAGGAGGATTTGTCGGTGTTGATGTTTTTTTCGTAATCTCGGGATATCTCATCACCTCTATCATTCTCAAAGACATTAAGTCTGAACAGTTCTCTATCTCTCGATTCTACGAACGTAGAATCAGAAGAATCTTCCCGGCACTCTTTCCTGTCATTGCCTTTACTCTTGTAGTTGCAACATTCCTATTTGATCCTATTCCCTTCAAATTATTCGGTGAAAGCATAACCGCGACAACACTTTTTTGTTCAAACTTCCTTTTTTGGATAGAGTCAGGCTACTTCGATGCCGACTCAATTACTAAACCCCTGCTCCATACATGGTCGCTTGCTGTTGAAGAGCAATTTTATATCTTTTTCCCACTATTACTCATAGCAATCAATCGGTTTTCAAAAAAACGATACCTCTTATGGATACTTGGAATCGCACTTATATCTTTCTTTGCGAACGTCTATGGGGTTTATACCCATCCAGTTGGAACATTTTATCTTGTCCCTACGAGAGCTTGGGAACTGCTCTTCGGATCTCTTCTATCCCTTGAAGTCATACCAGAGCTCAAGTCAAATGTTCATCGAAATATCGTTTCGCTTACAGGACTTGGTTTTATTGTGTTCAGTGTATGTTTCTATTCAAAAACAACCCTCTTTCCTGGTGTCTCCGCTCTGATACCAGTACTGGGTTCTAGTTTCATTATTTATAGTGGTATAGGTGGGACGTCGATCGTCAAAAAGATGCTCAGTCTCAAGCCAATGGTCTCTATTGGACTCATTTCATACTCTCTCTATCTTTGGCACTGGCCACTGATAGTTTTTTCCAAGTATATGATTTTTCGAGACCTGGCACCTCTTGAAATCATAGGTATTATCTTAACAACATTCCTTATTTCCATACTCTCACTGAAGTTTATCGAACAACCGTTTCGAGGTACAACCCCCTTTATTTACAATAAAAAACACTTTTTATTTTATCTTCAGTTGTGATGTTCATTTTTTCCATCATTGGTACCTTGATTTATTTGCAAAACGGAATCCCATATCGGAGTACTTTGATAGGTTCGAAAATACTGTGGCATAGTTTCATTGATTATAAACTCGATAGTAAAGTTGTAACAACTGTAGAGAACATCCCCATCACCCAGATTGGTAAAGAAAATACTATTCCGAGTTTCATTATTTGGGGCGACTCTCATGCAATGGCTTTAGTTACGGGTATTGATCAAAAGGGGAAAGAATATGGTTTATCAGGATTTACGGCATATGCTCCTAATTTTGAGCCATTTGTTGGGAATATTATAAATGATGGCTCTTTAAGGAATTTAATGGGCAGCTTTTTTAATACTACGGCACTGCATTATTCTCATATCCAGCTTTCCACAGTAAAACAGTATTCTGGCCCGGTAACTTTCAAAGTTATG
>Ga0209083_1002063_pt1 | contig 20116 bp, 6 predicted proteins | sample AM7aDNAmetaG_FD_184132 | JGI IMG/M metagenome (GOLD analysis project Ga0209083, IMG submission 184132) | Freshwater microbial communities from Finland to study Microbial Dark Matter (Phase II) - AM7a DNA metaG (SPAdes) (version 3) | ecosystem: Environmental > Aquatic > Freshwater > Lake ...
AGCCTGCTACTGCTTTTATTTAAACATCACTCAAAAAAAGACTCGGAAAGCTACGGAAACGACGGTAACATTCTCATTTGAGGCAACGGGGTCGGGAATTATAATTGTCGCCCATCATCCCCAAAAGAGAGACCCCGCGAAGCTTCGGGGCTTTATCGCAAAAAAAAGCCGCGTCAAAAAGCGAAGATTCAATGGCGGATGATATAAGGGCGGCAGATCGCTCGAGACTTATGCTGCGCGGACGGCGAGGCGTTTGCGAAGAATGTCTGACGGATGTCTTTTTCTTTATAGATATAAGGGCGACAACGAACTAGCCGGTCATGCACCGCAGCGTTGTCAGTTTTGATTCTTCGCAATAGAACATGGAACATTCGGGCTCTCGGGATTCACATCCAAGACACGCTTGCTGGGAATAACAACAAGGTCCATATCTTCCATCGGAATTGCGCCCAGAAGGGGCTGATCCCCCATGACAAGTGCCCCCACAAACCCCACTCTTCCCTTGAAACGGATTTCGATCGGCCCGACATAGGGCACCATTTTTTTTGTGCCATCGGCCAAAGAAGCCTCTTTTTGATTGATCATTTCAAGTTTGAGCTGTATCCGAAGATGGTCAGGAATAGAAAGATGCAGAGCCCCCGAATCCACTAATGAATCAACATCAATCGCTCTCATCCGCGGCAGTCGTGGATTTCTTAAGGAAACCCTAGCGTGCACTAGCCCTGACTGACGTCAATTACTATTTCTCTCGGGAATTATAATTGTCGCTGATCAGCAATTCCCGCTTGCTCAAATTCAGCCGCAATGAGATCAAAAACGGTCGGATAATCCATGGCTTTCAGGCCCCTCAGGAGATATTGAGAACTTTCGGCGCTTCTATTACCAACACGGGAGGATTTTACTCAAGAAACAATACATTTGGAAGGACGAAGTCGCTCGACAAATTGGAGCCCGCCGAATGTCCGATGCTCCGTTGGGCTTCGGAGTCAAGTGAACCTCAGACATCTTCCAAGATATCCTCCGCTAGGAAGTCCATACCCCAAGCTTGCCGGATGCGTTAAAACTTCCCTTTCGAATAGATCTCCCGCAAAAAATCTTCAGCATCATTTGAGGTCGGATGAAAAACAATACGCCGCAAAATGGCGCGTCTAAACTCATTGCTAACCCGGCCGGTCTGCCGGGCCTGAATCAACAATTTATTATTGGGATTAAGCGGGATTTGCCTGCCCCACCAGCAAAACTATTCCTTGATGTTCTTAATGATCCAGGCATTCCATTGACTGACATCAGTTCCGAAGTCCTGCGTTGTGGCAGCCCGCAGACATTCCAAGATCATCCGCGGGAAATATTTTGAAAAATCGTGAGGCGGCTCTTTCCACCCGAAGTTGGCTTTAAGATGTTCCGGAAAGCGCATCCCTAAAAGAGCTGTCAATTCTTTAAGCGAAGCCCGGGTATCGAGCTGCCGCAGTCCAATAATTGCCTCCCTACGCATGAACGCAGAATCAGAGTTTCGAGCCAGCTCAGAGAATTCTTCAACGACTCGTTTATCATGATATTGGGTTAAAGCTCCGACAATGTCAGACTTCTCGGGTTCATAGGCCTCAGCCTTAAATAAGGCGATCAAGCTAGCAACAGGATCATCAGCCTCCAATTGGACAAGCACCCTTTTGGCGATCGCACGACTTTGGGCCGGATGTTCACCGCTGATAAATTTCTTGATAGGAATAATAGCCCGGCTATCGCGGATCTCAAGAAGCGTTTCAAGCGTCGCTTGATCTTCCCATGCTTCATATGTACCCACCTTGGATTTCTCCAAGCGGGCTATCAGAAGAGGAACAGCTTCTGCGCTTTTTAATTTTCCAAGCGCTCTTACCACTTGCTCTTCGTCATTTGCCAGACCTTCCTTCAGAATTTTAATGAGAATTGGCTGAGCGACGGGATTTTTGATCTCGCCCAAAGCATAGGCCGCACCTGTGATATTCGGTTGACGTTCGAGCACACTTATCAGGGCTGGCACCGTTTTTTGTAATCGGAGACCTCCCAATCGATAGCAGATCATATCGAGGGGCGAGCTCATGATGTCGTTTCGGTCATGATCGGGATAATCACCGCGCGGGGAAATTAAAACTCCGCTGGGGTCAAGTGAACCATTGGCAATCTGCTCGATCAACAGATCGATACCCCAGACCGTATCAGAATACCTTTCGACGTACCGGTAAACGACATTGGCTGCATTATATCTGTGCCGAAGATTATCAGATCTTAGCTGTTGTTCTATGAATCGGCGGGCAGCATCACTATCAAGCAAAAAATATGCCGCGCATAAACGAGCATATATATTTGCCTTCTCATCTTTCATGAGGGCTTTCCAAGCTGGCACATCGGCTTCCTGAAACGAATAGCCTTCATTAAGTCGATTAAGTCTGTAATATGTTTGCAATTCAAAGGGGGACTCGTTGCCCGACGACATGATCGGAGCAGGCCCGGCTACAAATTCAATAGCTTGCAGCACAGAGATCGTTTTCTGTTCCGCCCATGATTTGGAAATATCAATAAATAAAGCGAAGATGATAAAGACATAAAAACATATCTTTTCCGCTTTCCAACATTTTTTCACGCGCTTAACCTTTCGTTTTATTCGTCAGCAACATCCGAACGTCACCTGAGATCAAAAACGGTTGGATATTTCATGTTTTTCGAGCCTCTACTCCTAAGATATTGAAAACTTTCACCGATTCTAGTGTCAACCCGGAAATCTTACTCAAGAAACGATCCCTTTGTAAGGACGATATTGATTGACGAAGTCTGTTGACGAATTGCGTGCGGCCCGCCGATGCCTGCCCGCAGGTTGTTGTGCTACCCGCGATACTTCGCAACGCGTTCTTTGATCTTTTGCCTCCCAATCTCAAGAATGATTCTCTCGTAAATGTCCCGCCGCGAACCTACAGCGCTCAGGTTAAGACGGTCAGTTTCGATCCTATAGACCAAACGATATTTCCCGATACGGTAACTTCGCAGCCCCGCGAGATCGTCTTCAAGCGTTTTCCCGCTTTTGGGATTTTTTGAAATCTGATCCATAGCCTCTCTAACCAGACTTTTCAAGAAAGGCGTAAAATGCCGGATTTCTTGTTTAATCTCTTCTGGAACATACCACGGAAGCAGGCGCACGATCACCCCCCGAACAACTCATCCAGATCACACTCTTTTACTTTCCCCTTCGCAAACGCAGCCGTACTCTCGCGAATCTGCCTCATAAGATCAGGATCGCGTTTGATCTCCTGGGTTTCCCTCCAACTGTCATACTCATCCGCGCTGATCAAAACAGCTGCTGGCTTACCGTTTCGCGTGATAATCACCTCATCGGACCGGCGCACAATCCCTGCCACGATCGCACTCAATTTGACCTTTACCTCTGAAAGCGGCAACGTCTTTTTCATATCTTTTTCTCCTTAATCTTATTTAGACCTTAATTCAGACCAACCTAAAACCATGGAATAGTACCACGTCGCTATCATTGAGGTCAAGAACGGGACAACTGTTTTGAGGTGTGCGAATTGATTTAAAATAAATCGCGATAATTCAAAGGACTAATAGCGCCAAGGACTTCCCCTTCAAAACTTCTGCGCCGCAGCCTGAACACCACACACTCCGCCTCGATGATCTTCCGGAACCCCGCCTCCGTCGCAGCCCAGTCGACGACATCTACTCTAAAGGGTAGATCAGACTCCGAAAACGCATGTTTAAGGGAACCCAGCACTGATATCGGCAAAGACCTCTGAGAGCGGATGGCCAGATCGAGGTCTGAGAACGCCTTAAGATTTCTCCCATGAACTCTGGACCCAAAAGCGATGACTTCCTAGGCCGGAACATACCGTTTAAGAATATCATTTATGAGCGCCAACTCTTCAGACTTTAACGCCAGCATATTTAATTCGCATCGAGCTGTTTCAGCAGATCTTCAGCCGAGCCGAGAAACCCCGGAAGGAGCTGAAAAACACTCTCCTACTTCGCCTCATCATAGGTGGTAGGTGTGATATTGCGCAAATCCCGATAAAGGAACCATGGCTGGGGATCTGATATCAACCCTTTTTCAGCGCCGACACGAACCATATCGCGAAATGGCAAATGATCGATATTTTGCGCGGAAGAAGCGGTGAGCTCCAGCTGTCGCTGCAGCATTTTGACGCACAACTCATAGGAATATTCAAAGGCCTGGATCGAAGCCGCGCGAAACTGAACGAACAATTCCGGGTTATTTTTCGCTTCCCGGCTGACAGAGAATTGTAAGCTTTTCCCAAGTTGGCTGATTGCCTTTTTTAATGCGGTTACATCCAGAGTCATGGAAGCCACTCCAGTCTGTTTTGATTTTTTCCGCCGCGCAATATTACCATTCCGAACCTTCCATCACTTTAGTCTTGATTTCTCAGGATATTTTCTCGATTCATTATACCGACGGTAACGCATATGGGAAGAAAAGGCTTGGCGGCTCCCGGGCACCGCCCCCCCACTAATTCCCGGTGTCCGAGGTGGGCAGGCTATAAGGAGTTAAGCTGCGGTACTGACCGCCTGCTGGGCCACGTAGGCATTCATGAGGGCCTTGATATCGACGGTGAGCTGCCCATCGATGATCTGAACGCAGGACATGACGCCATATTCCTTTAACAACCCCAGCATCAGACCGGGCCGGGCAATGATCGACTTCCGGGTCTTTTCGTCCTTCGTCATGAAGATCAAGATCGCCGCACGCGCCACATCAAGCGCCAGATCTTTAAGCTCCGGAGTTGCGATCTTCCCTACCTCTGCCGTCAGGGAGTAAGCTCCCAGCTTCAACCCAAGATTTTGTAACCAGAGACAAAGCACGGTATCCTCACTTCCGCTGATCGCCCGAGCCGCCGGAGCCTGCGGGTTATTCTGGTATTTCACCGCCTTGACGCTCACTCCACCACTCCAATCTCTCCCAACAGGTTTCTCCTTCGGACCGACCATCATGATGATCTGCGACAACCCCGCCATCTGTCGTATCATGCGGCGAACCGTAGCCTCATCGGCGTTCGACGGGCGGCTCAACATCAGCGCAAATTTCTCTTCATGAAGACCGGCCAGCTGCTGCTTAATGATTATCGCGAGCACGGCCTTGTCTTGCGCAATAGCCCCGAGATCCAGAGAGACTCCCCCATCCACAAATCCCGTAACAGCCAGGCCTTGATCGCGTCCGCCCAGCATCGCCTCCGCCACGATCTGCGCCGCGATCTTCTCCGTCATCCCGTACGTACCGAACATCTTGACAAGCAATTGCGGCAAGATCGAAGAAATGAACTGCATCAGCAGGGCCGCATCCTTTTGGTCGTCCATCTCTTGCATGAGCCCTGCTTCACGCATATCAAACTCCGCCGTCTTAGATGCAAGCCCCTTCCGCCCCCACCGCATGAGCTCCTCCTGCACAGCAAGAACATTCGCCGATTTCTTTTGGAGAATACCCATCACGATGTCGGCCAACTGCGTTCCACTCATTCCCCCCGTCAATATTCCGCGTAAAGGCGAATCCAACAGCCTCAATTCCGCGCGGTGGATTATGTCTTCTTGGGAGCTATTATTCTTGGCATTTCTCTCCCGAGCCTCAGAACGAACGGTTTTTTTCCGCGAGGGCTTGGCAGGCGTAGGTTTACGTGCACGTATAACAGGCTTCAGAGCTAGTGAAACATCAGGTTCATTCAACCATTTTTCAATCGATGGCATAGCGACCGCAATGATGTTATAGGCCGGGTTTGGGACCGACACTCCATCCCGTCCCTGGATCACCGGACTCAGCCCCGCGAATAAAGTTTTGAGCATCTTTCCCGCGTTCGTTGAATCTCTGATCCCGATATTGGTCATGGCATCCGCGATCGCCTTCAGTTCAGTTTGATCCGCCGTCGACAATACATACGGTTGGGATGTATCGTGAAGATTCTCCGCGGCTCGCGTTGTCACTTTTCGAAGAGCTTCGCTTAGAAGGTCCATACTTTCACTGCGTCCAAACTGGTTAAGAACCCAGATCGCTTCTGATCGAACACCTGCGTCTTTATCCCCAAGAACTAATGGCCTAAGTATTGGAAGAAGATACGGTCTCGCTACACTTCTATTTCCGTCAACAATACCTTCATCCCGAAAAAGTTCTTCAAAATGCTTTATGAGCGCAATCCGAGCCCACGGGTTCTTACCTGAAATTCTCATGATTTCGATGATTTCTTCAAATTTATTCGTTGGATCAGGGTTCACCTTACCGTCATCATTAAAGACAGCGGAAAAATTAATAGCACGGCCGTTATTATCTGTACCTTTAATCTTTCCGGGAAACTTCCAGCGTACGGATCGAAGCATTTCCCAAAGCCGAAGGTTCCGCTCAAAGTGTTCCGCGATCACGACTTCGGGCCTATTTGAGAGGGGCAGGACAGGATCCAGCTCGATACTGCGCAGGACGCCCGCGGCAAGGGTGCGTCTTTTGGAAAAAGTTTCTCTTTCGCCGCCGGAAACCTGAATAAGCCTGTCTAAAGGTATGACATTCGAAAGAATTCCCATGCCTCGGATCTTGGAATAATCGGGGTGATCCTGTATGCCATATAAAACCCTTATAACATCGGCCGGCGAAGACAGAAAACAAACGATCTTCGTTTCCTGAGGATCGGCACGGAACCCCTCAGACTGTTTAATAAACTTTGAAGCGGGATCATCCGAAAGATAAATGAACGAGCCTTCCGGTGAGCTGGCACTTGAAAAAACATCCCTCAAAAGCTGAACGGTCGCAGCAAAATCTGCTGAAACCGGGTTCAGATAGATACGGTAGAGGCCTGTTTTATTTTGATCGCGAGCTTCCTGAGAATTATACTCCCTGACCCATTCGTGAGACCGCTTCGCCTTTTCCGCTTCTTTCCCAGTCACGAACGGCTTCCCCTTGTACAATGTTTTAGGCGCTGAAGCAGTTCTCGCTTCAGAGCGGACCTGGGCATCTTCGGCATGTGCCAACCTATCAAGGACCCAATCGCTCATCCCAGGTGCAACAAAGATCCTGACGATTTCCCCGTATTCCGGCTTCCCTATATAGGCCATAACTTCTAACTTAAACCGCTTAAGCAGAAGATGAGGTGGATTTTTTATCCGTTGCTCTTCGAAGGCAGCCAATATTCTGAAGGTAGACGCATAATGCGTCTGAGCATCCACCAAACGTTTTTTGTACCGATTCAAATGCACCAAACGCATAGGAAGATCTTCCGCATCCAAACCTGTTTGCCTTTTGATTGCATAATCAATATTCTCGACGTCTAAAATAGCCCGGAGACTTAGACTATCTTCATCCTCCGCACTCTTCGGAAACAGAATGCGGGGGTAACGCTCCTTGTGACGGATCAGGAACCAGTTCTTGATCATTTCGATCGCAGCCTTGTTCTCTTCATTCTTTAATAAATTTTTTAGCACCGCAAGAGCCAAAGGCTGATCATTCGTCCTGGATTCAGATCGGGCGGACTTCTTGGGGCCTTTTTCCGAAGGCGGCATTCCAGTCCTCGCTTCAGAACGTCCGCCGCGTAAATTCTTCATAAAAAAATCGTAGCGCCCCTGCACCTCACGGAGGGCAATGTCTCTGATGATGGCGGGCTGTGCCATGAAAGCGCTATAAGCACTCTCTACATTGGCAGGAATATTCGACGCGAGGGCACCAACAAACTTCAGAATGGAGCGGATCAATTCGCCCCGCGTCGTCTTTTTACGTCCTACCAGGTTATTTGCCTGGACTATTTCAGACTCGACCCTGGCTATTTCAATGGCCAGACGTTCTCTTGCGTCAGGCTCGGAAGAATCACCGTTCAGAAGCTCTATGGATTCCTTATAAATGCCAACCATCATCTGATCGAAGATTTCGGTATTAGTTCTCTTTAATAAATCAATAAAGCCTTTCATGGTCGCCATAATGCTCTCAAAGGGCTCCCGATCAAGAACCAAGATGCCGTAGATATCAAATAGATCCCGAGCCGTGATCATGCGAAGTACAACAGGCCACTTCCAAGATGCGGTAAGCAAAAAATCCGCAATTGAGCGAGCCGCCTTCCCTCGCGTCGATCCATCGTTATGGAGAATTGCTTCAAGAAGCTTTATCTCCGCCAGTATTTGCCGGATCTTTTCCTTATCGAGAACTCTACCCGCCGCAAAGCTCTCCAAAAAACCGATGAACTGGACCAGCGCCTGGCTCAAGGCATCATTAGCGTTCATGTCCCCAAGATCCGTAAATGCCCTTAACGTCCGCCGCATGTCGCCAAATTGCCTCTCCAAGTCATCCGCCGCCCCGGCATCATGGTTAAACGGTTCGAGTATTTGCGAGAGTTTTTCGAACTTTTCCAACAAATACGGCTGGGAATATCGATCTTTCAAGTGATCGAGTTTCCGCCGAGCATCGTAAAAATTCCCTTTCATTGCCAGCTCATGGACCTGATCCAGCACGCTCCCAAACGGCTCCGTGAGAGGTTTGGATAAATCCGGCATTTCATTCCGCATCTCGGATCGGCCGGGTTGATTATTGGAAAAACCGCTCAAGGCACCAAGATGCCCGTCTCCGTAAAACTGCACCAAAACGAAAAACATTTCCGACGCAACACTCCGAAGGTCGGGCCCGTCAATGCCGAGATCTCTGAAAAATTCTGTTTGCGTCTTCACTCCCACGGGGTTTAATCCCAGAGCCCTTCCGATCCTGATCAGATTCCAAAAATCGATATCCGAAGTGATATCAACTTCGCCCGGCTGCCGGTACATGTATTGGTCATCACTGACAAAGAGTCTAAAAGAACTCCAGACTTTCGCCAGATATTGAATCGAGAACCAACTTTTTTTATGCCGGTAATAATCGACGATTTTTCTGGAGTCCTTGATAAATTGCCTTATCATGGGGCTAGAGACCCTCAGCCCCAAAAACATCATAGGGCGATTCACGCCATAAGTCCTTACGGACATCGGTACAGCCCATGATGAGTCATCGGGATGATTGCCATAATCAACGGTTAAGACATACCCGTTTTTTTTACTGCGGCCTAGGATGTTCGCTAAGCTTTTCTGCCATTGTTCGATCCTCAAATTCACCGGTATCTCGCCACCTTTTTTAAAAATGTCGCGATATCGAGCACCATTGAGGTGGATATAGTCTAAAATTTTCTTGTCGGTAGGATCAGTCTCCGAAAGAGGTGCCAGGATCTCCTTGAAATTATCCCCATCTACTGCAACACGCACCTGATGCGGTTTTCCATCAACCATTTTTACCCGGTGGACAGGAAAAGCGTCAGGGAGTTCGTTTGAGATAAAAATGCGGGGAACATCATCCCTCAGATATTCTTCCTGTCCCGTGAGTTCAACGGCAGAAGCGGGTACCCAGCCCACAACACCATTCTTTGTTTTAAGACGTGGCTGTTGCTCGTTTTCTCGCAAATGTCTACTGATCTCAACAATAACGTACTTACCCCTGCCTCTCTTAAGAGCATTGTATAATTCCGGATGTTTCTGGAGCTCCATGAGGATATTCTCCGCTAAGACACCTCGTCCGGCCCCCATTTCGACGATCTGGAATTCGGCGGGACTCCCAAGCTTTTGCCACATCTCCAGGACCTGGAGGGCGACACCTTTTCCAAATACATGAGGCGACATTTCCGGATAAGTTTTAAAATCGGCGATTCCTGTGCCTATCTCCGCACTTGTGGTGTAATAGCCATATTCTGGATTATATAGAGAGACTTCCATGAACTTCTCAAAAGACACGCTACCTTTTTCTTCTATTTCTTTGCGTAAAATCTCTGCAAGCGCCTCACTTCTCTTGTTCATTAAGACACGCCGTGCCTTCATGTCGATCCTCGCCTCGGAGCTGTGATATGTCGACGAATTTTTTACGTTCTTCATCCACGAGCGAAACGCCTTCACGGCATTCGGAACATCTTCGTAGATCACCGAAAGAATAAAGTGACACAAATATACCCCGAGCCCAAACAAAGCTGCGTCAGCGTGAAACTGAAACATGGCCGCGCCAAACAATATCAGCGCAATAGCCAAGTCCGATACGGCTCCGGCCAAACTTATCAATGCGCTTTCCAACCCGGTCGCTTTATCTCGACCCGAGGCCCAACTGCGCCAGGCAAAAAGCAGCCCTGTTCCGTAGTGAGCAAACTCATGCGTGATCAGCAATGCGGAGACAAAAGACATACCAAGTCCAAGGAACTCCCCATTTGAAAAAGGAACCTGAAATGTACTGAATTCTCCGATGAACCAGACGCCCACGGCTGCGATAGTTCCAAAAAGGAACATGACCGCGCCAAAGGTCACCGCCAGCGTGGGAAGATCCACCACACGCTTCAAATACCGGCTCCCGATAAATCCTCCTTTGATCGCCCACTTAAGGCCCCAATCGAGCAATTGCACCACTCTCCCGAGCCGGCTTCGGCTTGCCGGGATTTTAAGACTCACTTCGGAGAGGAAGGCAGACACTTCGGAACCTAAGTAAACTTCCAGATTTTTACTCAGAGTATTGGCGGCACCTGGATTTATTTCCCGCAGCAAGTCAATGAAGGGTTTGCCCTCAGGCCCGATCGGCTGCTTGAGAGCGTGAACCATCGTCGATAAAATGAAAGAGCGCGTTCCTTTTGACAACTGTTCAAAAGTCGTGTCCTCCTTGAGTTTGCCGGCCCCGATGCGTTCCCGTATCAGACCATTAAGTCTCGCGTCCAGATCAACGCCGGGTGTTGCATAAGACGCCACAACATCGCCCGACCAGAGGATCCTGGCCACTAGTTCAATCTGTCCTTCCTCCTTCTCTCCCCATAATGCAGGCCATCCCTTCGAACCGGAAAGAGACTTGATGAAATCAGGCAGAATCGCATCCGGATGTTTTCTCCCGGTCTCACCGTTCTTTGGATCATAGTCCAGCAGACGAATCCAGCCTGTAATCAGGTCCCACGCTAACACCTCGGAGATCCCGACAGCCTCAGCCACCTCCAGCACTTGGGCTTTAATTTCTTTGTCGTTTTGAATATCACGAAGGGTCGTCTCAGTCTGCGGCATACCTTTCTTATCCTGGTAATCGTGGACCAGTATGGCCGCAACCATCAGAGCCTGGAATTGCGGATCCATCCCAACGGCTTTTGCTATCGGAACCGAAATCCCTCCAAATTCGAGCGAATGATCAAAACCGTGATAGCCCTCTTTCATCTCCTGCCAAAAAGGCTTCTCTGAAACCACCTCGAATAGAGCATCTACCGCCTTCATCAGGCCCCCACTCAGACCCATAAATTGACGGTGTATTCCATCCCAGAGATCAGCATAACTAACCATCCTCGCCTCGGAGCGAACGAGTGGGGTTGCTGCGACCGATCGAACCTGAGAATTAGCGTTGTCCGCCGAGTGCCAATAGGTTTTCCCAAACGCAAACAGAATTACTTTTTTAGCGCCTGCTTCATACGCCGCACGGGCTGCTTCCGCCAATGTCTCTCCACTTGTCCCGAGATCATCCACAATAAGGACTGTCTTACCCACTAGACTGGAATTCCCCTTGAAAGCTCCCTGAATATTCAGTCTCCGTTCTTCCAGACCGCCCTGGTCCTTCTGCCGTCCGGTACCCCTCACTTTAACAACAGCGTCGGGCAAATACTCAATGTTGAATTTCTCTGTACCTTCCGGATCACAGCCACGATTTAGGAGATCGGTCAGTGCCCTACCCAGAGGGACTACGTGGTTTGACGCTGAATCCCCTGAAGAGGGAACGACGGCAACAGCATTGATCTCGGCTAGATCTTGCTCAGAAAAGATGCCCGACAGTACCTCTGAGAGATAGCGAACGATCTCTTTAGCTATTTCTGGATCTTCTTTCGCATCAAGGATCGCCTGAGAGAACCAATCATTCTTATGCTCACTTCCGGCTCGATTTTTGGGATAATAGACCGCTGCAGACAAAAAAAGCTCGGGGCGGACTTGATCCAATTCATCTTTAGATATAAGAGTGCGAAGTCCCTCGTTGAGAAGCCAATGGCGATAGTAATAATCCGCATCCTTTTTCACATTGTCCAGGGCAAGCCAACGCTTACTCGACGGAGACACATGGGATTTCGGCCAAACCCGTTCTTTTTTTGCCCGCTCGCGTTCATAGGATTGAAGAACCGATGCCTGGATAAGGTCCTCACCCGTCTGGCGGTAAACTTCCTTGAACAATTCCTTTAAAATACCAAACCAGAGTTCCTGGTCATACTGATACCCATAAAGAGCTATAAAGGACGCCAAATTGTAGAGACGAGGATCCTTCTCTCCGGCTGCTTTGGGTTGCTTTGAGATCAATACTGGGTAGCGCTGTGTCAGATCATCGAGTGTTTTGTTGTAAAGCGGTGCGAGCTCGTGTCCATTTTTGATACGGTTATAAAAGAGATCAAATCCAAAGAGTAACGCAACAAACTGAGATGGATAGATGGCCTCTGCCCGTTTTTTCGCGATCCGTAGCGCCGCCGGTGATTTCCCCCCTGCAGGCCACAAGGCAAACTTAGAATTCTGTTGACCTCTAATCGTAACCTGCGAACCACGCCCCGTCCTTACATGGAACCCAGCGCTGCTATCATAACCCCCAGCTGCTCGGCGAACGCTGGCAATTGAATTTCCGATTTCCTGATAGACAATTATTCCCTCGGCAACGTCGACACCCTGGACCTTCACGACCCCAAGATCGGGATGAATAATCCATAACTCGTCGCTCTTCTTTGTATCAACCTTCCTGTCCGTTTCCGTTCTTTCAAATTTGCGCCAAAGGCTCTCAAGGGCGGCAAGATTGATATACCCATCGGATGTTATTACAGCGGTAGGTGTGACCCTCGCCTCGGAGCGGCCCAACCTGACACCGACTTGGGAGCGATCCATAAGGCTCTGCAAAGAAACATTCTTCTTGATCCGATCAAGGAATTTGTCTTTAACGGAATAAAATTCTTCCTGTGCGATCTCTCTCTGCATGATTCCGAGCAAAGCTTCAGTACTGCCCCGTATTTTCCCAAGAGCGGACTGAAAACCATCGTTCAGCGCCTTGCGCCAAACGCTTCCATCTGGCTGTTGCTCGAGTATCTCCAGAAAAGCTCTCTCTTCCCCCAAAAGCACATCCGGAATATTCTGTAGTTGAATATCGGCCATTGCGGCACGGTATTGGTCGTCCTCCCTCAAAAGGAATTCTCGATCGATCGCGAAAAATTTGTTCGTAGCTTTTGACAGCAATATATGTTTCATTTTGGCATCACGAACCTTAAGCGCGTATTCCAGCGCCCAGATAGCTCCAAGTCCCTGGAGGCGCTCCACAATGGTATCTTGCTGGCCAGACAATACATCGGTCAGTCCCGGTGTTAGAAATCCCTGATTCGTCCCGCCAGCCACGAACGTATACGGCACGACCTCGATCATTTCCCATTGATCAAATTGTTCCGTTGATACCTCCGCTGAATAAACATCAACGGCGTATGTTTGCTGATCCAAGAGCTTTGAAGCTTCGGTATAAATCCGGTCATTGCGGGCGGCTCTGGAAGAAGTCCACTTCAAAATGACAGGCACCAGCTTGCCCGTTTTATCCAGCAAAGACACCCCTAATACAGGACTTTTTCCTTCGACGAAATCCGATGTAATGGAGGATGAGGGAAGGCTGGCTTGCCCCCTCTCGTAGGCGATCCCCTTAAAGGTGATTGAATTCGACGTCAGCAGAGCGAACAAGTTTTTCCAGAAAGAGTCGTGTTGGATCACCGCATCGCCGTAAAAGTCATAATGAGCGAGACGCTCCAGCCCATAACGGAAAAGCGGAGTCGCATTCATCGCATCTACGTTCTCTGAAAACAAACCAAGCCTTTCAAAGGCCTTCAACAAATGGTCATTGGCTGAGCCTTTCAGACTCGCCCTTAAAGCATTTGCGAAAATTTTCAGCGACTCTTCTTCCGCCATTATCACCAGCATGACCTCATAAGCACTGTCGGAGGAGTATTCGAACTTCTTGAAAATCGAATCCATGAGACCGTCAACTTGTTCGAGATAAGCCCTGCCTCTCATCACTTCCTTCAGAACATCCTCTGGCAAATAGCGGATCATATCCTCTAGAGGGATTTGCCTCATCCGGTAGCTATGGAGCAACCTGAGCGAAGTCTTGGCAAGCAGCACGCCCAAAGCATCGAGAGCAGCTCCCTCTTGGCCGGAAGGCATAGCTTTTTTATAGATGGCTGGCAGCAACTGCATATTGATGAAATCATACTGCTCCTTACCTTCCGTGATTCTCATCCGAGTGAAAAAGTCCGCCAAGAGCGGGTTCTTCATCATCGCGCTGGTTACCGCGTTCCGGAAAGATATGGGAATTTCCCTCGCCTCGGAGCGGAGCAGGCGCTTCAAACTGTTGCTCGCAATTCTTCGATGAATTTTAGCTCTGGGATCCAAAGCCCTTAACGCGCTAAGATAGGATGGCTTTGCCTGGCTGGCGCGATCAAGAAGAGCGGTGACGGTCTGGGTATTGACATCCTTTTTCGTGATCAGCTGCTTGAGGCCATCGGTGAAGGTTCCGAGCTGGAATTCGAAGGTTTTCCAGATCCGGTCGAACGAATCCTTGCTGAATTTGTCGAGTTCCTTATGGACAATGCCGAGGATCTCCTCTTTGGTGCGTTTGGGACCCACAGTAACTGCATCCCCATGGCTTATGAGAAGTTCATCGATGTAGGGAAGGTATTTTCCCGCGTCGGTAATGCGGCCTTCCTTGGCGAGTTCCCTGATCACGTTATCGCGCCAAAGCTTAAGCGTCCGGGTCTGATCCTGTATCGGAAGCGCGTCAGTCAGCGCTTTCGCGGAGTGACGCATCAAGGCGTCAAAATAGGTGGTTTTAAGGAATTCCTTGAATGAGACTTCTCCTTTCATCACCTTGAAATAGTTCTCCTGTCCGGCAAGCGACGCGATCTTGGGCGTCACAACGGCATAAGCAATCCCCTTTTCTTTCAGGATCCTCTCTATACCATTCGTATGAAAACCTCCGGCCACCACGGCAACAGCCTGGAGTCCGGGGTTCGGAGTTCGGGGTGCTTCCTTTTCCATGATTGATTCTATCCGCTGATAAAACGCCTGATCGCGTTCCAAAGCCGCTTTATAGAATTCCAGAGCGGGAGCGAGGTTCTGCCGGAACGAGGTATCCCCGACAAGGTTGAGATACGCATCCGGCTCCTTTTGATACTTCGAAAGATCATCGTGGGCAAGCTCAAGTGTGACCATAGCCTTCAAGAGAAAGAGCTTCTGATACTCCTCAGCAAGGTCACGCTGCTTCTGGTTCTTAATGAGACTTTCCTGGACTTCCGGGAGAAACCGCCGGAGCTCGTCATAGAGCCGGCTGCCTTTGATCTCGGAGAGAGTCTGGGTGTGACCCAGTAGCATCTTGAGAGCCGGAGTAAGCTTGGGCTTTTTCCCGCTCTCTGCCCCAAGCTGACCAAGATACTGGAGCATCTGACCGGACGTGATCTGTCCCGTCATAAACGCCTGATACCGGTTGTAGAAATTCATTTCCGTCTTGACACCGAGTCCACGGAGATATTTTGTCTTAAAATCGTCGGCGATCTTCCGGACGAGGGGCGCAAGCGAACTCTGCTTCCCCGTCTTTTCATAACCGACCGAAGCGATCAGCGCGGGAAGCTCCTGATACTGCTCGACTTCGTTATCCCCTAAAGCCTGAGACGGTGATCCACTCAGAGGGATACCTGCCTGAGCGGGAACGGCAGCGGAATCTTTGTGAATCTTGAAAAGTCCTGTGAATTGCGAAAAATACATGAGGAGATCAAGTATCGGCGATTTCTCGGTCAGATACCCTTCCCACGCGTCCTGGTATTCGTTGAGTTTTTCATCATAAATTTTCGACCGCTCGCCATCGAGTTTCTTTTTGAAAGTGCTGAGCTGTTCAAGTAATGCGGGCTTTGCCTCCTGCGCGGCCAAATACGCGGAGTAATTTTTCTGATAAAGCGGCCAGTCTTCCATACCGATAAATTCACCCGCAGTCTCCTGAAATACCGACTCCATCTCCGGACCGGAAAGCTCCGCCCGTTTTTCATATCCAGCAAGAACCTTACGCTTAACATTAGGCTCCGGAAAGGCCCTGAGCAATAAGGGCTGCAGGGATCCCTTCGCACCCTCAAGCGCCGTGAGATTGACCCCGTATTCCTTACTCAGATGCCCCAGGATCTTTCGTATGTTCTCCTGGGCATCGATCACCGCATGCGCGTCTTGAATGAGAATGACAGTTTTGAGGGATCGGTTCGGAGCCGGAAGCTTGCTTTTTTCTCCGAACTCACGACTCCCAACTCCGAACTGTTTAGAAATCGTTCCCATCTCCGCGGGTATGGCGAGCTTGTCGAGAGGCAGAAAAGAAACAGCCGCGACTTCAGCGGGAGCCGCGCTGGCCGGAGTGCTCCAGAACACACTCGTCAGGGTAAACACAAACGCCACGATCAGCGCCGTGAGCCTTATCCCTATCCTGTGTTTTTGATGACATTTTTTATGCATAACTCATTCGCCTCTTCAAACCTGAAAAGCTAGGGACAAAAACAATGTAACTTTTCCATAAATTTAACTTTGCTGTTCCCTATACGTGACAACCAGGAACACCCACGATTCACCCAACATTTCTTCCCTATCTAAAATATGACATCCATAGCTAGTTATTACAAGGGCTTAATAGCTCTATTCTGAGTGGATTTCAATTCTATTTGATCTTATTGCTATTTATTGCTTTATGTTGCTATTTTATAAAAATTGAGACTTCCAAGGCCATTCCACCATTTAAACAAAATATTGAGAATAACTTGGAAGAGAACATGCCAATCCGTTTGACCTCAAAATTCTTTTGATGTTTTCCTTATGAAATCCGCAGTAGAAAAGAACGGAGATGTCTCGCGTCACTTTTTCGCCATACTTTTCCGGGAAATATTTGCTGAACGATTTAGAAAACCCCCAGCCGAAGCACTCTCGTGAAACCGCGCGGCGCCACTGATGTTTCGTTCCCACATTCTGGAAAGGTGTAGGGGATAAGGGAAACGGGGCCATTTTGGATAAGGGGTGGTTCGGAGGCGGGATGTTAGATCTTTGGATGAAAAGTAGTAGTCGCAGCGTTTTCTTTCTTTTGGTACTTTTCTTTCTTTTGTTAATTCTGTGGATACGGTGGATAATGCACAATCCGGTTCGGCATGATTTATTCCATCAGCCTCAGCGTTTAAATCAGCACCACGCCGCGCGTGCGGCATCTTGAGGCTCTGGATGCCCATGACGTAAATAATTCATCGTACGTCCACGGAGAGAGGAGAATCGCGCTATTGGCAAAGGTCACCGCTTCACCCCACGCCGTTCTTTGAGATTTCCACGTCTTGTTGATCCTCCGGCATCCACCCGGTGATCGAAGGGTGGCTATGTCTGCTAGCGGTACCACCATTATCCAAAATGGCCTCAGTCCGATTATCCCCTACAGGGGAATAATTATTTGATGAACCCCCTTAGTTTTTGGACCGAATTTGTTCATATATTCCATAGGGGAGTTGCACCCTACAACCCAAAATGGCATTTTAAGCCTAGGGGGGGGGAGGGGTATACACCTGCTCAAGCATTATTCGGCGTTTTCCCTCCGGCCAAAGTCCATCCCAAGAAGTTCCTTCCACGACTGTCACTCCCGCTCAGTAATCCATACATCCGATATGGCGTCAAGTGATCCGAATTCCATCGTTTTGGACGCCGGTTCGACAAACTCAATGAAAATTGTTCTTTTATTCGGTATGCGTATTTGTCTTAACTCGTTTAATTATATTGGGTTAAAACATATTACAAATTTCATGGAACCTACTTGACAAAATCACAGCCATCAGCTACTTTTCTAATATAAGGAACTACACCATATAACAACAAATAGCGCTAATGCAAAAATGACTATGATAAATCAAATGATAAAACATAAATTCTCATGTCTTTGGGTTCTATGCTTGATGTGTTACATTCAACCCATGATTTATAAATGAGCTAAAAAAGTTCTTAGCCGTCTATAGGGGAGAGAGATGAAAGCTTGTAAAACGAAAAGACGGGTTGCGCGAGTTGTGAGCTTGTTGACGCTTGGCTTTTTTCTTGTATCTCAGGTCACGTTTGCGAACCCGGGGGTCGGGATCGAGATCGCGGTAAACCGCGAAATGCCTGGTTTCTTGAGAATCGATATCCCAACGGAACTGGCGAGCCTCGATGGTATTTGGGAAGCCCCTCCCTCCTTGAATTCAAGAGTCATTCTCCATATCCAAAACGCCCACGCAAATTATGGCGCCCAGCAGAAGATCAAACAGCTTCTAGATTATTTGAACAAGACCTACGCCATCAAGACGATCTTTGTCGAAGGCGCGGCCGAGGATCTTAACCCCGATTATTTGAAACTCTTCCCGGATAAGGAGCGAAACGTCGAGCTTGCGGATCTTTTAGCACAGCAAGGGGAATTGACGGGCGCCGAGCTTTACCTTCTAGAAACAAATGATTCCACCGTCAAGGGCAGGGGCATTGAAGATGCGGCGCTTTACCGCCAGAACTACGAATCTCTCAAGAAAGTCTTTGGCGCTGAAGCCCTGGTGGACCGTTATCTCAAAGGGTATGAGTCCCGGCTTGAAGCGCTGTCTTCAAAGACCTTCACAAATGATCTCCGCAGAGTCCTCTCGGATTGGCAGAAATTCGAGAAGGGGCACCGTGAGTTCATGCCGTTTATTCGCAGTCTTGCCGGAGATGCGAAACGTGTTTTGAAGCTGGACCTGGAAAGTTTGTTCTCACAAGTGGAATGGCCGCAGATCACGCGCCTCTTGGTTCTTCAGGGGATGGAAAAAGATCTGGATACTACCAAAGCGCTTGAGGAGAAGGACAAGCTCGTCAGCTTTTTGAAGGTCAAAGGTGTTTCCCCAAGGATCATCGCCGAGGTAGAGAATTTCAAGGAGCAGCGCTTGAGCGTGCGACAGGGGCAAGGGGATATGATGCAGCCGCGGGATGTGCTCGAAGCTCTTATAAAGGAAGCCGGCCCCAAAGGTTTTTATTTCCGCGATTACCCCGCGTTCAGTCGCTATGCCGGCTATATGATCCTCAAAAGCGAGCTGGATGCCAAAGGACTTTTTGAAGAGATCAAAGTGCTCTTCGAGAAGATCCTGGACTCCCTCGCCGTGGGTGCTAATCAAAAGACACTGCTCCAGCTTTATCGGGACGAAGAACTTGCCCGGAAGCTCCTACGCCTTGAACTGAGCCGTAGGGATTGGCAGGAAGCGCTTGAGCGCAAGACCGAGGTCCAGATGGATTCCCTAATCTCCCGTCTTAAAGATCTTAGCATCGCAGTCACAAAAGAAATGAAGCTTTCACCCTCCGATCTTGAAGTAAAGACACTCAGCCCGAAATTCCGGGAGCAGGTGCTCGACCTTTACGCTGCGGCATTCAGCTTTTATGAATTTGCCCGCCAGAGAGAAACGATGTTCTATGAAAAGATCAATGCGGTAATGGGGGAAGGATCTTCAAGCAAAGCGATCTTGATCACGGGCGGTTTTCACACCGACGGCATGACCGACCTTTTCCGCGAGCATAACGTGAGCTACGGTGTCCTCACTCCGCGCCTCATGGAGAAGTCCGACGAGAAACTCTACCGGAACAGCATGCTCCAGAATGAGCAGCAACTTTTCTCGATCTCCTACTTAGAATTGGCGAATGGCGCTACTTCACTTGCGACACGAAGGGATCAGGGTTTTGATCCGGCAAAAGAACTGGGTGATTTGATCAAGGCTTTTCGCAGCAAGCTCCCTAAGGAATCCGCGACGGGACAGGGCGTTGCGGATGCTTTTAATGGTTCGGCAGCTGCCAAAGCGTTTGGAATTACACTTGAATTCCAGCCCGAGACATCCAAAGCGACCGGGATCGATACCTATAAAATGGCAGGCCTGGAAAAGTTTGAGGGCATCGAAGTGCCTGTAGCCCGTTCTGAGACGCGGGAAATAACCGGAGATATGACAGTGCAAGAGGCGGTTGATACTTGGATGGCATCGGCGGCGTATGAGCGGGCGAATCCCCGTGGTTTGGATGGAGGAAAGAACGC
>Ga0209083_1002065_pt1 | contig 20092 bp, 21 predicted proteins | sample AM7aDNAmetaG_FD_184132 | JGI IMG/M metagenome (GOLD analysis project Ga0209083, IMG submission 184132) | Freshwater microbial communities from Finland to study Microbial Dark Matter (Phase II) - AM7a DNA metaG (SPAdes) (version 3) | ecosystem: Environmental > Aquatic > Freshwater > Lake ...
CGCTTCCAGTAGCGGCCATCCCATTTAAGCTGGATGTACTCCTGCTTGGTCAGTGATACGATGGCTTTGGAAAATGGCGTTCCCTCCTTCCGGAAGACGGCGGGCTGATGGGGTGGAATGATTGGCAGTGGGTTCATGTGTTCCATAAACCGCATTTATACAGGAATTTGCTTCTTGTGTCCCGCAGTTTTTTTATGTCGTCAGTATGAGCTTTGTTGGGTCTAACGGGTTGGCCGAATATTTACCTCAAAACAAAAGAACAAAATTATTAAAAAAAAACAACAACCAACCATGGTCAATTAAAAAAAACAGCTTGGGTCTATTGCTTCAACATCAAGAAGACTAAGTTCCCAAAATGCAGATGCAACATTGTATTGCATAAATATTTGCTTTATTGTATGGCATTGTATACGAATTTCCAATTAAATAACGTCATGAAAATTCTGGCTACCGTACAAAACAAAGGGGGTGTTGGCAAGACGACGATTTGCCGATTGTTGTGCGAATATCTTTGTCGCAAAAACAAACGTGTCTTAGGAATCGATTTGGATTCCCAATGCAACTTCTCACGACGTTTTTTAACAATGGAAATTGACAATACTGACTTAGACGGAGTTCTGCCACCCATACATCCTGATTTTGACGAAAAAGAAGACTCTAATTGGGACGGACGATCATCCAGCGCAGATATTTTTTACAGTGGACAGGCCATGCCTTATCCAACAAGGATAAAAGGTCTAGAAATTATGCCGGGTAATGGCACCTTACTGCGAGCAGTTGAGTTGGTTCGAGCTGATGACGTGAAGGAAAAAGTCCATGATCGCCTTCACGCATTCCTTTGCAATGAAGATGTTCAGTCGCTTTACGACGTGGTTATAATCGACACAAGCCCTTCAAAAGGTCCTTTGACTATAAGTGCCATGCGTGCTGCCACACACATAATAATCCCAACGACTATGGAACCACAGACTATAGAAGGATTACATGGAATGTTGCAGCTTTGGCGAAGAGAGACGAAAAGACGACGGAGAGGTGAAGAATTGAAGATAATCGGTATCCTACCTAACATGTTTAGAAAGGGTGTTGCCTTACATGATGGTTTGTACCACACTCTAGCAAACGACCCAGGAATCGTCGATTTATTAATGCCTAACAAACTAGGCTTACGCATTGCCTTTGCCGAATCAGATCATCCCATGTCCGAACCAAAGAGTGTTTTCGACCTAGCTGAAAAAGATCCTGCGCGCATTGAGGCTGAAATTGTCTGCGAGCATATACTGGAGAAAATATTTTCATGAGTGGAAAGCAAAAGCGGTTCCTTGGGATGCCATTAAGCGCGGAAATAGCTAAAACCATACGGGAAGGACAAGAGGATGGTGGGGAAATCAATGTCGAGTCAATTCCATTGGGACGCATTGATGTAGATGAAGAAAACCCTAGAAGAACAGGGTTTTCTGCAAACAACATTGGCGATCCAAATACGGTAATTGGTGATAATGCTAATCTCGGTTTGATATGGGAAGGTTTACAAAATTTAGCGGCTTCTATTAAATCCGTTGGGGTTCAACAACCAATCAAAGTTTATCGCCATGGTGATCGCTTTCGCATAGCTTTCGGTGAACGCAGGTTTTTAGCGTCTCTAATCGCAGGAAAAACAATGATTCCTGCATGGATTCTACAAGAAAAGCCTCGGTATCTTCGTAACATTCAATACATTGAGAACATGCAAAGGGAAGACCTGACTGCCTGGGAAAGAATTTTGAATATTCACGGGATCATAAACGAATTCAAATTAAGCGGTACGGAAGAAATGACGGTCACTTTGTTGACCGATATATCAGGAATGTCCAAATCTAGGGCCAGCCATTACCTAAGCATCATTAATGGTCCTGATGAGGTTAAAGAACTCATCCGAACAGGTACTATTAACAACATAGAAAAAGGCGGATATCTTAGCCGACTCAAAAATGAAACAATGCGAAGCAAGGCAATACAGATGCTCAAAGAAGGTAAAGATATCAAATTTATCGACAAAGCATTGCAAGAGAAAAAAGTCCAAAACAGTGATCACACGTCTAACCCGACAAAATTGGGTAGACCAAGAACAAGAATCAACTTGGGGCATACAGCGAACAGCAATCTACTGCGAATAATAATGACCAGCATTTCTGTTAACGATTTTATTCTGCCTAGTAATGATAGTTTGGAATGGAATGATCTCGAAGTCGTTGCTGAACTTTGGAAGAATTTCATAGTTGCACTGGAAAGAGAAATCAAACAAAAAAGAAATTTGTGAGTATGAGGTTTTCAAAAAAGACTACGTACCGTCTACCTTCAGAATTGCGGAATAGCATGCTTGAATCCGTCGAAATGGAATATGGCAAAAAAGGGAAAAGCAAATGGATCAAAGAAGCAATAGACGGACTAATCGCCAAAGACAAAGGTCTCACATCTGTTGGCCTTGGCGAGGATTATGAAACCAATGACGCATCCGATGTGCTCGTTATTGACAGTGCGACTCTTGAAAAGCTCCAAACAGCCATGACGATGATCAGACGACAGGATCCTTTGTTTGAAGGTGTCCAATCAGCAGTGATTCGTGCGGCTATCAGGATGCGCTTGTTAGACCCCTCAGCTTGAAGCTAATTTTAGCTGCTACCATTGAATGATCGACCATTATCAATGCATACACCTGCATTTCTAATAAGTTGATTTGATTCTGGAACAAATTCCCCAAACACCAACGCCGTATCCTTAAGCAGAAACCCCGACAACACCGTTTGCGACGATCCAGTTCCCACCATGTAATGGTGTATGTTCTCGCCGCTTGCAGTCCGTACATGGTCTTTACGCTTGATGAAAAGCTTTTGCACCGTGTCCCAACGCCCGCCACCCCATTCATCGGTGAAATCCTTGAAGATGTTCGGGGTGACCAGCAAAACGCCATCGGGTACGACATGAACACGGGCATTCTTTTCGTTGTAAGGAATGCGTCCTTGCTCTATCCCCGTCCGTAGCCATTCCATAAATTTAGCGGCAGGGGCTTCCTTGTCCTTTCCGATATCACTTGTCTCCAATTCCGCCAGTTCTGCAATTTCACTGGATTCAGGCCGTGTCGTTTCTAAACTGGGGAATTTCTGGTCAAGCAGTGATTCCTTGCCATCGGGCGAATCGAACGATTCCAGCGCGTTTTCATGAATGGATTGTATCGGGACGTTGCCAGGTTCGGGCAATGGGTTTGGTTTTGGTTCGGAGTGTTTGTTTGACTCCGATGCCTTGGACGAAACTGATTCTGGGAGCTTTCGTGCTTTGTCAATGATGTGACCAAGCGCCCCAGCCGTTGCCTTGTCACCTGATAAATAAGCCAACCAAGCCGAAAATGCATGAGGGTCGGAGGAGAGCCAGGCAAGCCCGACAGGCGCAATGATGAGGTTGGCCAGCATCAGCGAGGCGCTTTCTGGAATGTTGAGATCGTTTTCCCTGTTGAATTCCACGCGATACCAGCGCACTGCCGGGTCGTCGCTGATGGTGCTTGACCACGGGTTCCATATCCGTGACCCGGTTTCACCGAACAGGGTGACGGTTTGCTCGCTGGTTGGCTTTATTGCTTCGCCAAGCAAGGCGAGGGTGAAGACGGAAAAAGTCCACAAATCCTTTTTCAGCACGGCTTCCTCGGGCGGCGCACCGGGCGGCAACAGATGGCCCTGGCGGATTTTCAATGCGGCGGCGGCGGTCTCCATGGCGAGGTCCAGCAATCCGCCCGGATGGGCGTAATGGTTTGGGGATGCCGGGCGCTGCTGGCTCCAGCAGGCGAAGCGGTGCAGGGTGTCGAGGTAGTACTGTTCGAAATGGGCTGGGGTCGTGCCGGCCAGTTCTTCGATGCGGTTGACGGCGGCACACCGGTGTGCCAACAACTCGCCGGGCGGCAGGACGGGTAGGGTGTCGGTTGGTGGCGGGTATGCCTGCTGAGTCGCCACAGCCAGTGACGGCGTGTCCTGTTTGGTTTGCAGCAAGCCGAAACGGGATAACACGGCGGAAAGCATCTCGGTCATCTGGGGCATGGGTTGTTGGCAGGTTGTTGTTTAATCCAAACGGGTATTTGGGGAGTCGGGAAGGCTTGCATGAGGCTTTATTATCTTACCGCAATGGGGGTTCAATGCGGCAAATGCAAATCGTCTTTCATGTATTCCATTGCATTGACCTTCCTAATCAGGTTGACCCTTGGATAGGATGGACAGGAAAGGCGGCCAGTTTCTGGGTTTGATGGGTTGTGGCCGCAGTCGGCCTAGTGGACCAATGGCGATTGGGCCTTGGCTGCGTGGAAAAAAGGCAGTGTGGAACAGGGCTTGAAAGCCTTGTTGCGTGTTTTGTTGCGGGATGGCAACAATCTTAATCTAATTTTAATGTAATCCTAATCCAATCCTCATGATCATTCGGTTTCGGTCGTGTAAGCTTTACGCAAACTATTCCCGCTAATGAATTTGAGGATTGCCATGCAATTGCATAACGAACTATTGACGACGATGGTGATGTACATCGGCCGCCTGGCCGCAGCCGGCCAGCTTCCGCTGTTGCGGCAGATTGGGCTGTCGCCGCCGCAGATCGAGCGGATCGGGCGGCTGTCGCTGGCGGAGATGAACGAGTTGTCCACTTTTGGCAGCCATTTCATGGATATCAAGGTGGATGCTGGGCCTTGCCAACACTGGCAACGGGCGGGCGGCGAAGCCGGATGCCGAAGGGCAGCACCGGATTTGCAAGTCATGGGTGGATTCGTCCGGGGAAGCCGATGCGAAGCTGCGCCTGCTCGGGGTTCACGAAGCCACGGGGTTTCCGGTCCGCGCCATCTAGCCGGTGGTGAGGGCTTGGGAGGGGCGGGGCGAGTTGCCCATCGCCGAGGGCGATTGCGGGCGCTGGCTCGATTTGCGGAGGCCTCCGCATGCCAAGCATAAGCCCGCCAGGCCCACGCGATATGACCAATCCGCCCGGTTGACCGAAGCGGCCTAGTCGTTTGCTTTCTGGTTTCCATATTTCTTGCTTTTGTATTGCTTTCACCCCGTCCACCACCATAACACGCTGCCGAGAGTCCATCCGCGATGAGTACATCCACTGCCCCAACCGAATCGACTGTTCAAGTCAAAAAATCCGTCCGTTCCACTTCTTTTTCCGCTTCCGCCCAACAACAGCCTGGCGCGTTGCGCAACCAGGCCCGGTTGGAAATCCAGACCCGGCAGGCCCAGTTCCTGTTGGGTGGGCGCACCGGGCCTAGGGGTATAATCGGGCTGTTGCAGTTCGGCCGCCGCCTCGGCGACATCTATCAGGCGGTGCAGCGGGACGACCCTTACGCCGATTGGACTTTGCTCCGTATCGAGGAGTCCATTGATGCCGCGAAGGCGTTCATCCACGAAAAGAACACTGCCACGGCGAAGGCGCTGAACGCCTTGGGTTCGATGAAGATCGAACTGGCCCGCACCGAGGAGCCTGCCTTGGTGGATTTGGCCTTCGGCACGCCGTATGGTTTCATGGGGGCTTATCTGTTGAGCGACTTCGACGAACTTTCCCGCAGTGTGTTGACCGCGCACCATTGCGCGATCATCGACCGCCGCCAGGCTGGGGAGTTGATCCGCGCCTGCGGCAGCGCGGTGCGCCGGGTGTACCAGTTGCCGGTGGCGTGGCGGCGCACCGACATCACCCGCGACGACGTGCGCAAGGGTAACGATGCCGCCGCCAACGCGGCGCAGTTGATGGGGGCTTTGCCGGTGGCGGTGCTGGACATGAGACAGCGGGCGAAGTTCGCGCCGAGGATAGCGGGGCGCTCCGATGCCAGCGTCGCGGGGGTTTCCGCTATCGCGGACGACGCTGGCAACGGGCAAACCGCCGCGGACAATGCGCCTCCCGCCCCCGGCACCCACGTCAACATGGACACTCACATCAGGAATTGATGAGTGTGATGGGAACAGTCGTTTCCGGTATGGCACAATCCAGCCAAATCCAAATCCAACTCCCTATCCGCATCCCAATTGGAATGCGGATAGGGGCATGGAAACGGGCAAGACGGTAAGCAATGGACGGTTTCTTTGCGAACATGTCAGGCTTTGCCGGGCAAGCGGTGGATTTCTGCGCTTCAGCCGTTACAGCCGACGATTCTGTCGGTGGCGTTGCGGCAAGCGCGGGAGTCGCGGGCGTTGTGGCCGTGGACGTGGTTGCAGGGGAGGATGGGCCGAGAGAGGCTAAAAAGGCAGGCAGCGGCAACCGCTGCGGCCACGACCCGAGCAGTCCGCGCTTTTTCGATCCGCCGGAAAAGCACAAGGACAGGCCCTTGATCCTGCGCAAGCTGGCGGAGAAAATCCGCGCCTATTTCGACGACCCCCGGCTGACCATCCCGTCGCTGGACCTGGCCAACGGGAAGGACCGCCAGCAGCGCTCCGAGCGCCGCGAGGCGTGCCTGGCGGTGTTGGGCTGCATGATCCATTTTCTTGACTTGGTGACGCTGCGCGTCGGCATCCCGGCCCAAGGCGGCTTTGGCGGGCTGACCGTCCCTTATCTGGCGGAATTGTCGGGCCTGGGTGTCCGGCGCACCGAGCGGGCCATCGGCGACTTGGTGAAGGCCGGGTTGGTCACCGTCTGCCCGCTGTGCCAACGCAAGGACGACCTCACTTACAAAGGCTATGCGGCGATCCGCACGGTCTCGGCGGCGGTGTTCGCGCTGTTCGGCCTGGGCCGCTGGCTGCCGCACGAGCGCGACAAGGCCGCCGCCCGCTTGAAGAAAAAGCGGCGCAAACAGGAGGCCGCCGAACTGGCCAAGGTCCGGCTGGCTTTGGGCAGTCTCGCCAATAAAACCGGGCAACCGGGCATGCCGGGTTTGCCTGACCATGGCGGCGCATCCGCCCCCAATCCACCGAAGGCCGACGGCCCCAAGGGTGCGCTTGAGTACCTGGCGGCCATCAAGTCCATGCTCAACGGCAAAGACCCGCCGCTTTAAACTACAACCCAGTCCGCCCCGGCCACCCTTAGCCATCCCCCAGGCACTTGACACAAAGTCGGCACGGGCCGATTTTGCCTGTCGCCCGAAAGCACCCAATATCCATTCCGTTTCAGTCCCGGTTCGCCACGCGAATGGCGGACCCATTCCGGGCTTTTGGCCAAAACTACCTACGATCCGCCCTGTCCGTCGCCGACGGCGGAAATAAGTGTCGGGCGATTGTGGATAACTTCCCCGCCTGTGGAAAACACCGGGCCGAGTGCCAATTTAACTGTCTGGCCGTCGGCTATTAAGTGGTGTCGCTTAATCAGGTTTTTTTTTCAGTACAAAGGCAATGCAATTGACGAAAGGGCAGGGCAGCCATGTTAGGCTATAATGACCGGGTCAATCCCATAGTTTAGATGAAACCGATGATTCCACACGCGACCGACACAATCGAAATCCGCGCCAGCCTCGACGGGGCGGGCTTGCGGTTTTCCTCAAACCTCATGAGCTTCCTGGCCAACCGCAAGAAGGGTTATAGTTTCCATTTGGGCGACTGGCTGCAATCCTTGGACGAGGACACGCTGGGGCATTTGCAGCAGCTTGCCGAGACGGCCCTGCACGGTGCGCCAGCCATCGGAACCGCGCTGGAAGACTTGGTGCTGGTGGTTATCCACGCCCTCGCCGCCGAACGAGGGGCCGAAAAGATTGCCTTCGGCGAGGAGCAACTCGGCAGGCATGTCGAACTGCTGTGCATGCTGGCGACGTTGGAGCGGCTGCGCCGCCGGGGTCTGCTGGCCTACGCCAACGTCATGAGTTTGGAGTTGGATGCCGACAACGCCATCGTCCTGTCACCGGAGGCGTTTGAGCAGGAGGGGGACATCCGGCGGCAGATGCTGCGGGGATTGCATTGATATTTTGCCTCTGTGCAAGGGGAATGGTAGGACGATTGGTGTCGGTTATGTTGATGTTGCAGGCCTGCCATGTTGCGCAATCCCAACCATCACTGTTGTGAGATTCCTCCCGGCGAGATCGAGATCAGTTGCGTCCGCGCCCAGGGTCCGGGCGGGCAAAACGTCAACAAGGTGTCGAGTGCGGTGCATTTGCGTTTTGACATCCGCGCATCCTCCCTGCCTGAAGGCCACAAAGAACGGCTGCTTGCGCTGAACGACCGGCGCATCAACGACGATGGCGTGGTCGTCATCAAAGCCCAGCAGCACCGCAGCAAGGAATTGAACCGGCAAGACGCGCTGGACAGGCTGGATGAATTAGTGAGCAGCGTGTCCGCCCCGCCCCGTTTGCGCAAGCCGACCAAGCCCAGCACAGGCTCAAAGCAGCGGCGCTTGGAAGGCAAGTCCCAACGCAGCCAAACCAAAGCCCTGCGGGGAAAGATCGTCGGCGATCATTGAGGGCATCGGGTCAGTTACCGGTGGGTTGCCATGAAAGGATTTTGCAACTTTCATCGTCGGGGGCGCAACGAAATTGCATGAGCGTTAGGAATCCAAACCGTCCGTGCGCGAGACCTGGAGTTGGCGGCCTTGCCCGTCCGTCCAAAGGTCGATTTCCCAAGGATTGCAGCAGACTTCGCAATCCTGCACAAAGTGCCCCTCCACATCCGATTCCAGATAGATTTCCACCGTTTCGCCGCAATAGGGGCAGGTAACGATGAACGGGGCGTTCATTGTTTCACCGCCACAATGATTTTCCCACGCGCCCGGCCAGTCTGGCCTTGCTGCAGGGCGGCGTGGAGTTCCGCCAAAGGATGCACACTGTCGATGACCGTGCGCAACTGTCCGTTTTGGGCCAGCCCGCCCAGATAGGCCAAGTCTTCCCGGTTCGGCTTGGCGAAAGTAAAACGGACGCGCTGGCGACTGTAAAGGGGCAGGGTCAGGCTGTGCAGGATGAGGCCCGCTTGGGGCAGCAGCGAGACATACACGCCATCTCTGCCGAGGCTGGGGTGCCAATGGCTGAAAGCCTGGCTCATGACCGTGTCGAAGATCAGGTCGAAAGGCCCGTGCTGCGACATCGCTTCGTTGCGGGTATAGTCGATGACCGCGTCCGCGCCCAGGCTGCGCACCAGGTCGATGTTGCGGGTGCTGCACACGCCGGTCACCTGCGCCCCCAGTGCCTTGGCGATTTGGACGGCATAATGGCCGACGCCGCCCGATGCGCCGACGATTAACACGCGCTGCTTGGCGACCAACCGCCCTTGGTCGCGGAGCGCCTGCAAGGCGGTCATGCCAGCCAGGGGCAACCCCGCCGCCTCTTGGAAACTTAAATTGCCAGGCATCACCGCCACATAGGCCGCATCTACGACCATATACTCGGCCGCCGCCCCGTAGGCCCGCATCGGCAACATGCCAAACACGCGCTCCCCAAGTTGGATGCCCGTGGTTTGCGGGCCTAGGGCTTTCACCTCGCCTGCGAAATCAAAACAGGGGGTGGCGGGAAACCGCACCGGCCTGACCCAGCGCAGCAGGCCGCTGTGCAATTTCCAATCAATGGGGTTCACCGCACTGGCCGCCACTTCGACCAAGGCCTGTCCGGGGCCTGGCTGCGGTGTCGGCACTTCGGCCATGACGAGTTGTTCAGGCCCGCCGTACGCTTTGAATTGCATGGTTTTCATCTTTTTATGTCCGGTTGTGAAATGCACAAAAAATACGCCAATCCGCTAGTTCTTTCCGAGGCTGACAACGAGCACCCCGGCCAATACCAGCAATGAACCCAGTAATTGATCCCAGCCCATCACCTCCCCGAGTACGGCATAGGCCAATCCAAGGGTGGCGACAGGGCCGATGCTGCTGATGAGCGAGGCACGGCCCGCACCGATGCGCTGGATTCCCATCGACAGCAGCAGTGAGGGCAGCACCGTCGAGAACACCGCCATGCCCAGTGCGAAAGCGTAGACGGGTGGTTGAACCTTGAGCGCCGAGAGCGGATGGGTCAGGGCGAATTGGGCCAGACACGCCAGACAAGCGGCAGTCATGCCATACGCGGTAAACCGCCGTGGCCCCAGTTTTTGGATGACCCGGTGGCAGCCCATCAAAAAAGCCGCATAGGCCACCGTGCTACCGAAAACCAAGCTTGCGCCCAGCAGCATGCCGGGCTGCCCAACTGAAACCTGCCGGTGGAAAACCAGCCCAATCCCGCTGTAGCTTAGCATCAGCGCGGCCATCTCCTTAAGCCTGACGGGTCGTCCCAAGAAAAGGAAGGAGAAAATGACGACCAGGGTCGGATAGAGAAACAGGATCAGCCTTTCCAGACCGGCTGAAATGTATTCCAGCCCCCAGAAATCAAGAAAACTGGCGAGGTAATACCCCAACAATCCCAGGCCGGACACGGCAGCCGCATCGGCCCTGCTTAGTTTGCCTTGGGCCGAGGCTGGCTTCCCTGAAACCCCCATCAACAAAAAGAACGGCAGCGCAAAGGCCATGCGCAGCGCGAGCAGGGTCACGGCATCGACTTGATGGAGGTAAGCCAGTTTGACCAGGATGGCCTTGCCGGAGGAGCCGATGGCGGCGAGTGCCACCAACAGGCTGCCCGTCATGGCGTGGGTGTGGCTGGCTTCATTCGGCTGGACGGCTGGCATAATAAGCCTTGAAGTTGAATGCGGGTTGCGGCATGATGCAGACAGTTACAGATGGCCCGCAGCGCTTAAGCGACGGACTCAGCATTGGGCAAACCCTTGGTGGACGACGGGGGAAACCCGGCGCGGCATATGCCGCCTTTCGCCGCAGTGGAACACAGAGGAACGGGTGCAATCGCTTGTCCATGTATGAAAGGTAACATTGCCTGACCTGAGTTTGCAATCACAACAGACCTTGGCAAATCAGCAGGCCCTTGGGTTTTGTCTTCAGATACCGCGTTCATTAGAGGAAATAAGGAAAAAATGCGTTTGCTTTCATCCCCCACCTCGCCCTATGCGCGGAAAGTCCGCATGGTGGCGTTGGAAAAAGGTTTGATGGAGCGGATCACGCTCGTCACGCTCAACCCGCTCGACGATATTGCGGTGCTGGCCCCCGTCAATCCATTGGGCAAAGTGCCGGCGCTCGTGTTGGATTCGGGCGAGGCGATCTATGACAGCCTGGTCATTTGCGAATACCTTGACCAACTCGACGGCCGGCCTGCGTTGATCCCTGCAAAAGGCGATGCCCGATTTCAAACGCTGACCCTCCATGCCCTGGCGCAGGGAATCACCGATGCTGCGCTGAATAGCGTGATGGAGAGGAGAAGGCCAGCGGAACAACAATCGCCCTTCTGGCAGGAGCGCTGGCAGTCGGCAATCCGGCGGGGCCTAGAAAGTTTGGACGGCCAGCCTAGGCTTCGCACGGACGAATGGGATTTGGCGAAAATCGCCACGGCCTGTGCGCTGGGCTACCTTGAATTCCGCCTGCCGGATCTTCTTTGGCCCGAGCGAACTAGCGTTTTGCAAGCTTGGTGGGATAAGGCCAAATCACGGCAAAGCTTCGTCGAGACATCCCCTTAACCCTAAAAGTATAATCCGTATTATGCGTGCATTCCTCGTTTTACTCGTCATTGCCCTGCTTGCCCTGTCAATCGTTATCCTGCTGGCGCTGGGCCTGTGCCTTGGCACGGCACATCTGATGGTTTATTTCGTCCCGGCCCTCGACCTGGCCGGCGCACTGGTTCCCGCCGCCATCTTGGCAACCACGGTCATCATCATGTTCGCCAGCGTGTTCAGTGCTTGGTTTTCCGCAGGCATCAAAGATGCGCTCCGGCCCCCATACGGTTACGATGATGATGACGGCGATGAAGATGAGGAGGAGGATGAATATGAGCCGGAACCTCCCTTGACAAAGTTTCGGTCGTATCCTATCAAGAAAAACCGGCGCTCCTTTCAACGTTCCAAGAAAACATAACGGCATGATAAAAGTCGGGCGCAATGACCCCTGCCCTTGTGGCAGCGGTAAGAAATACAAGCAATGCTGCCTGCTGGAAGCTGAGGCGGCACGGCCGGCGGGCGACCGTTCCGAGGCCGTCCCGAAGGCAATCCATTGGCTCACGTTGACGCGGGGCCGGGCGGTCCGCGAGGCACTGGACGAAGGGTTTTTCGGCGGACTCGACGAGGAAGAGTATCAGGCATTGATGGGCATGGAACCTGACACACTGGAAGCCATCATGCTCAATGCCATGGAATGGCTGTTGGCAGACGGGTTCATCGCCATCAACGGCCGTGATCGCCGCGTCTCGGAGCTACTGCTCACAAAGGGCGGACCCCTGTTGTCCGCAGAACAGCGGGAATGGATTGCCCTGATGGCATCCAAGCCGATCAGGCTCTACGAAGTGGCCGAGGTGATTCCGGGGGAAAGCATGCGCCTGCAAGACCTCTTGCTTCCCGGCCGCGCCCCCGTCCTCGTCCAAGAAAGAACCGGATCGCAGCAAGCCGTCAGATTCGACCTCATTGCGGGAAGAATCCTGCCGGTTGCAGACCATTTTGAACTGTCCGGTGCCGTCTATGCCATTCCCCGCAACCGCAGCGACGGCTTGATCGCGCAACTGCGCCATGAATTGGAGGATGCCGACCCTGACTCGTCCATTGCCAGGGAAGTCACCGGTTGCCTAATCCCCGACCATTGGCTGAAGTTGTTTGTGGCTCCCCCGGAAATCCCACAGTTTGTCGATCTCATCACGCAAGACCCCATCCTGCTGGTCACCGACCACTACCGGGTCCGCGATTGGAACGCCCTGGAACACGCCTTGTCGGGCGAGGCCGATGTCGAAGGCAACCGCAGGGATGGCTGGGAACGGCTGTTTGAAAGCGGGGACGGGGTGGAGCGCAGCAGTGCGGCGATCAATCCGGGTCAGCGCCCGGACCGGTTAAGCGTGTTCTATCGCACCCAGCCGTATGCCGACACCGGGCGGACTTGGTTTAATGGGCTTGCAGGCCGGTCTGTCGCCTTCCTCAGCCGCGAAATCAGCGACCCTAAGGGGGTGCTCTCCAAGCGGCTGTCGGGCGGGAACCCCAGACCACCGGCCCAGGCGCAATTGCCGCCGGAAATATTGACCGAACTGGTGGGGAAGCATATCCGGCAGTTTTATCAGCATTGGGCCGACCAGCCGCTCCCGGCGTTGGGCGGCAGCACCCCGCGCGAGGCGATCAATACGGCGGAAGGGCTGGAGCAGGTCAAGTTCCTGCTGCATTCCTATCAGCACGGCGAAGACCGGCAAGCCAAAGACCAAAACCGCGAAGCGGTGTCCTATGACTTTCTCTGGCAGGATTTGGGGATCGCACCGTAGAGGCCGGGCCGGATGTCGGCACGGGCGAGCCAGACCATCCCGCCAAGCTTGCCCCGGTGGCCCGCTTCAATGCGGGGCCTGATTGCCTTGTTGCCGGGTGGATGGAGGCAGAACTTCACAGGGTTCGTAAAGGTTCACTCCGGCATGAACAGATCCAATTGCCCCGCCAGCGGAGTTTGCGTTTGTCCCAAGGCCGAGAAACTTACGCCCAGCAGGCGAACCTTGCGCGTTCCGGCTTCGGTGCGGGCCAGGAGTTCGTCAAGGTGGGGGATGACATCACGGGTGTCGCGGAAGGGCCGCCCCAGCGTATGGGCGCGGGTGACTAATTCGAAATTGTCGTATTTGACTTTGACGGTCAGGCCGCTGGCTTGGAGTCCGTGCCGGGCCAGTTTTTGTAGGACACCTTCGGCGAGTTGGGCCAGATGCCCGAGCATCTCGGCCTTGTCCGAGAGGTCGACGGGAAAGGTGGTTTCCGCCCCCCAGGATTTCCGTGGTCGGTTGGGGATGACCGGACGCTCGTCGATGCCGCGGGCGATTCGGTAGTAGTGTTCTCCGACTTTGCCGAACTGCTGAACCAAAGCGGTTAGGGACAGCCGCTCCAAATCCTTCCCGCAACGGATGCCGAGCGCCTGCATTTTGGCTTCGGTGGCCCGCCCGATGCCGTGGAAGCCGCCGATGGGCAGTTCGGCGATGATGGCCCTGCCCTGTTCCGGCAGGATCAGGCAGAGCCCGTCGGGCTTGTTGCGGTCGGAGGCGATTTTGGCGAGGAACTTGTTGTAGGAGACCCCAGCAGAGGCGGTGAGCCGCGTCGATTCCAGGATGCGGCGCTTGATCGCTTGGGCGATCCGCGTGGCAGAACCTTGCAGGAGCGGGCTGGCCGTGACATCCAAATAGGCTTCGTCTAGGGAGATGGCCTCGACACTCTCCGTGAATTCCTGGAAGATCGCGCGGATTTCAGCCGAGACCGCCCGGTACGCCTCAAACCGGGGCCGGACGAACACCGCCTCCGGGCACAGCCGGTAGGCTTGGCTGGCAGGCATGGCGGAACGGATGCCAAACACCCGCGCCTCGTAGCTGCAAGTCGCCACCACCCCGCGCGAGTCCGGCGCACCGCCCACCACGACGGGCTTGCCACGCAGTTCGGGGAAATCGCGCTGTTCCACCGAAGCGTAAAAGGCATCCATGTCGATATGGATGATCTTCCGCAGGCTGCCTGTCCGGGGTAATTCATCATGGGCCATTTAAAATATATTGCCTAACAGACTTATGTCAACAGTGTCTGGTGAGAGTAGCGTTTGGTATTCACTGTCACTAAACTATACCACTTTACTGGCTGGAGATTGTCAAGGGACAACGCTGGCATCGATTCCGTATGAAGCATAACGTCGAGGGCATGGATGTTTCTGCCGTGCGGATTATGATACAAGGTTACTCGTGTTTGAATCAAAAAGCCGGTTCCGCGCAATTCTGGCGGCGGCTAAACCCAGTGTCTATTCTAAATCAAAGTCCCATCGTGGAATCTTAAGGGGTATCACCATGACGTTTATCAATATTTTGCTGGTAGTGGCCGCGCTGGCCGGGGCTTGGCAAGTTTATGCCAAAGCCGGTCGCGAAGGCTGGGAGGCGATTGTGCCGGTCTACAACCTTTACGCACTGACCTTGATAACCGGCCAGCCGTGGTGGCTGCTCGTCCTGTGCTTAATCCCGTTGGTCAACCTGGTTGCCATCGGGTTTCTGAGTTGGAAGCTGGCGGAGTGTTTCGGGCAACGCTGGCCGTTCGCCATCGGGTTGGTTGTGCTGCCATTTGTGTTCTACCCGTTGCTGGGCTTCGGCGATGCGAAATACACGCCACCGCCTCTGACCGGCCAATAAGGGCTGTTCTTTCCTCTCTCTTTGTAAAACCTGCCCACCTTCTTTGCCAAGGACATCTTTTACCCATGGCCTACCGCCTGCAAGCGGACATGCTTGTCCTTGTGCATTTCGCATTCATCCTGTTCGTCCTCTTCGGCGGGTTCATCGTGCTTTGGCGTCGATGGGTGGCCTGCCTCCATCTTTCGTCTGCCGCCTGGGGGGTGCTGGTTGAATTCAATTCTTGGGTCTGCCCCTTGACCCCTTGGGAAAACGCTCTTCGCGCCAAGGCCGGTGAGTCGGGGTATGGAGGGGGATTTGTTGAGCACTATCTCGTGCCGCGGATTTATCCCGTCGGATTGACACCACGGATTCAGGTCTTACTAGGATTCATAGTCCTTGCCATGAACTTGGCAATCTATGCCTATGCGCTTACCCGGTTGCGTATTCGGTCAACCGACTGAACCTCAAGATATCTAAAGCCCGTAGTATCGAACTATCGTATCACACGGTCGATTAACACGGTTCATAGTCAAAACAGATTAGCCGACATAGGGTTTAAATGCTGTGAGTGTTGAGAGGATAGAAAACGTGCAGAATCCTTCAAAAACCCTGCCATAACTTTATTTCATCATAGTATCAATTTGATCTTAAAAAGCAGTGACAGTTTGCTGCGGAAGAACCAAGGCATCCATAGGTTGGCATAACCTGCGTTTCCCTTCAATCGAATGTCATAAGGCATGGTACATATGGAATATCCAGATTACGCTTATCCTATCCATCGCCTTACCTGTCGATTTTCCAGCGGGCATTATCGGTTGTTTGCGTATTCTACGCCCTTTGGTTGCCGATGGAGTTTCTGCGAAACAGCAACATATAGGCAACGTTAATCAGTCCAATTTGGCCTGTCTTTGCTATAGATTAATGCATGATCTTCTGGATGCTGCTTTGGACACTGCCGCAACACAGCGGGCTTTTCACCCCTTGGCATACTGCCGCACAATCAATTTCCATTGCCCGGCCATACCCTGCCGCAATGCCATCCGGCCCGGCGAAAAATCTGCCGAAGCGGACACGCCCCCTGTCACTGCCGTGCAGTGACAGGGGGCGGCTGCGGCAACCGGCGCGGCCTGCGATGGAAAATTTGACATGACGGCCACATGATGGCACTCTTTTAACCGCGAAACCGTGGCGACTGCGTACTCAGCCGCACCCTTTGCCGCCGCGTGCCCACACTGCCGGCGGCGGGCCTTTCGGCCCTGTGGGCATTCTTGGGCTTTTGCCTTGCATTGCGGGATTACCCGATCCCTTATGTTTCATGTAACTGCCAGAGCCAACCTGTCCAGGGTTGGGTATCCGGCACTCCCCAGCGTTGTGTGAATTTGCAACGCCTACCCAGCCAGTCGGTTTGTTTCCGACATCCCTTAGTGGCAACAACGGCGGTGTGATTTAAACCTCCGCAAACGCCCTTTCCACCCCTGCCATGACGCCACGCCTAGCCGTGCCTGACTGGTTATCTCCAATTGCCGAAGCGGTATCCCAATCCGCCGCCTTAGGCCTCTCTCCAATCTGCTTAAAACTGCGGCCACGCGGTTTCAAGCCCCCCGCACAGCCGGTTAAGCCGTCGGGCCGCTGTGCGTAAAGCCAACGACGCTTCGACGTTTATTTGCAACAGCTTAAGCCCGTCGAACCGCATACGCGGGACTGTCATTTCGGATTGACAGCAAGCCTTTTCCCTTACGGGGTCTCGATTATTTCGAGTCGGCATAAACACTAACCCAGCGAGTAATCCGCATCCGGCCCGGTTGGCATCGGGCCATTGATTGTTTTCATTGCGCGAGGCTTTATGGACGATTTGCAATGGGATTTGAAGAAACTGACAAGACAACACCGGGAGGACTCCATCGGGACGCAAACGGCGCGGTATCAGTCGCTGGATTTGATCGCCCGCCAATTGAAGGAAATGGGGTATAGAAACATGAGGGCGGACTCCCTCAAACCCAAACATGCCGAAGCCCTGGTGCGGCGGTGGCAGGGGGAGGGACTGTCGGCGGGGACTATCAAAAACCGCCTGTCCCACCTGCGCTGGTGGGCGGAGAAGATCGGCAGGCCCCATGCCGTCCCCGACGGCAACGGCAGGCTTGGCGTTGAAAACCGGGTTTATGTGCAGGACCAAGGCAAACAAACCGGCTTGGACCCCGACAAACTGGCCCAGGTCAACGATGCCCACCTGCGGCTGAGTCTGGAATTGCAGGCCCACTTCGGCCTGCGCCGCGAGGAAGCGATCAAATTCCAACCGGCCTATGCCGTTCGCGATGGCTACATCCATTTGAAGCCCTCATGGACCAAAGGCGGCAGGCCACGCGACATACCGGTCAGGAACGACGCGCAGCGCGAATTGCTGGAACGCGCCCGCCAGTTGGCGGGCAACGGCTCGCTGATTCCTGCGGGGCGCTCCTACGCCGAGCAAAAAAACCGCTACGAGCGGGAGACGCGCAGAGTCGGCATCGCCGACGGCGACCGCAAGGCCCACGGGCTGCGGCATGGCTATGCCCAACAGCGCTATCTGGAACTCACCGGCTGGAAAGCCACCCATGCCGGGGGTCCAAGGCGGGAGGAACTGACACCCCAACAGCGCGAGGCGGACCATGCCGCTAGGCTCGTCATCAGCCAGGAAATGGGCCACAACCGCGAAGAAGTCACAGCGGTTTATCTGGGGCGGTAGAAGCATCTTGATGGCAAGATGGGGAGGAATTGCCCCATCAAAACAAACCAGGCCGACGGACAGCATAAACCCTTGCCAACCGCTGACAGGGTTTTCGCTGGCGGTTTTGGCTTGCCTGTAGGATCATTCCGTAGGCTGATGGCACTGTGGCGATGATGGGTTATTAACACGGTCAGCCTATTCGATTGAGCCGCTTGTCGAATGGCTTTGCGAAATCGACTTTGATAAACCGATAAACCTGTCAGAAAATTGATGAATGACACATCGCTAAATAAATATAGTATTTATTGAATCGCACTGATGGAGGGTAATAATGGTTGAATGCGTGGAATAAAAAAATAGTGATTGACGTTAAAATAACCAAGAATTTGGCAGATGGAATAGTATATAATAACAGGCATAAAAACGCTGGTTTAGTCAGATCAATAAAACAGTCGGCATGCTCAAAATCTGCCAATGTTTCCGATCAAGAATAGAATATTTAATAATCATAAAGGATATGGAATGGTGGGGCAGTGGAGTTATATAATGGGCCGTGCCATAATTTAAAAAAACTCATACCGAACTTGTGTCGCTATTCAATCTAAATCTAAGCAGACCCGATAGAAAGGCAAAAAGGCAACCCCTATGTTGAAACGAATTGACTGGATGCGGCCCCTGGCTTTGTCTTCCTTGCTGTGGGCGTTGATGTCCGGGCAAGCGGGGGCGGATGAACCCATGTCAAGCAACTTGGGATTGCCGCCTGCCTGGAAATCCTGGGATCGCATGACCGTCACCGCGCCCGGTTTCATGTCCAAACCTAAGACCCTCCAGCTTCCGGATTTCCTGATGAAGCTGTGGGCCAAGGAAATTGCCGAGAACGACCAAAAATTCCGCGACGAGGGCAACGCGAAGCTGTTTTACAAAGATGGACATGCGCCAGCCGAAGCACTCTATTCTGTTTACCAAGATGGCGGCCAAACAGTGATTGTCAGTATTTTGAACGTAGCCAAGTTTTGCCAGGATGGGCCGAATGACGCAGCCAGCACCCAACTCCACTCCGTCTGCCCCGTCCGCGTGACCGTTGAACGGGGCGGGGAGTCTAAAAGTGTCGATTACCCGGATGCGTGTTTTTTGGACATCACCTATGGCAACCCGCCGGGCGGGCCCAACCCCGTCACCAACGCGACGCTGGTCCGCTATGACCATCAGGCTGGCAGGGTCGATCTGATTGCGATCCGCGACAACCGTTCCTTGCCCCAGTGTTCAAAACGCCTGAAGGTCCCGGTGCTGTGACCCGAGTGTTCTTCCGCCTGTTATTGGTGCTGGCCCTGTTTTCGGTGGGGTGCGGATCGGTTTCGGCCCAGCAAATGGGTTCCAAGGTGATGGTCACCGCCGCGCAGGTTGCCGCAGCCGTCGCCAATTCCCCGTTAAGCCCCGCGCTCAAGGCTTACGCCGCCGATATCGGCAATCTCGCCATCAATGTCGAATCGGGCGGCAACCTGGGCGTTTACAACGGAACCTGCTGCACGGGCGTGTTGCAGGTGAACACTGGCGGTTTGAAAACGTATTGCCAGTGTACTCCCCAAGAGTACGCCAACATGAGTCTCCAGCAGCAAGTGGACATTTGGGCGCAAGTCACCAACGTCAATGCCAACAATGCCACCGTCTGTCAGTTGATGGGCCTTGGTAGCTTCGGTGGGCATCCGGTGACCGGGGCGATGGTGTTGTCGTGTATCCAGATCGGCCCTGGCAATTGCGCCAAGACGGTCAGTGCGGGTACGTGCGCGACCAGCGCAGGGTCCGACGGCAACGGCAACAACTTCTGCGACTTCGCCGCCAAGATCAATGGCGGAACCGGTTCCAGCCCGGTCATGGTAGGCGATGGCGGCACCCAGTCGGGCGCGGCCCCGCCGTTGCTGCCTGCGGCGAACTACCAGTACCCCTCCGTCGAAGAGGCGTTCCTTGCCGGGGCGGGCGTGGATGTGGGCCAGTCGAAGGACGCGATCCTGTCGGCGCTGTCCGTGGCGATGTTCCTGTGGAGTGCCTGGGTGGCGTTGGCCCAGTACCTGTCGTGGCGCAAGGGCCGCATCGACTGGATGACCCTGCAAAACAACATTGTCTCGTCAACGGTCTTGACGCTGCTGGTTTTTGTGATTACCCTGACCTGAAATTCCAAGCGTGGCGGCTGCGTTGTTACGTCCCGCTTTGATTTAGGCTGATCGTCCCGCCCTATTCCAGGTGAGAAACAGGGGGATGTCCCGCGTTGCACAAGGATGGACACGCTCCTTTTGCATTGCGGGACAGTTTGGCTAGTCACC
>Ga0209083_1002066_pt1 | contig 20074 bp, 18 predicted proteins | sample AM7aDNAmetaG_FD_184132 | JGI IMG/M metagenome (GOLD analysis project Ga0209083, IMG submission 184132) | Freshwater microbial communities from Finland to study Microbial Dark Matter (Phase II) - AM7a DNA metaG (SPAdes) (version 3) | ecosystem: Environmental > Aquatic > Freshwater > Lake ...
TATTACCGAAAGCCTGTAAAGTTTATAACTGTTGGTTGTATCGTGAGTCGGTATTCCTGACAACCAGTGCATTGAAAGGCCTGCCAAGCGTGAAAGGAACTGCTTGACCGGCGGCCCTCCGATAAGTTTCCCTCCCTTCATGTACCGCGAAGGACACACTATGTCATAACCCTTGTTTGCAAGCCCGACCATTTCATCAAGTATAGAATAATCATCAGACATATCAGCCATGGTAATCAGAACAAAATCCGCGGCAGAGGTTCTAAAACCTGTTTTAATGGCGTTGACAACGCCTCTCACGGGGTTCAGAGAGAATTTTATTGGGAGCATAAGTTCCGGCGCAACATTTCGCGCGGCGGGTACGGTAGTGTCCTCAGGAAAATCGAAAACAATATTCACCTGAAACTCCGCGTCTGTTATTTTCCTTGTGTTTCTGTCTATAGCCCTTAGGGTTTCCCCGATATTCTCCGCTTCATTATATACAGGTATCACTATATCAATCTTCATTCGGTCTTCCATCCTCAGTCTTCTGTCTGCCGGCTCCGCCGGATTGCTAATTACTGATTACTAATTGATAATTAAAACTAACGAATTATTGAGCAAACCGTGCTAAATTCCCTGCTGGTCTTTAACCCTCCAACCCTCTACTTTATATTCCCCCAAGCTTAATCTGTTCTTTAATCCACGGGATAATCTCGTCAACCGCTTTCTCAAGACTTGTGTTCGCTTCATAGCCCAGCAGCACTTTTGCTTTAGCGACATCCGGAACCCTTAACTGGACATCGTGAGAAAATGGTTTGTCTGAAACATATCTAAAAGGCTTGTCTTTATTGATCTTCTTCCAAATGAGTTCCGCAAGTTCCAGGACCGTGGTCGACTTCGCAGTTGATATATTGAAGTCCTGATTCAAAGCCTCCGGTTTTTCAACGCAATATCTGATACCTTTCGCGAGGTCGCCGCCGTAAGTATAATGCCTGACCTGTTTTCCGTTGCCAAGCAGGTGTAGAGGGTCCTGTCCCTTCAGGATTTTCTGGCAGATATCGGGAACAACATGGCTGAGCGCAAGAGAAACATTGCCTGATTTTATTTCAACATCCGTAACCGCCCGCTTCTCTCCTATACCAATGCAGTTGAAGGGACGGACAAGCGTGTATGGCAGTTTATACTGTTCAAAAGCGCCTTTTACAAAATACTCGGTGGCAAGCTTCTGGAAACCATAGGTGGAAAAGGGCGGAGGGCATTCAAGCTGGTGGCCTTCAGGGGTCGGATATTTGACCGCGTTCTCGTAAACCATGGAAGAAGACATAACTGTTATCTTTTTAAGTTTCGCGGCTTTATGCGCCCAGATTGCCGCGTCAAAAGCCGCCGCAGTTATCCTTTCATTCTCGGCAATCAGGTCATACGCGAACTCATGAAAATATGAAATTCCGCCTATCATTGCAGCTCCGGCCATGAAATGCTCGCAGTCACCAAGGATGTCTTTCAACAGCTTAACATCTTTGGCATCGCCTTTGACGAACCTATACTTCGGGTTTTTGTCGTAGCTTTTATCTACATCGCCGTACTTGGAAAAATTGTCCAGCCCGACAACTTCCCAGCCGTGATCCAGAAACTCCTGAATCACATATCCGGCAATAAAACCCTTCGCTCCCGTCACTAATATCTTCATTTTCCCATCCTTTTTCTTTTTGGTTTACGTTACGAACGTTATTAACGTTACAAACAGCTTTGATTTTTATATCTTCGTGAACTTAATGTGATTCCACACATCCACCAGCACTTTCTTCCCAAACTTCAGTGTTTTGTACCTTTTATGCGGCGCCCCTATTATCACAATATCGGATCTCCTAATGAGTTCTTCGGCACGCAAAAAACCGGATTCCTTTATGTATTCATCGGAGCAATAGACCTCTTTCGCTTCCACCTCGGCAATTTTTTTGAGCTTATATGAAAGAGATTCTCTCTTGTCGTCGCTTTCGGCTTTAAAAGCCATTCCGAGTATACCCACCTTCATTTTCGATAAATCAAATTTTTTCTTCAGCTGCTCTATCAGGAAATCCGGCAATCCTTCATTAACAAGCATCGCCGAATGCCCAAGGAAAAACCTGTTATTTGTAAAAGCAGAAATCTGCATAGTATCTTTAAAGAGACAGGGCCCGGCGGCAAACCCGGGCTTAGGAAAATTCTTTGTCCGCGGATAATTCTTTGTCATGGCATTGTAAATCTTGAAGAAATCCGCGCCATATTCCTGGGCTATCATAAAAAATTGATTGGCTATTGCAAATTGAACATATCTCCACGAATTAGTGAAAAGCTTTGCCAGCTCCGCTTCAAGCGGCGGAACCTCAATCATTTCTGCAGTCAGAGCGCTGAAAAGCTTTTTTGTTTCAGCGACAGCTTTCTTGTTGAAACCGGAGATTATCTGCGGCAATCCGTATAATTCTTCCATGGCTTTTCCTTCAAGAATTCTCTCCGGGCAGAAAACCACTTCCAGTTTTGGATGCGCTTTTTTAAGGAAAACATTCAATTTGCCGGTTATCCCCGGGAAAAGCGTGCTCCTAAGGATTACAATCTGACCGTTCCTCAGATACGGCATTATCTGCTCAAAAAAGACCTTCATGTCGTGGAATCTCGGATTAAGATGTTCATCAACCGGAGTGCCAATTATAACTACTACGAACTTCGAGGAAATTATTGCCTCAGGCGAATTTGTAGTAAAAAGTTTCTTGCCAATAACTTTACGCAGTATCGGCTCGGCGTTTTCCTCAAGAAACGGCATCTTTCCGGAGTTAATATCCTCAATGGCTTTCTCGTTAATATCATAGATAATAACCCTCTTGCCTTTATTTGCAAAAGCAATGGAAAGAGGCAGCCCCACATGCCCGGCTCCGCCTATCACGCATACATCGTACCGCGCTTTCAACATAATAACTCCTTGTTTTAGATGCTCGGACGCGCAGATGTGCGGATGCGCGGCAATGTTTTCATGTTTTGTCTTACTGCGCATCTGCGCTTCCGCGCGTCTGCGCCTCTAGTACGCTCCTTCTCTCTTCAAAACCACCTTCACCGTCTTTATCAGAATCACAATATCCAACCAGAGCGACCAGTTCTGGATGTACCAGGCATCAAGCACCAGCCTTTCGCTGAAAGATTTCTTGTTGCGGCCTGATACCTGCCAAAGGCCGGAGAGTCCAGGATTAACTTCTGTAATGGTTCCAAAATAATTCCCTATATCTTTCTTTTCTCTTGGCAAATACGGCCTCGGCCCCACCAGGCTCATATCTCCGCAAACTATGTTAAAGATTTGCGGGAGTTCGTCCATGCTGTATTTCCTTATAAACCGTCCGACACCCGTAACTCTCGGGTCTTTCCTCAGTTTAAAATAGGTCTTCCACTCACATGCAAGCTTTTTATTTGATTTGAGCGCGGCACGGAGTATCTCTGCGGCGTTTATATACATACTTCGAAACTTGATGCATTTAAAGTTATGGCCATCCCTGCCGATGCGTTCTTCGACCCAAAAAGCCGGACCGCGCGAATTGATTTTAATTACAAGGGCTATGAGCGCAATAAAAGGAAGCATAAGAATCACGAGCGGTACGCTTATCAAAAGGTCAAAGATCCTTTTGACGAACATGTTGAACCACTTTTTGAGATTATTCCTTACGTTTAGTATCAGAAGCTGGCTCTCAAAATGAAAATCCATATCGCTCTCAAAAAACGGTATCCCGAGCAAATCAGGGATAAAAGACACACGGTGAACTCTTTTCTGCAGGCTGTTTACGAGACCAATCATCTTTTTGGCGTTCATACTGGGTATGGCCACAATAACTTCAAGTTTTGGCGTCAGGAATTTTTCTATTTCGGATATCTTACCGAGAATTTTAACGCCTTTAATGCTCTTGCCTGCCTTACCCGGTCCGTCGTCGAGAAAACCAATAACTTCACAACCCATGCTCTTTTCTGCCAGGTAGGACTCGAGCAGAACCCTGCCTGTCGTTCCGGCGCCTATTATCAGCACTTTTCTTTTATTTAGTCCGGCAGCAAAAAAAAGTCTCTTTGCGTAATATCTCAGCAGCGGAAAAATCCAGACACCATTCAGGAAAGTGAGCACAAGGATGGTCCTTGAAACGGTAGCCGTCATCTTGCCTAAAGAGACAATCGCAAGCACGCTGATTGTTGCAAGTAACGCAGCTTTCCAGGTTATTTTGATCTCTTCCCAGAGCGGCAAGCGTTTCGTGTAAAGATTTTCATACCAGAAAAAGAAAACAAATATTACCGGCAGCCACACGGGATTAAAAACTGCAAGCGGGAGGCGCTCAGGCAGCGCCAAATAGTTTGGGAAAATAAAACATCTTATGTAATAGGATAACTGATAGGAACAGAAGATTCCGAAGACATCGGTTATCAGCAGCAGTAAAAGCCCCATTATTTTTGTTCTTTATCATCGAAATTTATTCTTTCTTTCTCGATGACAAGCGGGCGTTTAAGTACCTGTGTATAGATAGAACCTATATATTCGCCCAGAATCCCGATAAAAAAGAGCTGAACCGAACCGAAGAAGAAAAGCCCGATAATGAGCGGCGCGAAACCAAAAAGGAATTTGTCCCAAAAAACCAGCTTAGCAACGAGATAGACCAGCGATATTATTATGCTGAGCAATGAAAGAATAAACCCGAGCATAGTTGCCAGTCTTAAAGGCAGTTTGGAATGATTTGTTATTCCGAGCATAGCCATGTCGTAAAGCGAATAAAAGTTATTCTTGGTGATTCCTCTCTGCCTCGCCGGCTGGAAATACTCAATTTCCGCCCTCTCAAATCCGATATCGCAGATTAATCCCCGGAAATACGGGTATGGGTCTCCTATTCCCCTCAGCGTCATGATTATTTTCTTATCATAAAGCCCAAACCCGGTGAAATTCTCCGTCAGTTCAACTTCAGAAATTTTATTAATAAAGCGGTAGAAAACTTTCCTCACAAGAAACATTGATTTCTTTTCCGCGCTTTGCTTCTTGACTCCGACGACAATCTTATAACCCTCTTCCCATTTGGCGATAAAATCCTTTATAAGCTCGGGAGGATCCTGAAGGTCGGCAGAAAGAGTCATGGCGGCATCGCCGGTTGCCTGCAGCATAGCGTAATAAGGCGATCTTATGTGCCCGAAGTTACGCGAGTTGACAATAAGTTTCACCCTCTTGTCTAAAGCGGCAATTCCTTTAACTATCTCAACGGTATGGTCTGTAGAGCAGTTATCTATGTAAATATGCTCGTAATCAAACGCCGGGAGCGCGGCAAAGACCTTCTTTATCCGGGAATATATTTCAAACGCATTTTCCTCTTCATTGAAACAGGGAGTGATAATGCTTATTTTTTTCATTCGGCCGACTCCTTCTTCCTGAAGACAAATTTCTTTTGGAGTAAAAACACTACCACAGCAATAGGGACCGAGAGCAGCGCGGCGGCAAAACAATCAATCATTTTCGACGCATCAAAACTAATCAGGAACGGCAACAATTTCCTGACAAGCAACGTAAGCTGATTGTTGACTATATTCGTGTTGACAATCCTGAGAAAACCTACGTTCAGCACATAGGTGAATGCATAAACCGCCAGGAATCTGTAGAACAACGATTTGTCATTGTTCTTAAAAACAAACCTTCCGGTGGTCTTGAAGTTGAAGAGTATTCCCAATATCTGCGAAAGCAAACTCGCGATTGCATAGTGAACCCCAAAATACCTCAGCAAAGCGAAGGTGCCGATTCCAAAAGCAGTATTAATTACCCCTACAAAGGCGAACCTTACAAAAGTACGGTTCTTCTTGTTGAGCTCTTCCCTTATTTTAGAGACAAATCTCGGGTTCTTAGACTTTTTTAGACTTGTCAATTAGATCCTCTTTTGTAAACACTTCAGCCACGGCGACCGGCAGCTGCTTCCCGTAGATTTTCTTCTCTTCAACTTCGCTAATAAACTGCCTGTCTTCCGCTATCAGGCAGGTATCAATATGCTTGCCAAAGTATTTGATGTTCATGCCTCTCGCTATGATATCTTTTAACGGCTCTTCAAATACATTTCCTAGCGAGACATGTATGTATGGGCAAGGCATAACGTCTCCGTACTTCGTTATTGAGACCATGCGCTTGACCGCGATACAGCCCAAGTCCAGACCATATGAAGGCGTAAGGTGGGTGAATACTTTGTATTTTTTCTCCAGCTCGCGCATATGCGCCATATCTTCCTTTGTAACCATTATGTCAGTATTACCGGTCCAGTCTCCCACAGGTTTCGCATAGGTTACAAAAACCGGGACATCTTTCCCTTTCGCGAACTTTAGAAATTCCTCGAACTCATCTGAACGGATCCTCTGTTTTGTAACCACAGTGGCAATAATGAGGCTTAGGCCGGCCTTTTTAGCAGCGTCTATCGCTTTAACTGCTCTTGCGTGTGAACCTTCCTTACGACGAAACTCATCGTGCCCTTTTGCCGAGAGACTGTCCAACGAAAGCTGAATCTTGTCAATACCTATGGCCTTCAGGTGTTTCGCTTTTTCCTCATCCAGGTACCAGCCGTTAGTATCTGAAGTAATATAGAATTTCTGCGGGTCTAAGGCCTTTACAACCTCATCAAGATCAGGGAAAACCAGCGGCTCACCGCCGGTAATGACTATATGAGCGAGCCCCATCTCATCCGCCTGCCGTGAAAGCTCCGCGACATCCTTAATGGTAAAAAACCTGTCAGGGTTCTTGCCGCGCAGTTTAGTTATGCAGCAGTGCTCGCATTTGAAATTGCACCTGTAATCATATTGAAACTGAAGTATCGCTATACTCTCGCCCTTCTTAACTTTTTCGTCATATTTCATTATTTTTTCATAGACGTACGGCTTTTCCTTTTTTAGACTGCCGCGCTTTGCCAGTTCTTCCGGTGTAAGGGTCCCAGCTTGTTCAGACATAATGTAGTCTCCTATGATTAGTCAATTATCTCGAGGCCATAGTCCCTTAAAATGGCCGTTTTTATATTTTTACCGTGTTTTTTCTTTATAATACGCGCGACTTCGTCCGAATAGCTCGCGGCCATGATTATTATAGCATTTACCGGTCGCAGGTCAAGCAAATCAGGCGATACTATCGGAATATGGGTTGCCGTAGTGTATTTCCCCTGCTTGAAGGGAGCAGAATCAACCACATAACATATTTTGCCCTTAAGTTCAGCCAAAGCCATAACTGCCAGAGCCTGATGACTGGCGCCCCAGACAGCAATGGTTCCTTTCTTGTACTTTCCAAGAAAGGCCGAGAGTTCTTTTCTGATATTTTGAAGCGAACCGTAAAAACTTTCAAGAGCCGGCTGTTCTCTTTTTCTGACTACCGCAGATATTATATAATCGTGCCAGATAACCTTTGATTCAAGCACTTCAAATCCGCTTAACTTTAGCGCGATATCCAGAGTATCTTTTGTAAAGTATAGCAGATGATCCTTTATGAACTCCGAGAAAAGCTGTTTTTTGACAATCATGTCAAAATTAGGAACCTCAATCAAACCGATTCCGCCGTCGCGCAGATTATCGCGCATTGACTCAAGACTGCTTTTGGGGTCAGGAAAATGTTCAAGAAAATTCATTATGTAGAAAGCGTCAAAAGGCGAGTGCTTTATTGATTTCGAACCCGTTGACAGATATCCTCTCTCAACTCTCAATCCAAAGCTTCTGCAATATTCAACCGCCGGCCTTGAGTATTCCAGTCCGAAGGCTTTTACTCCCTGCCGTTTCATAATCGAGAGATACTCCCCTCGCCCGCAGCCGAGTTCCAGCACCTTCTTCCCCTTCAGTCTATATTTCTTAACGAAACTGCCGAACTGTTTCTCTCTAAAAGCTCTCATTTCTTCTGAAAAAGCGGCAGCACGTATAACTTCCCGGTAGTAGGGTACCGGCAAAACAGTAAGTTGTGCAAGGCCACAGCCCGGACAGACAAAGACGTCAAGTCTCTCTCCCCTGTCTTTGGAAATAGAACCTGCGTCAGGAAAGTTCTGGGCGCTTTTCGGCATATTCTTAAAACTCAACATGGCCTTTGCGCCTAAAATATGTCCGCATACTCTGCAAATATTCTTCAATTATGCTCCCGGCCGGTCAAATGTATTTTCTGTAGGCCTCGTGGATGTTAATCATATTCTCCGGGCACACCGTATGCCACTTCAGATACCCTCTGCTCGTTTCAGCTAACCCTTTATTCTCAGGTGAAAATTCTTCCAAAAACCTGCACTTAAAAAGGAAAGAAACAAAGTGCCCCCTTGACACATGCTCGCAAAAAAACTGTTCTATTGCCGCCGGGACGGGGTCAAAAACAACCTCTGCCCCAAGTTCTTTTCTCGCGGTTTTAAGTATTCTTTCCTCAAAAGTTTCCTTGTACCTGACAATACCTCCGGGAATGTGCCAACCCTTCCCTGAAAACTCGTCGTCCCTCCAGGAAAGCAGCGTTCTTCCAGCAGCATCCTTCACGAGAAGGTCAACATTTACCATAGGCGTCAGCCTGCTGGCCAGCAAAAACACCTCTTCCGGAAGCCCCTTCCTCGCGTCAGGGACCATCCCGTCAATCGCGGCTATGGCCTCATGAATATTCACTTTATGCCGGATTCCCCGAAGCATGTTTGTTGATTTTTCTTGTACCAGTCAAAGAGGCCTTCTATTGCCTTATCTATGGGCGTGAAAGAGAAATCCTTTATTTCGGAAAGCAGCCTCGAATTGTCTCCGCTGTACTCACCCGAGAAACCGCTCTTTTCAAATACCACCTTAAGGTCTTTGCCGGCAACCTTAAGCACCTTCGCCGCAAGTTCTTTTCTGCTGAAGGCCTTCCCGGAACAGGCGTTATAAACTTTTTCTTTGGGGTCACTTGCAATGAATATTTTCACAAGCCCCGTTATGTCGTCAATACAGGTGTAATCATAAACCGCGTCCTGGTGAATCACAATTTCCCTGCCGGTCAGCGCCTGATAACAAAGGTTTGAGATAAACCTGTACCTCCAGTCCTCGTATTTGCCGAAGACCCCGAAAAGCCGGAGGTTGTAAATATTCTTACCGGAAAGTGCGTGTTTCGTCATTAAATATTTCGAAAAACCGTACTGATCAGATGGGACAAACTTGTCAAAATAACTTTCCGGCATGCGCGGCAGCCAGTTCTCGCGGCCGAACTCCGCGCCGGAACCGAAGAAAATCAGCCTGCCGAAATTGCCGCTCCACCTTGCTATATTGAAAAACATCCTGAGATTGTTATTAAGGACTTTGGCAGGGTCTTTTGTCGAGGTCTTGGGGGCTGCGTCATACGTTGCCGCGTGAATAACCAGGTCGAAACCCCCGGACTTAAGCGTGTCCGCCACTTTTATTGAGTCGAGCAAATCGAGCTCGCCGCTTCCCGGCGAACTGACTTTGTGTTCCGAGGAAAGGGCCTCCGCGAGGTTTCTGGCGATAAAACCTTTTCCTCCGGTTACGAGTATTTTCATCTACGCTTCGTCCGCCGGCGCGATCAGCATGCCGGCAAGGAATTCTTCCCTTTCCAGGAACGGCCAAAGGTCTTCAAGCGGTTTGGATACTATCCTGCCGTCCGGCAGGACTGCCGAAGATACCCTGGGGGCAGTTTCCAGCATCGGCTCAACTTCTACGTCACAGATTACCGGGCCTTTGCTTGCGAGGACTTCCTTTACAGCTTTCTCCAGATTATTTTTAACCGTTATTCTTCTGGTTTTTATTCCATAGGCCGCGGCTATTTTAAGCGTATCAGGAACGGTGAGGCCGCTTGTCGGATCACAGCTTACAAGCCGTCCTTTAAAATGCCGGGTCTGCATCATTCGTATTGAACCGTAGCCGTTGTTGTTGAGGATAAAAAGTTTGTAAGGCAGGCCCAGCCTCTTAATAGTTTCAAGCTCCTGGATGTTATGCTGCAGCCCTCCGTCTCCTACCACGCCTATTGTTCTGCGGCCGCTTGCAACGCAGGCGCCAATCCCGGCCGGCAAGCCAAAACCCATAGAACCGAGTCCCGGGGTATTTAGCACGCGCAGCCCTTTCTTAATCTTTATCGTTTGCATGGTGACTTCCGCGCAGCTGCCGGAGCTGCCGGGGACAAGAATATCCCGCGAGGTAAGCTGTTTAGACAAGGCATCTATGAGGCTATAAGTATTTATGAATTTGCCTGAAGTCTGCAGGCTTGATTTATCCGGGACCGGGTACAACTTTTTGAGGCGGCCGCACCACTCCAGCCATTTCTTTGCGCCTGACGGCTTAGCCCGTTTAAGCAGCAGCTCAATAAAAACCCCGGCGTCGGAATTAACCGCAACATCTTTTTTAAATCCCATTTTGCGTATTTCCGCGGCGTCAATATCGACAATAATCTTCTTCGCTTCTCTCGCAAAGTTTTTGTAATCAAAAGCTACCTGCGGCAAATCCAGCCTCGCGCCGAGGGTGATCAAAAGATCTGAATTCTGTTGAATAAAATTAGCAGCCCGCTGGCCGACAGAGCCGGGGCGTCCGAAATAAAGCGGGTCATTTTCCGGCAGCAGATCGGCGGCGCGCCAGGTTGTCAAAACAGGTATATTGAGCTTGCGAATCAATTTAAGAAACTTTGCTTTCGCGCCTGCCATTCTAATGCCGTTTCCGGCCAGTATAACCGGGCGTTTCGCGGCCTGGAGCAGTTTCACGCATTGAGCTATGTCAGGTTTCTTTGGCGTATTTTTGGCCGGAGTAAAGCCCTTCAGTTTATTTTCATCTATCATGCTCCCCTGAACGTCCAGTGGGATTTCTATCCAGACCGGCCCCTTTCTTCCTTCAGTCGCCAGGTAAAGGGCTTTTTCAAGATGATATCTAATTTCTTCCGGCCGCATAACAGTTGCGGCATATTTGGTTATTGAGCCGACTACGGTGACTACATCAACCTCCTGCACTCCCATCTGCCTGACTCCGCGCCCCTTCAGCAGATCCGCCCGCTTGGCCTGTCCGGAAAAGTAAATTACGGGAGTGGAATCTATCCACGAAGCCGCAACGCCGGTAACAGTATTTGTTCCGCCCGGCCCGGTAGTTACCAGCACGGCTCCCGGTTTCCCAGTATACTGCGCTGAGGCGTCAGCCGCTATGGCCGCGGCCTGCTCGTGCAGCACGGGAATAAATCTTAACTTTTTGTTTGCCCCGAGAGAGTCAACAAGGTGCATGCAACCGCCGCCGGGCAGCATAAAGATTTCTTTGATGCCCTGACCGGCAACGAATTTCATCACATAATCTGATAGTTTTATCATTTTCCCCTCAGGATAACGGCTTATTGAACCAGTCCGACCAAAAAGTCATCTCGGTCTTCCTGTTCTTGTTCGCGAGCACCTTGGGATCTTCATAGAAAGAGTCTTCTTTGTAATGAGTCGTGGAAACCTCTTCAAATATTGCCCCGCCCTTTGAAGTAAAGCTGTGCGGCACTTCTCTTTCCACCACAATAATATCCCCTTTCTTGTATTCCTTTTCCACGCCGCTCATTTCAAGAATCAGATCTCCGTAAAGCACCTGGAAAGTTTCTTCCTTTTTCTTGTGGAAATGGGTCGGATTTTTCTGCCCGGGGAGTGTAATAATTATCGTCTTGCAGTATTCCCTGTTTATGCATCGTATTATCGTAGCGCCTATCTTCTCAAAATTCTCAATACCATAATGGTGAGAGAGTTCAAAATCAAATTTCAACGGCAGCGGAACATGGCTCTTAATAACCATGTCTTTGATCTTGTTTGAGATCTCAAGGAATTTCTCCCTCAGGTTTAGGACAGAAACTTCCGCCGTCATAACCGGCGAGTCCTTTAGCAGATCCTTTTTCAGAGAATACTCCATGTATTTAGAAAAATCATTCGCGAGCAGCTGCCCTTTGATATTGGGGATGGCAAAGAAAACATTCTTTAATGAAAGTTTTTCTCCGCTATTAAGATTTTCTTTGACAAAAACGCCTCTGCGCAAGCCGATGAGATCTTCTTTTTCCTTGTCGGAAATTTTTCTCCTTTCGTTCTTAACGCCGGCCATAAGGAAGGCTTCTTTCGCCGACGCAAGCCACCTGCCGATCTGCTCCGGCATTGAGGAATAATTGTTAATGGAGTACTTATCCGTCTTAAGTCCGATGTGCCTTTCAAATATCTCCGCGCCTTCTCCCACGGCAAGCTTTACCGACTCCATCTCTTCAGGGGGTTCGTGCGTTGAATAACCTATGGTCAGGTTAGGATACCTGGTTTTAAGGAAAGCAATCTGGTTTAGTTCAAAATTCTCTTTAGCAGTTGGATATTCGCCTACACAGTGCATTATTGCAAATTCCTTGTCCCTGTGCTCAAAGAAAGCGACAACCCTGTCTATGTCGTTAACCGAGGCGCCTGCAGTGGAAAGCAATACAGGTTTATTGGTTGCGCCGATCTTCTCCAGGAGCGGCCAATCAGTGAAAGAGCAGCTCGCGACCTTTATAACATCAAACTCGTGTTCCAGTATCAAATCAACAGAACTTTCATCAAAAGGAGTGCAGATAGCCGTGAAGCCGAGCTTAACCATCTCATCTCTAAGCTTCCTTAAGTCGCTTTTAGAAAGACGTGTATCCTCGAACCGTTTCACATATTTAATATCCTGACTGCCTTTGTATTTCGGATGAATAAAGGTGTCGAGATTCCTGTACTGAAGCTTGAAACCGAATTTAAAGTCATATTTTTTGGTTACTTCGTGAAATGCCCTTATGACTTTCAGACCGTGTTCAACATCGCCCATGTGGTTATTGGCCATCTCCAGAATAAACAATTTTTCAAATATTCCCTTTTCCATATCGCCTCCGCGGGTTATGCTACTGCCTCTTTAATTTTTGCTATCATGAACTTGATTTCTGCGATTGAAAGTCCCGGATAAACACCGACCCAGAAGGTCCTGTTCATAACCTCGTCGGTTACTTTAAGATGTCCTGCCACTCTGTAGCCTTTACCCGTTTTTCTCATATCGTCAAAACACGGGTGTTTTAAAAGGTTGCCGGCAAAAAGCATTCTAGTTTGTATACCGTTCTTTTCCAGATGCCTTACTATCGCATCCCGGGATAAACCGCTGCTCTCCTTTACCGTGATAAGAAATCCGAACCAGCTCGGATCAGATTTTGCCGTTGCTTCAGGCAGTATAAGCTTCTGTGTCAGCCCGTCAAGACCTTCTCTCAGCAGTAGCCAGTTTCTCTTCCTTGCAACGATAAAGCCCGGAAGTTTCTTAAGCTGAGCGCAGCCGATAGCGGCCTGAAGGTCTGTTGCTTTTAAATTATAGCCAAAATGAGAGTAAATGTATTTATGATCGTATCCGTGCGGCAGGTCTCCGAGTTTCCAGTTGAACCTGTTCTTGCAGATATTGTCTTTTCCGGAGGGGCACCAGCAGTCCTTGCCCCAATCCCTGAAAGAATCGACCAGCTGTTTCAGCAGAGGGTCATTCGTATAGACTGCGCCGCCTTCTCCCATTGTCATATGGTGCGGCGGGTAGAAACTTGAAGTACCGATATCTCCGAACGTGCCCGTATATTTCCACTTGCCCGCGTGCTGGTATTTAGTGCCGAGCGCATCACAGTTATCCTCTATGAGCCACAATCTGTTCTTCGCGCAGAAATTTTTCACCTTTTCAAGATCAAAAGGATTTCCGAGCGTGTGCGCGAGCATCACCGCTTTTGTCCGGACAGATATCGCCCTGTCAAGCAGCGAACAGTCAATGTCGTAGGTCGGAAGTTTGATATCTATAAAAACTGGAACAGCCCCGAACTGTATGATAGGCGTTACGGTTGTCGGAAATCCGGCGGCAACAGTTATAACCTCATCCTCTTTTTTTATTCTTTTTTCTCCAAGTTTAGGGGAGGTAAGCGCCATAAAGGCAAGCAGGTTGGCGGAAGAGCCTGAGTTAACCAGCGAGCAATACTTCACGCCAAGAAACTTCGAGAAATCCTTCTCAAATTTATCGGAGTATTTACCTGTTGTGAGCCAAAAATCCAATGAAGCGTCAATGAGGTTTTCTATCTCCTTGCCGTCAAAGACCCTGCCTCCGTACGGAATCTTGTTGCCAGGAGAAAAAACCTTCTTTTGCCCGTGCTTAACCGCGTAATGTTTAAGCGCGGCCGAGACAACTTCGGCCCTCAGTTTTTTTTCAAGTTTTGTATTCTCTTTCATTTCAGTTAACTTCTCCTTTTCCTTTTTTGCCAACGGTCTTCCGTCCTCCGGCATCTGTCCTCAGCCCTTAAGCATCCGGCCTTCTAAAACTCTAATCATCCGACTGTCTTCTGTCCTCCGTCTTCATCCCCTGCTCACTGTCCTTAATCATCCAACCCTCTAAACATCTAAACATCCATCTGTCACCGTCTACCGTCCTCATGCTCATACTCCCCAATCTGCCTCAAACACGCCTCTCTCGCGTCATATCCATTCAGAACATTGATATTCCACTCTACAACCTTCTCCAGCGCTGTTTCAATATCCCACTTAGGGTACCAGCCCAATTGCTTTTTTGCTTTATTATTATCAAGCTGCAGGAAGTTTGCTTCATGGGGATGCCTGCCCGGCTGAACCGCGCAGGATTTTTCAGAACCCCAGAAGGAGCAGAATTTTGAAGCCACCCAGCCTACCGGTTTGCAATCCTTTGAATCCGGCCCGATGTTCCAGGCGCCTGAATACTTCGTTCCGTTTGCATAGAGTTTCTCGCAGAGCAACAAATACCCGCTAAGCGGCTCAAGAACATGCTGCCACGGACGCGTAGCCTTGGGATTCCGTATCTTTACCCGTTTCCCGCCCAAAATTGCGTCAACACAATCAGGAATCAGCCGGTCTTCTGCCCAGTCGCCGCCGCCTATAACATTGCCCGCCCTGGCAGTCGCGACAGCAACCTTGTGTTTCTTATACTCGCCCGCATTGAAAAAAGAATTCCTGAAGGAAGCAGTTACTATTTCCGAGCAGGCCTTGCTTGCAGAATAGGGATCGTACCCGCCGAGTTTCTCTCCTTCACGGTAACCTTTATTATGCTTCTCAAGGTTCTCGTAAACCTTGTCCGTGGTTACATTCAGAATAACTCTTACCGTTCCGCAGGCACGAGCCGCTTCAAGCAGGTTTACGGTGCCCTGCACATTAACCTGAAAAGTCTCCGCCGGATCTCTGTAGGATTGCCTTACAAGCGGCTGTGCCGCCAGGTGGATAACGATTTCCGGCCTGAAAGCCTTCATAACGGTTTTCAGCTTTCTTGCGTTCCTTATATCGCCAATGTTATGCTGTACCAGGGGTTTGGCCCGGGCGAGCGTGAAGAGGTTCGGCCTGGTGTCCGGTTTGAGCGCGTATCCGCAAACCCGCGCCCCCATCGAGGTAAGCCAAATGCTAAGCCAGGCTCCTTTGAAACCGGTGTGTCCTGTGAGAAACACTCTCTTGTTTTTCCAAAATGCACGCTGTGATTGACGCGCGGATGTGCGGATGCGCGGATGCGCAGTCGTTTGAGCAATTGAGAGCAAAGACTGATGCTCATCCTTCTTTTTGGCAAACTGTTTATTCATTTCAAAAGCCCCTAAATAGCTTTGTTTTGAGAGCATTGATCCTTTTCCCAAGCACATACATCTTCTCTTTCAATATCTTGTCTTCTTTTAGGTAATCCAATTCTTCACAAACCGCCAGTATCGCATCAACTTCCGATAGTGAAGCATTCGCAATTACCAGAAAACTTCCAAAATCCTTTGCAGTTTTTCTGCTCTTTCCTTCAGCAATATTTAGAGCCACAGAAACGACAGCCCTTCTAAGCTGCTGTTTCAAGACGTACTCTTCGGATTTAGGTAATTGTTCCGAGACCTTGTACACATCTTTTATCAATTTTACGCTTTCCTTCCAAATTTCAAGTTCCTGGTACATATTCATCTTACATCCCCCATTTCATCATGCTTGCGTTTGTTCTTGCGCATCTGCACATCTGCGCCTCCGCGCATCCACCTACCAAACCTTCCACGGCGCTTTTCCGCTCACCCACATCTCTTCCAGCTGGTTCTTATCGCGAAGCGTGTCCATCGGCTGCCAGAAACCCGGGTGCTTATAGGCAAAGAGTTCCTTGTCAGCGGCAAGTTTTTCCAGAGGTTCTTTCTCCCAGAAGGTCGTATCGGAATCGATATACTTCATTACACCGGGTTCGAGCACGAAGAAACCGCCGTTTATCCTTGAACCGTCGCCTTTCGGTTTTTCAACAAAAGAAACAACCCTGTCTTTTCCGTCAATAGTGATGGCGCCAAAACGCCCTGATGGCTGAACGGAAGTCAATGTCGCAAGTTTCTTGTGGCTCTTATGGTATTTTAACAGGTCCGGAATGTTTACATCGCCGACCCCGTCTCCGTAAGTCAGCATAAAAGTTTCATTCCCGATATACTTGCCAACCCTTTTAATCCGGCCGCCCGTCATAGAGTTTAAGCCGGTATCGACGAGCGTTATCTGCCAGGGCTCTGCTTTGGAGTGGTGCACTTTGACATTGTTGTTTTTCAGGTCTATCGTAACATCGGATTGGTGCATGAAGTAGTTAGTGAAATACTCTTTTATCATGTACCCTTTATAGCCAAGGCATACAATAAAGTCATTAAAGCCGTAATAGGAATAAATCTTCATGATGTGCCAGAGGATGGGTTTATCCCCAACCTCTACCATAGGTTTGGGTTTCAACTGCGTTTCTTCTCCGAGCCTTGTACCGTAACCGCCGGCAAGAATAACTACTTTCATTTTACCCCCTATGCAGCCTAATTTATATTTTATTAAATAAATGCGATAAAATCAATACTAATAGGCAGTTTTTAAGGCAGGAAAGCGTTTATACGGGAAGTTTTGAAAAGAAATCTTTAAGTTTTTGCTTGAAAAAAGCCTTATCGAACAATAAAGAGTGATTGCGTATGACTTCTGCGTTCCATTTCATGCCTTCAAGCCTGTTTATGGCCGTCAAGACTTCTTCCTCAGTCTGTTCGTTGAAGAAAACACCGGTCGTTCCTTCAATTACCGTGTCAATCGCCCCTCCTGACCGATAGGCAATAACAGGCTTTCCGCAGGCCTGGGCTTCCAGCGGAGTAATGCCAAAGTCCTCTTCCCCCGGAAAAACCAGGGCTTTGCATTTTGCAAGATAAGCGCGTTTTCCGGTTTCGTCCAGCCTTCCCAAGAATTCAATGTTGTTTCCTGCAACTTTTTTGAGGTTTCCGATAATCTCGCCGTCGCCTATTATTCTAAGCGTTTTTCCTGTCCTGTTAAAGGCTTTGACGGCCAGATCTATCCGTTTGTATCCTCTCAACCTGGATATTATCAGATAAGACCCGTCGTTTGCTGAAACAGCTGAGTATTCAGACGCGTCAACCGGAGGGAATATTACCTCGGAATCTGCCTGATAGATATCCCGAATCCGGAGGGAAATTGCGTTTGAAATAGCAATATATCTGTCCACTCCGGCGGCGGCGTCCAGATCTTGTTTTTTCAGATTTTCTATCAAACGCGGTAAAACCGTTTTATAGAGCGCGCCGATATTCTCCCTCTCAACATATTCGTCATAGTACCAAAGGAACCTTGTCGGAGTATAGCAATAACACACATGCATAGCCCCTTTTGGTTTTACGACAAACTTCGCAAACGAGCTGCTGCTGCTGAGTATTACATCAAAGCCGGAGAGGTTAAAACTTCTGAAAGCGTGGGGATACAGCATAAGGTATTTTTTTGATTGCGACTTGATGAATGGCAGCTTTTGCATGAAGGATACGCGGATATCCATTCTGGAAAATGATTCCGGCATTTTCTCTTTGTCGTACACGGAAGTGTAGACCGGCGCATTCGGGAAAAGCTCGTGCATGGCCTCTACAACCCTCTCGGCTCCGCCATACTGGTTCAGATAGTCGTGTATAATAGCCGGTTTCACGCTAATTTTTCCTCATAGCATTTGGTTCCTCTACTAGCTTGAAATTTCCCAATCTAAAATAGAGGTCTCTGCGGTCAGTATTACTGCGTACTTTTTCTGCGAGACTATGCATCCTGATACGGGTTTCACCTGGAGGCAGTTCAAAGTTGAGTTTTATTGCTTCCGGTTTTGAACTAATAAGGTACTCGGTTATTCGCTGCCCTATGGCAATATTAAACTTTGAAAATTCCGGATAGCCGCTCATCGGCTGCATGCAAATACAGGCTTTTTTGGTTTTCTGCAATACATTATACACTATTATAACACCATCTTTTGAACACCAACGCCAAACATCATCTCCTCCGCTTTCTTCCTGATAGAAACCGCTGTTCCAGTCAACAATAAGGCTTCCGTCACTAATGTACCTGGTAAAGATTGGCTTATAAAATATCTGTCCATTGCTGCTTTGACTCACCTTTAAGACCTTTACAAAACCGGCGTGATCTGCTGTTAAATCATATATCAACCTTATTATCTTGTCTTTATGGTTTTTGATTAACTCCTCTTTGTTTTCCATAAATTCTTTTTCAGTTATAACCCGGTATTTTATCCCGGTTTGCTGATAGAAAAAGTACTTATTCTCAAACCAATATGTCCCGCTCATAACAATAATAGAGTCCGGGCTTAAATCAGTCCTGCCTTGGCCGTTTAAATACATGCCAAGCAGCTCTCGCGGGTATTTTGTAAAAGCATTGAACCTTTCGACAACAATCCTGTTATTCTGCGCTGTTATACAAACAAAAACAAAAAGGACAAGAGAGCAGACTATTAAGAAAACATGCTTTTGCACGCGCTTTTCTTTCAGAATTTCAGCAACATACAAGAATCCGCTGACAATGCAGATTATCGCGCCAAAATGAGAAATATATACCGGCAAATAGCCAACCCCCCAATACAGATCTTTTTGAATAGAAATTGACGCCGAAGTGAGAATATTGGGCAAAAAGAATAGCAGCCCGCCAATTATAACAGCAAGCTTCTTTTGACCTTCAGCCGCGCCCTTAACCCATACAAAGACCAAAGAACAGGTGATTGAAAGGGCAGAAATAATGTCCTGGAAATGAACATTGCGAATTACATTTAAAACATTATTAGAGAACATATGCCTTGGATTAATGAAATAATAACTCATTGGGAGTCCGGCAGCTAATTGAAAGAAATATGCCTTTAAAACATCAAGGCTATTATTGCTGACTATATATCGTTCATTGATTTCAACGGCTTTGGATCTCAAATATAACGAAAAAAGCACGGCAATTCCGGTCAGAATAAAATACGGAAAAGCCGTTTTCACTACCGGCTTCAAGCCGCGGAGTTTTACGGCTGCAATAGACGCAAAAATCAGGCAAAAGAGATATGACACTTCGTATGTCAACAGAGCGCATAAAAACAAAAATAGACTCACAACCAAAAAGCTTATTTTGCGTGAATCCAGATATTTAATGAATAGTATTAAAGATGAAAATAAATATGCAGTCAGAACCAGCAGCAGGCAAGCAAAGCTCAATACCGCATCATGATACAACCTTAGCTGAAGCAAACCAAGCGCGCTGAGGCAAAACAGCACAGAAGCGGCCCAACTAAATCCAAGAAGCCCTAAGAGCTCATAAAACAAGATTATATTCAAACAAACAGTAAACAAGACGAATATCTTATAATAAATAACCCTGTCAAATATTTTCCAAATATAATTGGCGTAAAAGGCTCCCGGGTAGAACCTGCCCTGTTCCGCGAACCAATACTTGAAATCCGCAAATGTAAAAGAGGAAAGCGAAACGCCATTGAATTTGGCAACCGTGGGATTTAGCGAGTTCATCGTATCATCGCCGGAATAGCCGCTTTGAAGGACCGAAGACAACATTACAACTGTCATAACAGCTAGGATAATATAAGGCAAATATCTTTTCTGCAGCAGGCTATTCAACATTCTTTCCCCCAATAAACTACCGCGGCCTTAAGAGGCTGTGCCAAAACCTCCTGCGCCTTTTTGCATACCTTGGTAATTTCGTTTTTTTCAACTTTCCGACTGGCTTATTGCTGATTTGCCAGTTTTATCTTCCAAATCTTCAATAAATTATGCCCTGTTGTTGCCAGAACCCACTCTGCTTTGACTTTTTGCAAACCTCGAAGCAGGAAACCTCTG
>Ga0209083_1002068_pt1 | contig 20073 bp, 16 predicted proteins | sample AM7aDNAmetaG_FD_184132 | JGI IMG/M metagenome (GOLD analysis project Ga0209083, IMG submission 184132) | Freshwater microbial communities from Finland to study Microbial Dark Matter (Phase II) - AM7a DNA metaG (SPAdes) (version 3) | ecosystem: Environmental > Aquatic > Freshwater > Lake ...
CGATTGAAGGTACTTAATCGGATGACGATGCTCGGTATGCCGGAAAGCTACGTTGTTGCATAGATCCTGGATACGAACAGGGAGACCTTGTTCGCGTGCGGGAATTATTAAACAAAGCCTGTTTAAGTTCAAAAATTCGCCACACGGCATCGGACCGGCGAGAGGATGAGAGGACTCTCGCGGACCCAAGGCCATGTGCGAATCTCGAAACAGGGAGGAAGCTTTTCAAAGAACGAATTCGACTTTTTATTTTCGTCTTCCTCACTACGCACTTCTCAAATCTCACTTCTCTTTCGACCAACTCATTCAAGGATTCGATTTATCTCAAACCCTTGAAAAGTTGTGCCAGGGAGGGAAGAGGGGAAAACCACTTCCCGTTCCCTCTCCTGGCGCTTGTTTACTGCCGGACCTTCTTTCCGAGAAGGTGATAGTATGCCGCCGCCGCCGCAATACTATCATATAGCGGGTGATGTGGGCTTAGCCCGCATACTTCCGGAAAGTTCCGCAAAGTCTGGTGGCGAGCGTTGTACTCGTCCACAGACAGCGGATTTTCACTGCGCCCCTTCAAAACGCTCCCGACATCTATCATCGGAAATGGCGCGTCCCATTCTCCGATGAGTCCGAGTCGGTGCATTTCCTCGATGACCTGGCTTTCCACCGGGACGCCGATATGCGCGATTATATCGGCTTCAGACTTGTGCTGCATATAAAACGCAGCAAAGTCCGACAACATCGATTCGTACGAGTCGTGCGTCGGCTCCAACTCCTTGAGGGCTGGAAGCACGTTTTCGCGAACCCATCCGTCTGTGACGGCATCGGGTCCGAGATACCCGACGAAGCTTTTTGCTGGGTGGCCGGTCTTTACGACCGAATACATCTGGCCCATTTGGGTCAGCGTATTTCCAATAGGACTGCTGTCGTATACGACAGCAGATAGGGCAAATGGTCGCCCCCACAGACCGTCTGTCTCAGCGTCAAAGCTGAAGACCTTCGGACTATGGAACAGCGGACCATCCAGTATGACCTCCCCGCAACGGTCGCAGACCCAGGTACTCCTCCTCCCGCCGGAGTAGTTGATCTCGTCTCCGCTTATGTTGCGGAGAAACGAAACGTTCGTGTGGTTGCAACCGAGTTTTTTTAGTTTCCTCATCCAGTTCATTTTTTCTCCTGATGCGCCTCGTCACTTTTATTTTTTTGTGACAAAACTGATTTTTTGAAAGTTACTTTAACCACTCAAAAATATTTTCTTTGTTTTTCCAAAAAACACAAAGAGTGGTTAAATTAATTTCTACTCAATTTTCAAAGAACGAATCCGACAGTCACTTCGAATCCTCGAATGGTCCAAGGACTCGAAAAACTGTGCCAGGGGAGCGGTCTCGTTGAGACCTCATCCTGGCGTTACGAAATACTCAGATTTCTCTGCGAGTATTGACCCATTGATCCTCGTACTCTCGGTTGCCCCAATATGAGCATTGCTCCTTGATCGATTCCGGCGTGATGCTCTCGAGCATCTGTCTGACTTCCTGAGGTACTTCGTTCGGGAAATGGAAACGGACCACAAATTGTCCATTTCTCATTTCGCCGTCGAGAAGCTTGTGACTCCGGTACCCAGGTGTCCCGAAGAGCCACTTCCCGAGGCTATTGATCGGGATTGTTTCGCCTTGGTCCGTCCGTCCGCACGCGCCGCCATTGTCCACCGGAATGCGGTAGTTCGGGTGACGCTTGCACACCTCCCGAATAGCGATACAGACGTCATCCCAAAATGTCTTCAGTGGGTCGGTGAAAACGATTTTGACGAAATTCGATTTGCGCGACACATTCGCTCGCGCGGGTACTACCAGTGCGTTCATCGCACCTCCATTTTTGGTTTTGATTATGAAAAGCTCATTTGAAAACTCGATGATTCATCAAGTTCTCAAAAAGCTGCACCAAGATAACCATCCTGGTGCGAACCGCGAAAGTGACCGTGTTGGGTATTTTTCGCTTAACCTCTGACAAAGAACAAAAAAATTCGTGCCTTCCGCTATTGACTTTCTCTGCCTCCAACAGCTCCATTTGCAGCAGCTATCTCGAGAAGGTCGGTTGCGTGCTTGAAGAGGCGTCGCTTTGCTTCTTCGGTGCCCCTGGAGTCGGCTTCAAGATCGCTCACGTCAATCTCACCCAGCTTACACGCCTCGATGAAGATATTCTTGAGCGGCTCGATTCTTGCCGCCTCGTCCGATTCTGCATATTTCATAGCAGCAGACGGGAGGTTGAGAAACGAACTCTCCTCTCCAGTGGCCGTATCCCACTCGACAAGAAGTTGAGGGCCCGTCTTCCTGAAGGGTTCATACGTCACCGACAAGTACCGGCACGGCGTCATCTCACCATCCCATCGGACAACGAGTTTACTGAAAGACCCTCCCTCATCCTGTTTTACACCGAAAGAAATGTCCGGTGTCGGCTTATTACAGCCGAGGTTTACTGAGGACAGGCGGTCTATCCGCTCACTCAATGCCCCGAAGGCATCACGTAAACGGTAACACCCACCGTGTCCGTCGCGATCCCACGGGTAATTGTACTTGTCGGGAGTGGTGAACACCGATTCGATGCCGGCGAGCACCTCCTCATAATCCTCCTTACTGCTATTGTTAGCAGCGTGCATCCAGATTTTGGCAATAAACATCAACCAAAATCTGACACCGTCCGGAGAGGACGTCTGAAGTCGTGCCCAAGAAAGCTCCCTGCCCTCATGCAAAAGGGCATACTCGCAGTGCGCGGCATCGTAGGTCGGATCGCTGAATACCAGGCTGTAGTGCTTTCCGTCGAGCACTACTGGCAGGAGATAGCCTTGCCAGTCTTTTTTGGCTTCGCCTACACGATTTTCCATCGCCAGGTCGAAGTCGATTGACCCGAAAGGGTCACAAAGTTCGTTTCTGAAAAACTGACGAACCTCAATAGCTTTTGTTTTCTTTTTCATCTTCCCCCCGCCCTCACGAACGGGTCCGTTTTAATTTATTGAAATATAAGTTAAACTGCCCCCAATATTCTTCTCAAAAAATACTCAAGGCAATCAACTTATATTTCTATTCAGTGTTCAAAGAACTTCTACATTTGGCATGTTTAATTTCAAAAATTCGCCACACAGCATCGGACCAGTGAGAGGATGAGAGGACTCTCGCGGACCCAAGGCCATGTACGAATCTCGAAACAAAGGGAGGAAGCTTTTCAAAGAACAAATCCTCAATCGAACGACAATGTTATTTGTCATCCGAATAAAGGGGAGAAACAAAACATGCATTGATGTAGTGTTTCTCCATAACCTACCACCCGAGACGAGCGAGAATCTCCGTTGTCTCCTCCTCAGTCACGTAGTTGAGGAGGGAAACGGGATCCGACGCTCGCCGTCCCTCCAAGATATTTTTCTCGTTATCCGTGAGGACAGCGAGAATGTCCTCGTTAGATGGAGGGTGCGGAAGCCCCCCAATATTTTCTGCGTTGTGTATGAGACCCGTATAAAGGGCCTCTAATTTTTCGGATAGTCGCTCGGCGACGTCCGACGTCTTTTTGATCGCCTGCAAAATGGGCACCAAAAAGAAACAAACAAAGGGCATCATAATCTCCTCCCCGCTCCGAAGAGCATTTTTAATTTCAATAATTCGCCACACGGCATCGGACCGGCGAGAGGATGAGAGGACTCTCACCGAACCCAAGGCCATGTGTGAATCTCGAAACAAAGGGAGGAGACTTTTCAAAGAACGAATCTGACAATCATTTCGAACCCTCGAATCGTCCAAGAACTCGAAAAACTGTGCCAGCAGAATGAAAAGAAACCAAACTTTTCATCTGCTGGCGTTAAACCAAAAGGAACTATGATTGAGGAGCCTTATACTAGGGCAGCTTCTCGGGACCCTTTATTCATCCATCTTTGATATCGCAATGGCGGCACAAATTTCGTGTTCCGCCCTCGCCTCTTCGACGATGGCATCCAACGCCTTGACGACGCCGGCCAGCTCGTCTTCGTACATATTTGTGCGAATCCGCACTATGCGGGTGTGCCGGCGATCCAGCGTCCCGCAAAAATTCTGTTCCTCATACGAGCGGTCATTGATGACCGACTCGTACTTGACGACGAAGGCGTCGCCGTCAAATCCAACCTCCGCCATCGGAGGCAACTCGACCTCGACCGACACGGTCGCGACAGCGTCGATGTGCCGTGTCATCGAAATATTTTTCGTCTCTATCGAGACGACGACTACCTTCTCACCCTTCATTTCAGGGTTAAGAAAATAATTGATTTTCATATTCATATATTTTCTTTTCATTTTTCTTCCTTTCCCACCTGGGTGGGAGATGTGCCTTCCGATCGCGTTGCGATCCGGTCGGCGGTTTAGTTTATTTTTTTGGCCGTTAGATATTCCCGCAGAACATACACTCCGGACGACAGCCGGAGTGCGATGTGTCGCAACCGCACGACGGACACTTGTACCCAGCATCCGCCCACTCTTTGGTGGTTCGGTAGTCTGCTGGCCGTTCCGGTGCGGTCTGCCAGAGCGGGATAACCTGCTCCAGCGTCGCGTTATCCGGAATCGTCGCGATCGCTTCTTCTACACAGGCGTCACGAAATTTCTCGCGGTACGCTCGGTCGCCGACCGAGTAGAGAACGACGATCAGCCGGTACTCAGCTGGTCGGACCATCACCTCCTTAAATATAATTTCGTTATATGTCCCGCACTGGGGACAATAACGAAGCCCTGCCATAGCGAGGGACTCTCCGCACGCCCAGCAATTGGTGCGCTGTTCGATTTTTTTTGCTACTAACTTTATATTTTTTTTCATTCCCAACCGCCTCGCAAGCGGCCCAATTTTAAATTAATGGATTATAACCCTTCGTTCAGATCATTACCGTTAACGACCTGGAAAAAAGGCGGAACCGTAACTACTGGTTCCGCAAATCCCACTTCCTGGCGGCATAACCGCACAGGATTCCACCGTAGATTGCTACGGTGCCTGCTAACTCGTTTACCGGCATTGCAGTAAACGAGAAGTATGCGGCGGTAGAAAACATCACCGCCGATACCAACAACAATAGTTTCAATTTTCCTCCTTGCCGGAATAGGCCCAGCGTTTTTTTGTTAGAAAAACTTTTTTACCACCCGCGTTCCGCGCGGATGATTTTCTTTCCCTGTTCGCGCCGACCCTTCTTGGACAGGCGCTTCAAGGTAGCCGTTTTTTCGGTCCGGCCACGACCGCAACGGGATCCACCCATCCCGTCTTTTATTTTTATTTTTTTCACCGTTCCTCCGGCCGAAATATAATCCGGCGTTTTTTTAGAAAATTCTTTACAGACCAACGAACCATTCGCGGGTCTGATAAAGAGGGGAAATGGAGTGAACCATTCCCCAATAACCTTGTTGTATCTCCGATTTCGGAGACTAGCCCGGAATTTTCCGGGCAATAGTTTGATCTTGGTTGACCTCCACTATGATCAGTGAGGAGCCTTCTATTATGGAAAAGGCAGATATGGAAAAGGCAGAAAACCTACCGGACTCATTCAAGCCTACCGACTCATCCACTCGGTTTTTCTTCTCTCGCGCTCCAAACGGTCGCGCTCCAGGAGAAGTTCCTTGAATCCGGACGAGCATATTTTGTTGCTCGCCGCGTGCCACAAGGAGGACACGCTCCCCTCCAGGAGGATCCCGGGAAACTTCTCTGCGAGAAAATCCCTAAGAATCCGATCAACCATGAGGCTGACCGTCCTCTCGTTAATACTCCCGCTTTTGATCCGCTCCACCTGCCGGCGGGTGACCCTTGCGGCAATGTTCTCAAAAGAGAGCTCTGCCATGGAGGCGGCATATGCCTCCATCGACGCTGCCGTCTTCTTGTGAGAGCGCTCACGCTCCTCGCGCTCTTTTTGGAGCGCTTCCTCACTCCACTCGTATTGAATGGAAGAGCGAGCCGCAATTTGCGACCCAAGAAACTCCTTTCGGAGCTCCTCTTTATAGGAGGTCACCCCATGAAGTGGGGCGTTCACCTCAATCTCAACCCTGACAATTTCGTCAGGCTCGAGACGAAGTTTCTCGACTCGCACTCCTTTTGCTGGGACGACCAGTATTTTTTTCCCTTCGACCTGAACAGTCGCGGGGCGGAAATCTACAATTGCGCCGTAACGATTTTTGTGAGCCGTTCCCAACAGCTCATTATTTACTGACCATAATTTTTCCATATCAACCTCCTGCCCAAAAGGGCTTTTAAAGTTTGTATTTAATTTTTTTTAATCTCTACAGACCAACGAATATTCGCGAGTCTGATAAAGAGGGGAAGCGGAACCAATTGCTTCCCTCTCATTCTCCCGGGTTCCAGCCGGAAGAATTTATTTCACTATGACGCCCGCAAAACCGCGGATCGGGTTGCCATACGGCTCCCCAACGCGATTTGTGAGTGTTTTTGCCCAGCCGAGAAACCGCTCGACCGTCTCGGGGGTCGTGTGACCTCCAAGAACGATCTTGGTGTTTCCGGTCGGCTGGCGGTCCCGGTCGACGTCAGGGATAGCTGCCATGTAGGCGAACCCCAAAAGCAACCCGGCCTCCGGCAACTCGTCGATTTCGCCGGCGTCGCGCAAGTCGCGAACACCGTCGACCTCCGGCGCAGCGAGGAGTCGCGCTTTTGCCGCTTCGATGGCTGCCTGGATTTTGTCCAGATTTGCCTTCTCGACCGTCCGGGGATTGGCGGCGTAGAATGCCACTTTCCCTGCCAGCCGGAATGCATAGAACGTCTCCGGATCGACGCCCGGGCAACGCCCAACATAGGCATCGGCTGGGCAGTGGTCGCCGGCTGCGACCATACGGAGCTCCTCGGTCGGTTCCGTGCTGAGGACGGCGCAGAGCTGGCCAAGGCTCGATGCCTGCCAGTACTCTGCGGCAGGTAGGCCATAGCCGGCATCGCCGGGGTTGTGATGGTCGCAACGTGCTGCTACCGGCAGCTCGCCAGCCGCCGCAGGCGCGCATTCGAAGGTGACCGCATCGGTTACACCGGCTACGTCACCCTCGTCCACTGTGTAGCCGGTCGCCTGGTAGGCGTTGCCGGCGTGCACTTTTTTGCCATCTACTGTAGTGGCAGTGGCAAGCACGCACCCGGCTTCGCGTGCAACCCGGCGAGCCGCCTGCTCCTCTGGGTCCTGACCGCCGAAAACCACCAAAATATTTTTGCTCATGCATACCTCCTTGTGGAGACCTTGTTCATCCGTGGCGCATGACTGCCGCGCAAGGCGCCCTTTCGAGCTGGTTGTTTTGGATGGGAGAACTACGGATGATGCGATGAAAGCAATTCCTCTCCCTGTTTGAATGACAGTCTCTTTCAAAAATCGATCCGTATCGAGTCCTGAATAAACTGCTAGAGAGACACCATATCTCTCTAGCAACCACTTTCGGACCGATCAGGGTTTTACCGTAACCCTGTATGTTCGGTCCTCGAAGTGGAAGGCAACCACGTCGCCCTCCTCTTCGTATGTGCCGCCGCAGATGTCTGCAACGGCTTTAATTTTTGCCACATCCTCCTCAGCGGCGGGCCCACTTTCGCCACTGAGGATGTAATAAACCATTTCCGGATTGATACCCTCCGGAAGTGCAGTCGGATTGTATCCGCCCCATCCTGCTTCCGGATGGGCTGACAGCCAGTCTTGGCGACTGGAAATGTCGTACGGGCCGCTTGCCGGCTTCTTATAAGCCGGATACTTCATTTTTTCAGCAGCGTAGGCGGTGTCGCCCGGCCCTCTTACGAGGGCAATGCGGGCGCACCCAATTTCAATGAGTATTACGCCCTCACTCAAGGAGTAGTACTCATTTGCAAGTCCAATCATCAGCCCGACCTCTTCGGGCTCGAGCTGACAAACATACCGAACCTCGCCGATGACGGCAAGGTCGATGAGCTTGTTTAAAATTTTTTGTGTCCTATCAAGGACACATGTCGTCATTACCTGAGCGGCATCGGCATAGTCTCTTATATTTTTCATTTTCATTTTTTCTGCACCTGGCAACCATTCGGAATTATTCCGAACTTTGTGGTCCCAGGTCGGTTATTTGAAATTTTTTCTAAACATTTTTGCCGTCCGGAGGAGAATATGCTCCTCCTTTTGGGTGGGACGGCGGAAGGAAAGACGACATGCACGCCTTCCTTTCCGCAGTTCCGACGGGGATTGAGTCGCAGGTAGTGAGTAGACAGTAGATAGTAGACAGTAGACAGGGACTTGCCCCTCATCCGCCTCGGGGTACCGAGGCACCTTCTCCCAAAGGGCGAAGGGGAATCCAAGCCCGCGCTACTTCCTACTTCCTACTTCCGCTCCCTGAGCCAGAGATAGCGGCCCGCCACCTTTCGGTCACGGACCATATCTTTTGCCCACATTGTACTTTCATTGACATGCGATTCCGTGGATGACGTTTGAGTGCCTCCGATATATGACTAGGCCAGCCTTCGCTCCAGTTTCAGCAGGTAAACCTGCTTCATTGAAGCTATGGCGTGGCGATGGAGGAAATCCATATCTGGATATCGCTACTACCTATTCTGTTGTCAATGATCACCTCAAGTTCATCCCGTTTCGTGGCCGCTTTCGCGGACAGTACTCATAGGAAGTCTCTCTCAAGGATCTTCATGCCCCTCATTGATCGGATTTTCCGATGAATGCGAGGCATTCGCTCCTGGCGAACCGGGGTAGGAGTTGGGCTTGCTCCCGGAATCTCTCTCGTTTCGCGTCCGTTCCGATCCTTCTTTCGGAAGAAGGAATGAAATGGGCGCAGAACGTAATTCCGGACTTTCGGCCACATACCGCTCAAAGGGTGGTTAATCCCCCTGCTCAGCATCACCGAGCGAGGTGATGGCTGAAGGCGGTTCGCACTAATTAAATAAGGTACTATGCTTTCCAAGCTATCTTTTGTTCTTGGAAAGAGGACGAAGGGGAGGTATGGAACCCTGGATTTCCAGGGGGCTCTCTCTAACCTGCCGATCCGGGCGATGCCGGAAGGGATTCCGAACCTGTACTCCTCTCCGTTACTCTCTCAAACAACGGGCCTTGCCAAGCCGGAGCTTTAGCGAAGGATGGGTACGTCATTCCGTAGCCACTTGGCGAAGGATGATCTTTCACTGGTTTTCTTGAAGGTGCTGCCTTGCCAAACCGTAGCTTTAGCGAAGGATGGTCTCTCTTCTTGCTCTCTCATCTCAACAGCAGAGTATAGCAGGTATTTGCTATAGTGTCAATAATGTGTGACTGTATTGTTAAAAATTACTTATAATACAGTGAAAAAGTGTATTGAAAGAGCGAATAAAATGTCACAATGCGTTGACAAAAGAGGGGAATGGGAGTAAGATAGAAGGAGGAGAATGGGTAGAAAGTAGACGGTAGCAAGTAGTAAAGGGTGAGAGCGGGGAAGGGAAAGTAGAAAGTAGGAAGTAGGAAGGGATGGGACGGGACGGGGAGCGGGGAGGGATCAGGTAGCAAGTAGCACGTAGCACGTAGACTGAGCTTGAAACGGGAACGGGAACGACCAGCACCAAGTAGGGATAGATTATATACAGCATGAATATGGAACAGAAACGAGAAAGTGCGAAATCGTTCACTGATTTGATTGCCTGGCGCGAGGGACATATATTAGTTATTTCCCTCTATAAGGCCACAAAATCATTTCCGAAAGAGGAAATCTTTGCTTTGACAAGTCAGATTCGCAGGGCAGCTGTTTCCGTGACTTCGAACGTCGCGGAGGGTTTTAATCGAAAAACAGCGAAAGACAAGATGCATTTCTATAGTATGGCTCTCGGATCGGTCGCTGAACTTCAAAATCAAATTCTTATTGCTCGCGATATAGGATATGTCGAAAATGAAGCCTTCGCACGACTTTCTGAGCAAACTATACTGGTGCACAAACTCATTTCTGGGTTGATCAGATCTATTGAGAAGGCAAGTGACTAGACGATCCTACTGACTACTGACTACTGACTACTGACTACTGACTACTGACTACTGACTACTGACTACTGACTACTGACTACTGACTACTGACTACCAGACCCCCTATGTCCTACCAGGAAACCCTCTCAAAATCGATACTGACCCCGGCGCAGAGCGAGGTGTATGAGGCTTTGTTGACGCATGGCGCAGAGCCGGCCGGATCGCTCGCCAAAAAAACGACCCTCAAGCGGGGGCTCGTCTATAAGGTATTGGATGAGTTGGTCGGAATGGGATTGGTCGAGAAGGAGGAAGAAACCGGGAAAGTTGCGCGTTTCACCCCGAAACACCCTTCTTTGCTTCGGGAATTGGTCGAAAGCCGCCAGAAGGCGCTCAAGGATGCCGAGTTTTCACTGGAAAGCGTGCTTCCGTCGCTCATCTCTAGCTTCAATCTCGTTTCCGGCGCTCCGGGTATCGAGATCTACGAGGGCCCCGAAGGTATCGAGAAGGTTTTGAACGACTCTCTTTCGAGCAAGACGGTCATCTATACGTATGCGGATATCGAAGCGGTTCGTAAGAACATCGACGCGATCAACCGCCGATACATGGCAAAGCGGGAAAAACTCGGCATCGAAAAGAAACTCTTCCTGTTCGACTCGGCAATTTCCCGTGAATATATGGGTAAATTAGCTCCTTCCGTGACGGATACGAAACTGATCCCGTCGGAAAAGGGATTTCCGATGCTCGAGAGTGCGATGGAGATCTATGATGGTTCGGTCGCATATGTGACTTTCTCGAAAGATAAGATGATCGGCGTGATTATCCATGACCCGTTCATGTATGAACTTCACAAACACATCTTCGAGTATATGTGGGGGAAGGCGCCGGGCCCGGCCGAGTTGTCGGTTCATAAACCGAAAAAGGGGAGTGTAAAAACAACCGCAGGCACGGATGAGGCGGAAACGGCTGATGAAGCGTCGGCACCGGAAACGGTGTCGGGACCGAAACCGTTCGAAGTAGAAGACTATGATGATGACGAATATTTCGTGAGATTGTGATCGCATCATACTTCGACGCGGCGAGCCAGCCAGGCGTCAAGATATTTTCAAAGCCCCCGTTTTTTCTTCGAGATCGCGTGGCAAGAGTCATTCCGAAACAGCTTCGCTATCCCGCATCATTTCACGCGAACCGATCATCTTCATCCGCGCATCCGGATTCTCGAAAATCAGTAAGACGTCGTTTTTCGCCGTATCATTCGGGTTCGGGAGGATATATGCCAGTAAAAACCCTTCGGATGTCTTTCGGACGATCGCTTTTTCCATCCCGTTCCGATCGGTTCTCTCGGCGGATATCCATTTGTCGAATGTGTCCGGAATCCCGTCGGTCGCGATGCGTTCCCCGAGATCGAACGTCATCGGCATTCCAGTTTTTCTGGTGAAAAGCTCCCCGTTTCTTTTTTCATCGTATTGAAGGAGTGGGAGTGGGCGATCGCCGACCGTTCGCATACCGATGCCGAAGAAACCTTTCTTATTGACATAAAAGTCGGAAACCGGATTCGGCAACGCGTGATCTCCGGTGATGGTGATGACCGACCCTACCGCTTCCGCCGAAAGAAAGGTATCCCAGAACGCTCCACCGACCATGTCGCTCCTGTATTCCGGCTCGACATTGAACGAACTGCCGAATTTTTCGGTACGGCCGTCTTTCGATGTGCCGGTATCTTCGAAAAAGACGAATGATACGTTCTTGCCGTCCCTTCTGAGAATGTGACAACGTGTGCCGGGCCCCGTTTTCTCCAGCCGCTTGTCCAACCCGGCAAAGATCGCTTCGCGAAACGATGAGGAATACTCCGATTCAGGATAACTTTTCCGATACAGTCCGCGCATCCATTCTTTGTCTTTCTCCGAGAGATCTTCCGGCGACAGGGTCAGTATCTCGGTGTTTGCCATCTCGGCAGGGTTTTTCAATTTTCCGGATTCGTACAATGTCCGGAACGTTTTCTTATAGAGTTCGACGCCGGCGCTGACGTCATCGAGCTTCCGAAGGAGGGAAATATGATCGGTTTCGACATTTTTCGCGAGGTCGACAAGAAGATCGCGCCCGCGACGGAGGAGGTTTTTCGTGACCGTCCCGGCGACCGATGCCGTTTCGGTCTCATCAAGATTCGGAAACTCCGAGCGTATGAAATCCGCGACGGCGTCCGCATCCTTCGTGATCTCGGCGTATTTTTTCAGAATGGGTCCAAGCGTTTCGGTATCGAGCGATTCCGCGAGTGAGAGGATCGTCTCGCCGTATTCCGACCCTTCTGCCGTGGCGAGGAACGAATAGGCGATGTCGTCAGAAAGCGTAGGATGCTTTTCCAAGACGAGGCGGAACCGTTCCGCGGCGGCGGAATCTTCCTTGCCTCGGAACAAGAGAAAATGGACCTGTGCACGGAGCGGAAGCCGGGAAAAATCCATTCCGAGAAGGTTTTTCATTTCGGGGGTGTGTAAACTTCTCAGGAGTAACTCTTTCTCGGAAGTGTTCTGTTTCTTTTTCGAGTCTGGTTTGAACGTAGTGTCTTCCAGTGCGGCATCATAGGACATGAGCGATACCCTGAACAAGTCTCCGGAGGATTCGGCGTCTTTCAGGTATTTTTGAATGTTCCTTAGTAAATCATCCTTGAATCCTGATTGTTTATCGGTGAGCTTTGTTAAAGTTCCTTCGGTTCTTTCTTTTTTTGGTCCAATGTCCCAGACTTTGCTTTTTACCCCCCAGATTTGCTTTTCCTCCCTGAAGCGTTCCTCTAGTTTTTCCACGTTTTCTTTCCAATGACGTTTCAACAGATTTGAAATCTCGTTCTGCGCCTTATGGGAAGCTGAATTATTGGTTGAATCATGTTCCCACTGATCGATATAGTCGACTCCGTTCTCGAAATCACTCGTTTCGAGGAAGGTGTCCAACGTCCTAAGAAGCGGGGTCAAGTCCTCAGCCTCAGAAGTGGAGATATCTTCAGGCGATGATGCGGGACGAGTGAGTATGTCTTTGATTCTCCGCAAAAGGCTTTCTTCCGTATCTTTTTGTCGCGCTTCATATTCGTTTTTCAATGCTGATACGTCATTCCAAGCGTCAGCTTCGAAATTTTGAATCGTCGATAAATCGTTCAGCAGAGTCTTCCAATCCGCCTCGTTCAGAGTTTCCGAGATCGAATGCAGAAGTCGCGCTTTTGAATCGATATCAGACGGCTCATTTTCGTCAAAAAAATGCTTCGAAATACCGAGAATGAATTTTCGGGCCTCTCGTTTCGTGAGGTTCTGATGTGCGAGCAACGATAGCTTGATTTTTTCTAACGCGCTCCAATCACGAGAGTCATCGGATTGTTCCAGTTGATCAAGCGTCTCACCGGGTACTTTCGCAATATGTTGCGGAAAAGAATGCCGATCATAAAAAGCAACCGCATCGGCCGCGACCTTTCGGATCGTATAATCTTCGTATGGTAGCGTTCTGTCCGATAACAGTCGTCTGTTGAGGATGCCGACGCCGATTTCCAATTCTGGAACAGCAACCTTTTCAATGAAATCTTTCGCCGGTTTGTGATTTTTTTGCGCAGTCATTTCTCTCTCTACGTTTTCGCGTGCGTTCAGTGCGGAAAACCTGATCGCAGGGATGTCCGTGTCGGCAAGTCGTTCCAGTATCACACATATATTGTCTTTCGCGGGCAATTCAAGCTCGTCAAACGATACTGAAGCCGCAAACGTTGGTAGAGAACGAATGATACTCATGATTCTTCCTTGTGGTAATGCCTGAAGTTCTGAAGCAATGTTCTGCACTTCTTGCACATCGGTCGAACCGAGTCTGACCGCGGATTCGTATGCGAGATATGGAGAGAGGTACTCCATAAGAGGGGGCACCTCGATGGAGCGAGTAGCGAGATTAATTTCCTGACTGAGCTCGAGTTGTTCCGTGATACGGCTTACGTGCCAGATGTTCCTGATCCAGTTTCCGATTTTTCCACAATATTTTGAGATATTCTCCGGGTCTTCCGATGTTTTGTTTTCTACGAACGCAATGAATTCATCGAAGAACACATAAGTGAGAGATGGGTCAATTTCAGCTTTTTTCTCGGGTAGTAGCCCGGAATATTCTCTTAAGCGGAGTGATTTTTCTTGACTGAGTCGTTCGAATGCTTCGTTTTTTAGCTTTTCGATTTTTTCAGTGTTAGAATTCTGAAAATTTGCTGCCCCGAGATATTCGAGGAAGCGTTTGTCTGCCGCAAAAGGGAAATCCGGATAGTGTGATTCAAAAAATTCATGTGTCCAATTTCGGACCTCATCGAGTCGTTCTTGTAGTTCGCCGTTTTCGATTTCTGAATCGCCTAAAGCCTCCCGTATCGGTGGGGCGGGCGTTTCGATCGACGGTGTCGCAGTGATGCTCGGGATCTCGTGCTTCATGTCGACATTTTACCATTGATGAGTGTGGATGGGGAGGGGGAGGGGAGATACCAGTTAACAGGCTAGGAGAGGGAGCGGTAGTAAGCAGTATGTAGTAAGTAGTGAGTAGACGGAGACAGGGGAAAGTAGGAAGTAGCATGTAGTCGGTAGCAAGGTGGGGGAGGAGTCACGGGTTGAGGATAGAAGTGAGATAGGGAACTGGCAACTTACAACTTATAACTTACAACTCGCAACGGGGAATAGGGGATGGAAGTGAGGAGTACGGAGTGAGAAGTGAGATGGGGAATTGGAGACTTACAACTTATAACTTATAACTCACAACGGGGAATAGGTATCCTCCGGCGCCGAGGTTCCGGCGTGGCAAAAAAGAGATACCCGGTTAACGGGTTCACGGGTTAATGAGTTGAAGAAACGTGATTGCGTGTCTTCGATTCGACAAAATATATGGGAATTGAAGATGATGGAATAATGATATGCGGATAAAAAAAGAGACACGGCGCTGTTAGGACATTAAAAAATGTCACCTAGCTCCATATCTCAATATAACTATTTTCTACCGTCTACCGCTTGGGAAGAATTGCATGAACTCCTGGAAATTTTGTGGATGGTATTTCAAACAAACAATGCCTGCTGTTAACAGTAGCAGGGTAACGACAAGCAAAAAACCACCCAACATAAAATATCCAACGGCCTGAGCTAAAATATAGTCAATTTCTTTTGCTTTAAATTCTTTCATTTTAACTACCCCTATTTTGATTGTTAATAAAACATTTTCTCTATTCGACCCACCATCTCGTGATGACGGACTGAATGGAGAAGGGATCGGGAGAAGTGGAAGAGTGTGATACTATCTTGTGAATAATATTCTCTCCATTTATTCCCGATCCCTCGGCTTTGACCTGATGATGTCCCTGTCGCCTTCGTTACGACAGTCCCTCTAGGCTCGGCACATGTGTCCGGCGTGAGGTACATATCATGGCGTCGCAATCATCCGTATGCTGCTTACCGCGATGGAATCATCCTGCTCTTCCATGGGAAGAGGTATTCGTTCTGAAAGAACCATGCTTCAGAACAGGGGAGTATAGCATATCAACGTTGAAAAGTCAAACGTCGCGACGAGAAAGTCAACGGGAATTTTATCTCGCAATTCGCACAGGTGAGCGTGAGCCTCTGGTGGATTTGTTGATGAAGAAGTGATTTATGCTATATATAAAGCAAAAATCAAATTTTTCATCCGGAAGAGTCGCTTGAGAGTTATAGTATTGTGGTTTTGTAAACCATGAATTTGACATAATTTGTGGTTTAATATACCATAGAATCATGAACTTCTCTCGAAAACAATCCATCGAAAAGGCCACGGCACCCAAGCGGGTGCTCGTGATATACGGTCCACGGCGAGTTGGCAAGACGACGCTGCTTCGGTCGTATCTCGATTCAAGGAAGGACCGGAAAACCCTTTCTGTCGTCGGGGATGATTTCCGTGTGCGTGAGTTGTTTGGGAGGGAGGTCCGCGAGGACATCCTCGATTTTGCCCGGCCGTATGATATCGTTGCGATTGACGAGGCTCAGCAGGTGCCGAGTATCGGACTCGGGATGAAGATGCTCATCGACGCATTTCCGGAAAAGGAATTCATCCTGACCGGGTCGTCCTCGTTCGAGCTTTCCTCGGAGATCGGCGAGCCGCTTACGGGTCGACACTTCGTCATGACGCTTTTGCCGATCGCACAGTCGGAAATGACGGCGAGTCGGTTCGAGCTTGTTTCTGGACTCGAGGATTTCCTTGTCTATGGTTCGTATCCGGATGTACTGCTCGCAAAGAGCGGTGCGGAAAAGGAACGGATCTTGAACGAGCTCGTTTCATCGTATCTGTATCGCGATATTCTCGCGCTTGACCGTATCAAGTCGCCGGACCTGTTGCGAGATATCGTGCGCATGCTCGCGTTCCAGGTGGGGAGCGAGGTGTCGCAAAACGAGATCGCCGTCGCGCTGAAGACGGATACGAAAACGGTCGGCCGGTACCTCGACCTGCTCGAGAAGATGTTCGTGATCCGACGGGTTCGGGGATTCAGTCGAAATCTGCGAAATGAGATCACGAAGAAGGCAAAATATTATTTCCTGGACAATGGTGTCCGTAACGCGGTCATCGGACAGTTCGGCTCGCTCGTGTCTCGAAACGACGTCGGACAACTGTGGGAGAATTTTGTCTTCATGGAACTGGTCAAGCAAAATGCTATCGCGGATGGGTCCGACGCATATTATTTTTGGCGTACGCATACCGGCAAGGAAGTCGATATAATACGAGAGTTTCGGGGAGCGCTCATGGCGATCGAATGCAAATGGTCGGACCTCTCGAAAGAACCGAAGCTGTGGAAAGAGACGTATCCGGAAAGTTCCTTCATGACCGTGAACCGGAAGAATTATCTCGATACACTGGTGCCACGAGAGGAAACGGGGAACTAACAACTAACAACTAACAACTTATACCATTTCAAATTATTCAGCCCTATAAAGCGGTCTTTGCGAGCCCGTAGTCGGACAGCCTGCCCTGCGTATGCCGGGGTGGCAATCCAGTCCAGTTGCTCGCGAGCGACAGGACCAGTCGCGTCGTTCGCGAACGACGGTGTCCAGGATTTATGACGCAGACCTGGACCGCCACGGATTTCTGAAGACTCCGCCAGCTGGCGGACTCGCGGAGACGGAGGGAAGGGGTTTCTTAGAAATGGTATTATAACCGACAACGGGGAGGATTTTTTTGAAAAACTACGAGTATGGCGAAGAAATCGGATGAAAAAATACTGGTGCTGCTCGACGGAAACGCGCTCATTCATCGCGCGTATCATGCATTGCCGCCCTTGACGAACAAGGCCGGGCAGACGGTCGGCGCGGTGTACGGCGTGGCGATGACCCTTCTGTCCGTCTTGGAGAAATTCCATCCGGAATATATAGCGGCGTCCTTCGACTTGTCGGCGCCGACCTTTCGGCATGAGAAGTACGCCGAATACAAGGCGACGCGGACGAAGGCGCCGGACGATCTGTACGCGCAAATACCATTAGTGAAAGATCTGATGCGCGCGTTCAATATTCCGATTTATGAGAAAGAAGGATTCGAGGCCGATGACTGCGTGGGAACGCTCGCGCGACAGGCATCCGAGAAAGGCATACCGACCATCATCGTCACGGGGGATAACGACGCATTGCAACTCGTGACGCCTTTGGTGAAAGTGTTCGCGCTTCGGAAGGGCGTGAAGGATATCGTTCTCTACGACGAGACTGCGGTCACTATGAAATATGGGTTTCCCCCGACGGCCATACCCGATTACAAGGGACTCGCGGGGGACAGTTCGGACAATATACCCGGCGTTGCGGGCATCGGGGCCAAGACGGCGACGGACTTGCTTCGCGAGTTCGGATCGCTCGAGAAAATTTATGCGTCGCTCGATACGATGAAGGAAAGCGTTCGGAAAAAACTCGTGGCGGACAAAGAGATGGCGTTCTTTTCCAAAGAACTCGGTACGATCGACACCTCCGCGCCGGTCGACTTCGACCCGACTGCCTGTGTGGCGCGAGATTTCGACACGGCGGTCGTCTCGGAGCTTTTCAGGAACAACGGGTTTTATAGCCTTTTGAAGAGAATACCAGGGACCGAACTTACAACTTACAACTCACAACTTATAACGGGGAGTGAAGACCGACTGACAGCAGACAACTCACAACTGACAACGGAGAACCCGCCTTCGCCAAGGCTTCGGCATGGCGAGGAAGGAAAGAAAAAGAAGACGAAAACAGTGAAGACAGCGGAGGACATCGAGAAGTTTCTTGTCGGGATGAAAGACGGCGCGGTAGCGGTGGATATCGTGTCCGGTGAGGCGTCGCTTTTTGGAACCGCGGGAATATCGGCGGTTGAACTCGCGTATGACGGAAGCACGGCACGTATCGAATGGAATGACGCGACAAAAAATATCCTGAAAACTTTTTTTGAAAATGAAACCGTGCCGAAGGTGTTTCATGACGCGAAAGCGGCGTGGCATGTTCTTCGGAATGAAGATATCGCTCTTGCCGGCGTCTCGTTCGATACCATGATTGCTGGGTATCTCTTGCAGGCGGGGACGCGGATCGAGCTGGAGCACCTCCTTCTGGAAGCGTTTGACGGTGAAAGGTTTGGATCACTTGCTGAAGGAATTTTGCGACTCTCGGCGAATCTGCGGGAGCGAATGGAGGCGGTTTCTACTGAACAGTCCGGACCATGGACGCTCTCCCGACTTTTCACGGAAGTCGAGATGCCGCTTATTTTGATTCTGGCGAGGATGGAAGATGAGGGAATCAGGCTGAATACGGCGACGTTCCGTGGTCTGTCCGACGGGCTCGGGAAAGAGATAAAAGAGATAGAGCGAAAGATTTACGACTTGTCGGGAAGAGAGTTCAATATCAATTCGCCGAAACAGCTCGCGGAGATACTGTTCTCCGAACTCGGGGTACCGACGACCGGTATCAAACGGACCAAGACGGGCATTTCTACGGCATCATCGGAGCTCGCGAAGCTTCGGGAGTATCCGATCGTGGTGCTCGTGGAGGAGGAGCGGGAACTCTTCAAACTCAAGACCACCTATCTCGACGCGTTCCCGGCCCTTGTCGACACACAGTCGCGGATCCATACGACCTATCAACAGGCGGTGACGACGACGGGGCGACTCTCGTCGACGGATCCGAATCTGCAGAATATTCCGGCACGGGAAAAATGGAGCAAGGCTATCCGTGGCGCGTTCGAGGCGGAGCCCGGATATTTCCTGGTCAGTGCCGACTACTCTCAGATCGAATTGCGCGTGATGGCCCATGTGAGTGGTGACGCATCGCTCGTATCGGCATTCGAAAACGGGGAGGATGTGCATCGTGCGACAGCCTCGGCCGTATACGGCGTTTTGCCTGCGGACGTGACGAGCGACATGCGACGACAGGCCAAGGTCTTCAATTTCGGACTCATGTACGGCATGAGCGCGTACGGCCTCTCACAAAGTCTCGGTATCACGCCCGCGGAAGCGGCCGAATTCATCGATACCTATTTCAAGAAATTTCCAGGCGTGACGGAATATATGGAAGGGATGAAGGCGAGTGCGAAAGAGAAGGGATATGTCGAGACGGAACTCGGACGACGACGGTACGTGCCGGAAATCCGAAGTGATAACCGCAATCTCGCGCAAGCTGGAGAACGTATGGCGATCAATATGCCGATACAGGGGCTCGCTGCGGACATCATGAAGCTCTCGATGCTTCGGGTTTCCGAGATCCTTCCGAAATACGGTGATGCGGTACGGATGCTCTTGCAGGTGCACGACGAACTCATATTCGAGGTGAAGGAAAATATCGCGGAAGCGTTCTCGAAGGATCTGAAACGTGCGATGGAATCGGCATACGAACTTCGCGTCCCGCTCATCGTCGAGACAGCGATCGGGAAGGATTGGGGGAGCCTGAAAGGGTAAGCTCTGACTAACAACTGACAACTGACAATTGATAACGGGGGGGCAAGAAATAGAGAAGGAATTTGCGGGAGCTCTTTTTTATTTTCGAGTCGTGCTATACTAGTGGCGTCTCATCATAATATGTCATTCTTTCGTATGGACAAGAAACAGAAGATTATCGTCGCGGTACTTGCCGTGGCAGTCGCATTCGTGATCGCATACTTCGCATTCGGTCGGGATTTGCTCAGGAGGGGTAGCGTCAGTCCTATTCAGATCG
>Ga0209083_1002069_pt1 | contig 20052 bp, 14 predicted proteins | sample AM7aDNAmetaG_FD_184132 | JGI IMG/M metagenome (GOLD analysis project Ga0209083, IMG submission 184132) | Freshwater microbial communities from Finland to study Microbial Dark Matter (Phase II) - AM7a DNA metaG (SPAdes) (version 3) | ecosystem: Environmental > Aquatic > Freshwater > Lake ...
AAGAGGTTGATAAAATAGTCTGTTGCGTACCCCCACAGATGTTGATCTTTACCATTTCCTCTACTAAGATGATTAAAAATATTGTGACTAATCTCATGCAGATATGCAAAAGTTAACCCTGTGTGAATATCAACTTTGATATCTTTGAAGAAACTATCTTCAGGATTTAAGTAAATATATTTAAAATCAGTACATGCCGGTGCATTCAATGGAACATTAGATGTAAAGATTGTTGGATATTTTAATGCTTCTAACCCAAATGGTAGAAATGTATTTGATCTTAGAAACTTTTCTAGTACCTGATCTCGAATAGAATAATACTTAGAAAACTTTGCATATTCTTTTGTTTGCTTTTCTATCATAAATAAAAACTTTCAGAAAAAAGAAAAGGATAGTTTTTTAGACTATCCTTTTCTAAGCTATACCCGATCAAGACAATTAAGTCTCAATACGAGCAGTGCTGGCCATACGGATGATATTCTCCGTTGCAGCGGTAATCAATGCGTTACGAGGCAACTCTGGGTTGGACGTCTCCCACCAAGTGAATGAGGCGTTGTTCTTCGTCCGAATGATTTTTCCATGACCAAGGAGAGTTCCGGGTTTACCGAAAATACCCTTGTCATCAAAGGCAGTGAGTTGCGGATCACCATTACGCTTGACCCAACGGATTCCATCATTATCCGTATACTCACCATGAGCATCACGGAAACGACGAACCTGCATTTCATTCACAAACTTGTTGTAGGGCTTGTAGTTGAGATCTACATACTCCTTGACAACCTGGTTCAGAATGTTAAGATTGCTATAACGCAATCCCAACTCACGAGGAATTCGAATCTTGGGATCTTCACCCTTCTTCGCAGATGGGTTACGGAAGATCACAGACATCCGAATCTGATCTTTCGACCAATTGATCTTTCGGAATGGATCAGCCTCATCGGGAATGTATCCGATAAAACCAAATCGAACCTTTGCATCAGGAGTCATGATCTCAGCCAACGGATAACCCTCACGTTTCAGGATACCGATGGTGACTTCCTGATGAGTAACAATGACCTTATCCAGATCACTACCCATAAAGGAGTTAAACGACATACCCATTCCCTTCAGGAATGCGTAAATCTTCTTTTCGATTTCCTGATTCTCCAGACGAGCAACCTGTGCATTATCTGTACGAACAACAACTGCCTTACTGGGAATGGAACTCATCACCTGAAGAATCTTAGACAATGCTTCCACGCGTTTTTCGGTTGCCGGATTGATTTCGGAAACGAGTTTTGTGTGTTCATCACGAACCACTTTTCCAACCTTACTCATGATATTCAACAGTGCCGGCAAACGATCACCAAGCACTTTGGTATCAAAAGCAAACGACATGGCGGTGAAGGATTCCTGACGACCCTTCTTGGCACCAGGACGAACTTCTTCCTTCGCGGTATCATCCGCAAGAACGTCATCCAGATCCATGAGAATCTCACGAGCTTCATCACCACGAGCCGGACCGATCACACCACGTTCTTGCAGAGTGTCCAGTACGAGACATGCGCGATTGTAACTGATTCCCAGTCGACGTTGCATGGTGGCAGAAGAGACTCGCTGTGTATCGCGAATCAACTCCATTGCCGCACGCAACAGATCTTCATTCTTTTCTTCTCTCTCGGCAACCAGTGCCGCTACTTCGTTGTGAACATCTCCATGTCCTTCCCCATTCATAATACTTTTATTATGGGGAATAATACCGAGTGTTCCATCGTTCTTGATCACCAACGCATCGAGACTTTTCGCCATGGTCATTTTTCTGACTCCAACTATTTAGCTAACTTGAGTTTCATGTTCTCTCGATCAGTTTCCGAGCCAACATTACTTCTTCATAAATTAATATATATGATATTTTTTTTCTATCCAAAGTAAGAAAAATAAATTGGTTTTTAGGATTTTAGAACAAAATAAAAAGATATTACAGGAGTTATTCGATGAATAAATTTACAAAAGTTTCTCGGATTCTAGATGAGTTTTCAAATTGTGCTGCAGGAATTACTGGTGCATATGAAAGTTTACCTACCAGAACAAAAGATTATAAAGCTAAAAAAGATTATGATAAAAGACTAAAAGGCATAGTAAGTAATAAAAAGAATAAATAAAAGATGAAACTATGCGATTGCGGATGTGGTAAAGAAGTTATTTGGTCCGGCGGTAAATTTCTTAGAGGACATGGCAAAAGAAATAAAGAAGTTCAAGAGAAATTTAAACAAACATGTTTAGATAGATATGGTTCATTGCACCCGTCACAATCTAAAGAAGTTAAAGAAAAATTTAAACAAACATGTTTAGATAAATATGGTGTAGATCATCCTTCTAAAACTAAAGAATTTCAAGAAAAAATCAAACAAACATGTTTAGATAAATATGGTGTTGAGAGTTCAAGTCAAGTGAAAGAAATTAAAGAAAAACACAAACAAACATGTTTAGATAAATATGGAGTTGAAAATCCAAGTCAACTAAAAAAAATCAAAGAGAAAAAAACACAAACAAGTCTTATAAATTATGGAACTGAATATCCAAACCAATCAAATGAAATTAAAGAAAAAACCAAACAAACATGTTTAAAAAATTATGGTGTTGAATATTCACTACAATCTGAAGAAGTTAAAGAAAAAAAGAAACACACGTGCTTAAAAAAATATGGTGTAGAATATGCGCTTCAATCAAATACAGTTAAAAAGAAAAGTAAACAAACATGTTTAAAACATTATGGTGTTGAAAATTATTCTCAAACTATAGAAATGAAAAATATAAATAGAATATCAGCAATTAAAAGAACTGAAATTCAAAAATTAAATGGTGAACCATTAATGCCATGTATTGGACCTATAGAACGAAATTGTTTAAATGAGTTAGAAATAGCAATAAATAAAAATATTGTTCGTAATGATCCCTCCTTTAAATATGTTATTGGTAGATTTCCTGATGGACATATTCCAGAATTAAAACTTTTCATCCAATTTGATGAACGAGATCATTTTGAAGATAACGAAATGACTATATATAAACAAGATGATATTGATTGTACACTTCAATTAGCATCTCTTGGATACATAGTGTATCGTATTTCAGAAAAACAATGGAAAAATAATAAAGATCAAGTGATTAACCAATTTAAAGAATTAGTAAGTTCAGGAGATAAAAATGAATAGTATTACTCTTGTGCCTGAATTGAACTATTGGATGATAAGAATATTAAAGTCATCTCCGGTTGCAGATACATACTGTAATACCCCAACTACGATTTCAGATTTTTGGCGTGAACCCAATAGTGTTTTAGAATTGCTTTTCAACGAGTGTTTCCACCCGGATCTTTCGGAACCAAGTTCTAGTTCAAGTTCTGGTGCAACTTATAGACCCTATATTTATAAGTACAGATCTTGCAATCTAAATCTTATTCCTGATAAAAATGTTTTAAATCGCATTCAATTATATAGATGGTTTGCTACTGTATTCGCTGCTGATAGTGAAAAGTTTACAAGTATATTTGATACTACTGGAGAACACTATCCTCCAACAGATCCTCTTAATAATGTAATTTTTGACTCTGGACTAGAGTATCTTGAAGCATCTGCAAATACCCCACCAACTCTTCCTTATGATGTAGCAGAAGAAGATAGATCTCCTTATATTAGTTATACTGCAGAACACTTTCTTCAATCAAATTATACATTAGTAAAATCAGGCGAGCAAACAATTTATCCATATCCACCAACACCACCACCAATATCAATACAAGATAATGTATTTAATTTTACAGAACAAGATTTGACATTATTAGATATGCTTTTTGATTATAAAACGTTTGGAATATATGATTTATCGGGAATTAACTATACTGATTTAACTAGCTGTATATCTAAATTGATTTACGTATATTTAGAAGCATTTTGTTATAACAAATTTGATAATTTTGATAGTGAAGAACCGGTTTGTTCTGATCCAACTATTCTTCCAGCATTATATGAAAAACACGTATTAGATCTAATCTATAAATTAAAATCAAAACAATACGGTGTTATCTATAAAAATACAGATGTAATCAATAAAGAAATAGTTGAAGAGAATGAATATCGTTTCATGATAATGAAAAAAGATAATCTAAGATTAACTATTATCCAAGATATAGTTGATTCAAAAGAGATTGTGATTACAGAAAATATTCCTTGGGATAAAAAAGATTTTGATGTTTTTAAAGATGGTATAATTCTTGAAGCAGATAAAGAATATACTTTAGTTTTAGATTTTTCAGATCCAGTAAATGTTGTTGCAAGAGTTCAATTCTTAACAGCTGTACTAGAGCTGGGTGAAGTTATTGAAATGGTATGGAGCTATGTTCAACCATACTCTGCAATTTCAAGAGTGGATGAATAGAAATCTAGTATTTGTTTTATCTGAACAAATTATAAATTTGGGAGATTAACAATGGCCATTAACGAACCAGCTATAAAACTTTATTGCCAAGATTGTCTCTTTTTTGTAGCTGCCGAACCTAGTCCTCCGGTTTATGATTTTGGTCCGCCAGAGTATCAGTTAGAAAAATGTTTGGCACCTGAAAATTTTAAAGATACATATGCGCACCCACAAAGTCTTCCGATTAGTCAACCCAGAATTATCAATCAATATAATGATTGTGCTTGGTTTGTTTTGAACCCGAATGCAAACCCCTCTTCTTCCTCATCAGAACTTACACTATATTGGACAACAGAAATTATATCTGGTAATACAACTGGATCAGATACAGATTACGTTCTTACTTATACACCTGCCGATGTATTATTAATTTATATCAATGGTCTATTACAGAGAGATACTGTTGATTATTCATTGGTTAATAATATTGTAATCTTTTCAGAACCAGTTACGCAAGGAAGTAATATTCAAGCGTACTACAGTTATTTAGCTTAAAAGGAATGTTGTGTTATGGCGATAAACATTGATAGATTTTATAGGATTTGGAATCTTTTACAATCCACTCCTTATCCTGTATTAAAAGATATCATGGCCCAAAATGCACCACTCTATAGTGATACTACTGAATTGTATAGAAATGTTTTAACTGATACTACCGTTGCTAATGGTAATATTTATGATTCACAGGGCGGTATTCTTTATACTGGTTATATAGGAAAGGCATGGGGGATAGATCCTACTGTTAATTTCTCTTATCCAAAAGATCTAACTATTATCAATACTGCTTTTCAGGCTAGAGAAAAATCATGGAATTTCTTTTCTAATGTTATGATTCCTGGTAGTTTTGCATATAATACTGCAGATATGGATTTGTATAGAAAGATGCTAATTGACTGGAATGGTGCTTTTAGAACTATGAAAGATTTACTTAGTTCTGCAAGTGATGCTTTTACATTAGATGATGAAGATGTTGATAAAGCAATTAAAGGTTTCGGTATTGATTTTATTAATCAGGATTCTTTACAGAATGTAAGTTTAAGACAGGCGTACTTATTAAATCTTTGTGATCTATATAAGATTAAAGGATCACCCGAATCTATTATTAGAGCTTTAGAGTTAGCTAATGTAACAAATCCAATCATTCGAGAATACTGGATTGAAAGAGATCCAGAATTATATAAGACATTGAGAATTAGAGGAAAAGCTCTTGGTATATATAACCAGCATCTAGATACTGATCCAACGTCTGTATCTTTTAATCAGTACGTATTTAATAATGATCCTACTGATTTTCCTGATATTCTTTTATCGATGGAAAATTTTCAACAACGATTACATGATATTTCAGATTCACATTGGTGGTATACAACCGAGGAAATTACAAAAATTGAATGGGATTCAGAAACTATAATTAAGTTACCATCAATAACACCATTCTTCGGAATTGAATTTTCAACTCTCATTAATAGATATGATACAGTAATTGGTATCTTAGAAAATATCATGTCTAATCAGATGAATACTATTCTTGCAGGCAATAAGAATTTAGTTCCTCAAGAAATTGGTGTTAGTGGATTTAATACTGACTTGACAAAAAAAGATCTTTGGATTACAGGATATGCTAAACCACTAACACTTGTTGAGTGTTATCTTGGTTTTGTGTATTGTCAAATTCGTTATGATGAGTGGCTAGAATACAGCGATCTTAGAAATTTTATGATTGCTCACGGTGTCCATATTCAAGAACAATCATATCCTTGGTCTTTACAGAAGTTGCTCTATTGGTCTTGGCAACATATGAATGATCCCGTCACTCCTGCATATACTATTGATTCTGTGTTGAAAATGTATAAGAGACAAAAAACACATTATTACTTATCCACAAATGAACTAATTAGTTGGTGGTTAAGTCTTGATCCATCTAATATGTGGGTATCAAGTTCGAACAATAATATGGACCCGAATCTATTTAATATCTTCTTTAGTACCCAATATACCTTCCAATACAATGCTGATAAGACAGATACGACTCTAGATAAAATTTTATACTATACAGGAACAAGAAGACTAGATTATAAGAATCCGCCATTTGAATATGTTCAAACACTGAATGATTCTGATAGACAGTTAAATACAACAGGAAGTAGAATTCCTTTTGATAATGAATTTAAATCTGATCTACCATCTAACTACACAAATAAGTATCAGGGTACATTATTTGAAAACCAAGAGAATTATCAGAAAACATTCTATGATTATACTTCTTGGGTTCCTAGTGACTACCATGATAGAGTGACACATGATGGTAGTTCTGTACAACCATATTGTGTACCGAAATATCCTAAGGGAACAAAATGGAATTGGGCTATTGATAGTAATTATTTCTATCTAAATACTGATAATAGTACGTGGATAAGAAATCAGGTTGAAACTTCATGGCCATCCGGTGAAGGTCCGGCTCAATCATTTTTAGATGCTAATAAGTTATTGGGTTTTCGGTGTTTTCATAATGATTATTGTTATTCTTATGTATCAATAGATATATGGGTTCGTTATCCAGTAATTACTAATTGGGATTATTGTGAATCACCTATTTCACCAGATGGTTTTTTAAAGCTAACATCTGATATTGCCAGAGAAACAATAGTAGCTATAATAGATCCATCAATAGCATCTATTTATTTAACCAATCCAAATCTATTGGATACAACAGTTTTCAATATTACTTTGTCCCCATTTACAGATACACCACAAATTGTAAAATATAATTTAGCTAAACTGCAAACATTAATTTCTACTTACGCTTTAACAGTAGATGAATATGGTAATGTCAAACAAGATTTTAGTTTTTATTTTCATACCAATTCATTCCTATATCAAAGATTAGTAGATAGTGATTCTAATCAAATACTATGGGTAAAAAGCGAGTTTATAAATAATTGGACTACTAATGGTACAGCAATGTATGATGGTGGTTATAGATATCCAAATCTAGATTTGACCGGAAGATATGATGCAGATAGAATTCTTAGTGGTGTTAGTGTTATTACTCCAGATCAACTCCCATTAGATTCAGTAAATAATGGTAAGATTTTAGTGTGTCAAGGACCAAACGGTTATCCACAAACATATTATTTCGATACTGGAAGTAATTCTTGGAAACTAACTATTGATAATGAAATCAATACTATTGATCTTGGTATCAATCAGGGATTAAAAGATTGGATAGATACTTCTGTTAATGGAGATGAAACTAAATATGATACATATGCAAATACTCTATTAAATAGTTTTGCAAGTTATATCCAGAATTCATTTAGAGATACAACTTTTAATATTGCCGGTGTGTATAGAGATATATCATATAGTGGTTTGTACTACGATATAATTGAATTCTTTAAACCAAAAAGAGCAAGACCTCTTTATTTCTCCACCAATCTTGAGTTCGATGATCGTTTAAGAAATTCTATTCTGACAGATGAACGAGTTGATACAACTAAGATTATACAAGAAGTTCATGATTATAATCCAAGAAATGATGGTATCTTTATTTCTGATGATACAGACATGTATAAAGCTATTTATCATAAAGATGATGTAACCGAATCACTTATCATTCCTATTAATAATACATATGGTAAAGCAGCTTATTACTTAACCGGATTTGAAGATAATCGTTGTAATGGTTTCTATTTTGCTAGACCTGATCTTGGTTCGTCATATTACTTAAACTACCACAATGTAGCTTTAGTTAATATTATCAATGAACAACCAATCTTTGGTTATACCTCTGAATGGGTTCTTGCTTTGAGAAAGAATACTATTGATTGGTGTGATGCTTTGTATGTAAATTACAACTCGAGTTTGACAACAACCACAACTGTAAATTGGACAACTGAGAATGTATGCCTGTTCTCTAATGGCAGCACCAACCAATATTCTCTTCTTCATAATCCTATTACAATCATGATCTATGTAGATGGTGTTTTACAAGATGGAAATGTAAGTTATTCTATAAATGAAAATGTTATAACTTTTAGTAATATTATAGAAACAGGAAAAAATATCACAGCATATTATAGTTATACTGTTCCTTATTCTAGTTGGTGCACAGTTTCAGATGTTCCGCCAGTATATAATTCATATAGAATAGTTCTGGATACAACCACTTTAACAATTAATGATGTTAATAATTCAGATTTAAATAAAGATATAGATCTAACCAGTTATCAATTAGGAAAGATTAATCAATGGAATACTATTCATTCAAGAATAGAACCAAAGAAAACATCAAATGTAAACTCTGTTTCATTGATAAATTGGACACCTGCATTTTGTAAAGATCCAACTAACATCAGAAGAATATTCCCATCAACAAGTGATTGGACTGGAGCTGGTCTTCCAGAAAATATTGTTGGTGAAAGATTTAGTGGGTATGATGCTGATCTTAGAAACCCAGGTTATCAAGAATTACCCTATTCTTTCTGGAAAAACCCATACCCATATCATACTAATACAAATGTTATAATTTCTTCTACATCAGGAATTGGTTATAATGGGCCGGTTGAAAATACAATATTTACACGAATCAACCAATGGAATTATCTTTCGAATATTGGTTGGAGTTTAACATCCAACGCTAATAGTTCTCCGACAGTTTGGCAAATAACAGGACCATATACTTTTGTTGCTCCATCTATAGGATCAGCAAATGCAGCACCACCAACACTATCAACATTCAATCCTATCGGTGGTGCTGTTGGTACAATCAATATAAATTTAATAACAGATAATCAACTAACTATTTCCGGTGCACCATTTCCAGCTATTGGTTTTAGACCTGGTTCTAGTTCATCTGAAACATTATCTTCTTCAGATTATACTCATCCATACCACGGAATCAATAGAGAAATAACTTCATTTAATATTATTTCTGGTGGTAATAATTATTCTGTACAAACTATTATTTTAATTGATAATAGTAATGGTCACGATGGAGAATTAGTTCCTGTTATAAGTAGTGGTCATATTGTTTCTATAACAATTGTTAATGCTGGTACATACTTAGTAGCTCCAACTATTACAGTATACGATCCTACAGGTACCGGATCAGGAGCATCGGTAACAGTTTCAGTAAGTGATGTCAATCTTACAATTCCTTCTTGGTGGGTTGGTAATCCTGTTGATTATAGAACTGGTCCCATTTATCATAGACCCGTCTATATTGGTATTCAAGAAACTATTTATGATTGTTGGCCATGTATTTCTGTATCAAGTTGTACTGATTACTATGATGCTACTTGTGCTAATTTTGATGGCCCGACAAATCCAGCACTTGTGATATGGAAAATACACCCATTAACAAGTTCATCTAGTAGTGGTTCTATTGATAATGAGTGGTTGCCTGGTCAGTACTCAGAATTCAATGTTCAAGATTTAGTATATGATGAATGGACAAATCATAATCTTAAAACTGGAACTTTTGTAAGTAATCTCAATACTATTGTAAATCCACAAGATCCAATACCAGATCAAATAACAGTTAAACAATATTGGGATAGTGAATCAACCAGAGCTTCTGAATTAGATAATACCGGTTCTACTTATTGTACTGGGTGTGATACTACGTTATTTGATGGTGATACATCAATGGATGGAGATATTGTATCAGCACCTCAGATTCCATTATCATGGCAACGATGTGGTGTATATCATAATTCTTTAATTGGTGATGGAACATTTGATGGAATATATACAGAATTAAATTCTATAGTATGGCAACCAGAAACAGCTTTAGATTCATTAAGTGAATATGATTTCCCTGTTGGTTATTCATACGGATATTTATCATCATCTTCATCTAGCGGAAATAGTCCAGATCTACCATCAGAACATCTATTCGAACTAGTCCATGTTTATCATAGACCAAGTGGATATTATTTCTGGGAAATAAGACAATATACAGGCACATGGAATACAATTCTGAGAAGTCAATTAAAAGAAAAAGAACATAGTTTGAATGATCTTACAAGTGTTGATCCTGATCATCCATGGCATGTACAATCTTCTATTTTCTTAAATGGTAATGATATTGATTGTTCTGGGGATGGGTGGTCTAGTTATGTTGGTCCGAATATCAATATCGAAAACCAAGTATTGGTTAATGGTAAAATTATGGTTCCAATATCAGATCAAACAGTATTATGTGGAAATCCAGTTCCGTTTCAAGAGACACACCAAGGAATTAGTTTAATTAATGTATCCAGTGGTTGCCATGCTTCTATAACAGATGCTGTCGGTATTACTATATATGATTATATTTCTGATCCAGGATGCTCATCATCTAGTGGCGGATGCAGTGGTGACTATATTAAGATTGTTGGTTCTGTTCCCGGCGGATACAGTACAAGACAAGAACACAGATTTATTCCTTCTGAATTTGAATCAATGTTTGCGCCAACAACAGATTTCAATATAAATTCTATTAGTAGTCTTGATTATTACTTGCTTAAAGATTACTTACCACTATATCTATTCCAAAATAGTCCAACAAACACAGTTAAACTAATTTGGGAAAGAGCCGACTATAATTATTATACTAGAGTTATTAGCTAAGATTATATAATCTAAGATACAGAACAAATAAAATACGGAAGATTAAACAATTTTCAATATAGAACAAAAGTTAAAGGAGCCATGATGAGCAAACAAACAATTACTTTAAATGATTCATGCCAAAAAAATTTGAGGGAATCCGTCGGTGTTTCTGGTGGCAATCTCCGTGGTGAGGTTGGTATCTATGAAAAAACAAAATCTGGTTCTCTAAAACAAATTGGCGAAAAGAAAAACATGATTGTTTATGGTGGAAGAGAATGGCTTATGCAAAGAGCATTCGCTGACAAATTAACAGGCGGAACTTCTGATCTTTATAATAAAACGATTAGATGGTTTGGGGTTGGTAATGGTGGTGGAGAACCAGGAAATCCACTTCAAGCGGGTGCTACCCAAGGTCAAGATACTACTCTACTATCACCGGTAAGATTAAGATCTGATATGGCGGGTCCTATTCCTGGCCCTGCTGATCCAGGTTATTATTTATACGCATCTGATTATATTGGAAATCACGGATTTTATAAAACTTTTTCAAGCGTAATTATTCGTCAGGATAATGGTAATCCTTATGTTAGTGGTGGAATTACAACATACCCAAATTTGATTGCTGAAATCAGAATTGAATTGATTAGTGATGATGCTACTAATGGATCTTATGAAGATCTAAATGAAGCTGCATTATTTGCAACTGATACTAGTATAGATCCCGGTTCAGAATTTGTTAACAGCGGCGGATCAGCATTAGGAACGGTATCTGTTATAGCAGTATCAAAAGATTCAAATTACTCTACTTACTATCTGAATACACAAGATCTACCTTCTACATTAGCACCGAACACTTTAGTTCCTGGTAATTATGTGTATGTAACAAATACTTATAATCCTGTAGATCCAAATCAAATTAATCAAACTTCGCAACTATTGATTATAGATGTATTTAATGGTACACCTGGTATTAATAATGCATATATTGTTGTTGATAATTCTGCTACTATAGCAACAACATATAATGTTGGTGGTTATCCAGATGCATACTTTGTACAAGAAATTGTTGAACCATATATCATGTTTTCTAGAGTAACATTCAGTTCAATTAGAAAAACAGTTGATCGTGAACTGGTATTTCTCTGGAAAATTTATTTCTAAGATATCAATCAGGATTTAAGGGAAAGCATATTTGTTCCCCTTAAATCCCGGACTGTTTTTAAGGATCTAATATACGTTACCCTGTTTCTTTGTTATTTATTTTTCTGCTTTTAGATTTGTCTGTAAATTTTTCTAATTTTCTTGCTGAATAAATTAAAAAGTTCAGTCGAGTATATTAGTAGAAATTTTAAAAAGAGGAGAAAGAACATGGCAACAGGTCAGATGATTTCGCCGGGTGTGTACACCAAAATCATAGATTTATCTCAGTACCTTGCGGTTATTCCGGGTACTGTTGGTTTCGTTCCGATTCTATCAAAGATGGGACCAGATAATAAATTGATGCTTGTAAATAGTCAACAGCAAATGTTTGAACTTTATGGTCAACCCAATCTTGCTGATTATGGTGTATCTTTTGGTCAAGGTCCGTACGTAGCAAATCAACATCTTGGTGTATCTTCTCAGTTGTATGTTCTGAGATCTCTTCCATCAGATGCAACTTATTCTCATTTAATTATTGGTATGCAGACTGCTCCAGTTGATCTTCTTGCTATTGGAAATTCTTCAAGTTCACAGCAAGAATGGAACATTCTCCAGATGTATCCTCTTTACTTAGATGGTACAACTTATAACTATTGGAATTCAAGTAATGTAGAACAGACAACAATGAATCCCACCGTGAATCATATTAAAGTACTTGAAACTTTATTCTCTAATTCACCAACTGCATCTACACCACCAGCGGACTCAACAGCAGCTCAGTTTATGCATCTTGATTATGCAGCCGGTTTTCCTATGGGAAATGGTCCTCATAGTACTGGTGGTACAGCAGTACCAAATGGTATTTTGATGTACTTTAGAACTGTTGGCCGTGGTGATGCTTACAATACTTTCTCTATCTCAATTCAAAGAAATGCTAATCCTCAGTTGTTTGGTCAGTATGTACTGAGTATTTATCAATTACAACCAAATGGTGATAATACAATTTCAGAATCATTTAATGTATCATTTGATCCCAATGCAGTTGATAGTTCTGGAGCTTCAATGTTTATTGAGGATGTAGTTAATAAGTATTCTGTAAACATTATCTGTTCAGTAAATAATGCAGCCCTAAGAGAGTTGTTTAGTGATAGTGGAAATGGTGATTCTTATATGATGCAGTTCTATAAGAATGATCCTACTCTCCCATCTACTGTTACTCAATATACAACCAATGATCCAAATGATCTTGGTTATAAAGCAACAGCAATTGAATATGCTATAATGGATCTTCAGTTTGCTCAGTTTATGCTGAACAACGCATTAAATGATTTAGCTTCTGCTAGAGCATTACCTTCCACAACATCTGCTGAAATCGCAACTAGAAATGCAGCAATCAATGATGCACTTCTGGCTGTAAGTACTCAAAGAGCAGCTTATGCTGAAGCTCAAGCAGCACAAACAGCAGCTTATGCTTTAGATATTATGATCTGGAATGATTCTGCTGCAACATTCTTACAAGAAGGTTCTGAAGGTAGCTTGACTTATATTGATAAAACAACAGGTAAACGTGTTGTTCAAGCAAATGAAGCAGTTCAAGTTCTTTCTGATGCTTATCTTGGCTTGCTTACTAAACCAGATGATAAAGCTAAAGTAGATCCGATTACAGGTACTATGTCATGGGCCAGACCCCAGTACGTAGACGAAGTACTTGATTTGGATTGGATTTATTTCTCATTGGTATATGATGCAGGTTATCCTACAGATGTTAAAATATCAGCAAACACATTAGCATCCATTTACAGAATGGATTGCATGCTTCTTACTGACTGTGGTGATAATGTAGATTATTATGATATGTCTGCATTCATTGGTGAGAATCCTAATGAACCAGGTGGCTTCTTATTGAATTCACGATATGCTGCTCGATTTGAACCATACAGTAGAGTGTATGATGCATTCATGGGTAAAGATATGTGGATTTCACCAATTTATCATATGTCTCAATTGATTCCTTTAAATGACAGTCTGTATGATATTTGGTATGCTTCCGCTGGATTTAATAGAGCAACACTTAGTACTATCGAGGAACTAAGATGGAGCGCTAAACTCGGTGAGAGAGATAACATGTATCTACAACAGGTGAACCCGATTGTTCACTTCCCCCAAGGTTATACTGTTTGGGGAAATCTTACAACACAGAAGGCACCATCAGCATTGCAAGATATCAATGTAATGAGAATGGTACTTTATATCAAGAGAGCTCTTGAGCAGTATTGTAAGTATTTTATCTTTGAATTCAATGATAAGATCACTTGGGCTTCAATCACAAGAGGTATAATTCCTTTCCTTGATAGTATCAAAGCTAGAAGAGGTTTGGTAAGTTATAGTATTGATGTTGGCGCAACTGATTATGAATTCAAGAATAAAACTTGTCATGTGAATGTAACATTGAATCCACAGACAGTAATTGAAAAGATTGCATTAAATCTATTCATCAAATAAAGATTGTTGTGGGGGATCGAAAGATCCCCCTTAATTTTAAGATAAAGAAATAAGGAGAAAAACCATGGCAGGCACAGCATTTCAGGCGGTCATAGATAATGCGCAAAGTTCTAACGACAGACACTTCGGTGGAACAGATGCTAGCATTGTTGCAGATCCATATATTAGTGGTTACCACTATATTCACTGGGCTCAAATCCCAGACGGTGTTGTTAATTGGGTTGGTTCCGGAGATGGTGAACTAGCTGCACAAAACAGATTGGATTCGGTTGCAAATATTGCATCATTCTTACAAGGTGCATGTTTATCAGTAACACCTCCTGGTGGAACATTAAACAAAACCGAATTCACTGGTATTGGTGGTGTTAAATGGGCAGTACCTACAAACATAGACTATACAAATACAGTAACAATCAAATTCCTTGAATTCTCACATCTACCAGTTCTTTCTATTATTGGTGGTTGGGTTAGAATGATTAGAGATTTGAAGACTGGTGTATCAGCATTGAATACCGATGTTGATTCATATACCAAGTCAGCTTATGCCGGTACCATGTTCTATTGGACTACAAAACCCGATGGTAAGACAGTAGAATATTCTGCTTGTTATACCGGTATGTTCCCAACTAAAGATCCACAAGATAGCTTTAGTGGTGACTTGACTGCAATTGATAAACTGGAATTGGATATTGATTTTAACGTCGACTGGATTTGGCACGAACCTTGGGTACATGCTAAGTGCACAGAGTATGCTGCTGCGATCGCAAATAGTCCTTCTACAGGATTTAGAGGCGGAATCACTACAGCTGATGTTGGAACAGATTCGACAGCAGTTACACCGAATAATTAATGGAATTTTTAGTTTCGTTTTAGTTTCTTACCCACCCTTAGTAAAGATATACTAAGGGTGGGTGCTGAATAAAATAAATAATGTGGTAGGTATATTACGAACAGATAGTCAAAAGGAGTTATTAAAATGGCAAAGAACGCAGCGGGTATAGAAGTATTCAATGGTTTCAATATCAAGTATCCAGAGTATTCTGTAATCACACCTCATACTGTGAGAGAGTTTACAATCAGAACTCTTACTATTGAAGATGAAGAAAAACTTAAGGGTAGCATGCTTACCCCCAATAAGTTAGCTGAACATCTTAACGAGGTAATCTATCAATGTATTGTTAAGAAACCAGATGATATTAAAACATTCAAAGATTTCTTAACTAAACTTACAATCAAAGATCGTGATGCTTTGATGTATGGTCTTTATCATGTAACCTATAAAGATATTCATAACTATGATGTAACTTGTACTAGTTGTAATTTTGTTAACACTGTTAAGATTGATTTCTTGAAGTCGTTTAAAGCTGACATTTGGCCCAAGGATGCACCCAGTATTATCGATCAGGAAATTAAAGTTCCTTGTGAGATTGCTCAAGGTGTAACTGTAGTTATTAGACAACCACTTCTTTGTGATGAAGCTAATCTATTAAAAGAGATGGCATTCGCTACTGATGCTGCTAGAGATTTAGCAATGCAACTTCTTGTAATTAAGAGATTCGAACAAGAATCTTCTGACGTAAAAAATCCAAATACAATTGTAGAACGAGAAAATATTATAAAGGGTTACAAACAACTACCATCGCCTGATAAGAAACAAATTGATAAAGCTTATACAGAGAACTTTGGTAAATATGGTGTCGAGATCGAATCTATTGTTAAATGCCAGAAATGCGGAAATGAGGAAAAGATCACTATCGATCTTGTAAGACAATTTTTTCGCTCAATCTACCAATGATAAATATCAAGCATCATATACTAGAAGATTAAAAGAAAGTATTTTTTTAGTAATGGAACTTAGTAAAATGAGTTACATTGATGTTTTGAAAATGCCAGTATATAGAGTTGAAGAATACCTAACATGGAAAATAAAATTCGATCAAGATAAAGAAAAAGCTAAATCTGAAGGTCTTGATAAAATGAAAATGTAATGAAATATTAATGAAACTAATAGTATCCCATTCAGAACAAATATAAAATGGGAGATATGTAATGGCCGATGCACAGCAATACTTCAATTCTCAAATTGTTGGTAAGGTTAATGAAATCTATGATTATCATCCTACAGTAGGTAGCGATGGAGATTTGACTAGGTTATCGGGTATTAATGTTCTAATCAATTCCCTTCGCACTTTACTGTTAACACCGCTTGGTTATTATCCATTCGATCCGGAATTTGGATCATTACTATATAAGATGTTATTTGAACCATCTGATAAGATTACTCAGCAGGCTATTGAATATGAAGTAACAAATCGAGTTTTGCGATATGATCCAAGAATCAGAATTCAAACAATACAATTTTCATATTCTCCAGATAAAAAAACTGTATCTGTAAATGTAATTATATTAAGAGGTACAGAAACTGGAAAAGTTAATGCTATCTTAACTCAGCAACAGTCGATGTTTGGAGCAGAAGATTCAGTAACAGCAGTAAATGATAAAAGTAGTTCAGCTGCACAATCGGGTAGCGGTACAGCATCTATCATAATATCAATATTCAATAATAATCCAATCGAAACAGATTTTATTAATGCAATGAAAGTAAGATATCCTTTGATGTCTTTAAGTATGATTATGTCTTACTGGAAAGCTTTATCTAAGACATAGAAGGTTATAAACACATGTCTAAATTAATGTATAATCAAAAATGGTATTCAATTAATGAATATTCATTAGACTACTTTGAATTTTTATATAGATACTACGCCGCCGTTGCACCTAGTCAACCAGTAACATACTACAGTTTAGATCTACCAAATAGTGTATATGATGCTACACTATTACAAGCTGGATCATATGAAATGATCGGAAACTTATCTGGTATGCGATGGAAGAAAATTACAATGGTTCAAGCGTTTTCATTTGAACCCGTACCATTTGCATTACAAGCAGATGAAACAGGACCAAACTTTAAAGATAGAACCAGTAGTCTTTGGTTTCCAACTGTATATGAGTTAGAACCAAGTGTACATGATTTTGTGGTTTACGACTGGGCAACATCTAGAGATAATGAATTGAAAGACCAACTTCCTGTTTACGAGGTTGTGAATCTAGAGAAGGCATCTAGTGGAGAAGCAACATTCTGGAAGACTCAATTGAAATCAACCTATAGAAGAAAATCTGAGATTGAAAAACAATTAAGTGGATCATATAGTTTTGTAGATTATGAGAAACACATCTATAAAACTTCCGATGCTGTATTTCTTCAAAGAATGATGCTTAAGAATGAGAATCTAAAAGTTAATGAATTTTTTAAAGATCGAATAGGTTTGTATGTTACCACAACAAAAGAATAGACTTTGCAACTGCGGCTGTGGAAAAGAAGTAACTAATGATGGAAATAGATTCTTGAGAGGTCATTTTAATCGAGGAAAAAAACAATCTGTTGAAGTTAGAAAAAGAATGTCGAATGCACATAGCAGCAAAGAATATAAAGAAAAATACAAACCATATTTTTTAGGAAAAATGTTATCACCCAATCATAAAAATAAAATATCAGAATCAATGAAATTAAAAGAAGTTCAAGAAAAACAAAAACGAACAAATTCTGAACGATTTAGTGTTGAAAACCCAATGCAATCAAAAAAAATAAGAGATAAATTTGAACAAACAATGATAAAAAATTATGGAAGTAAACATGCGCTTCAAGTAGAAAAATTTCAAAAAATATATAAGCAAACAACACTTGATCATTTCGGTGTTGAAAATCCAATGCAATCTAAAAAAACACAAGAAAAATCTAAATTGTCCTGTTTTAAAAATAATGGCGTAAAATACCCATATCAATCAAAAAAAATTCGTGAAAAAGGACAATTAACATGTAAAAAAAATTATGGTGTTGATAATTATTCTAAGACATTTGAGTTTAGACAATTTGCTAGAGAGCAAATGATTACTTTTGTTGAATCTGGATTGAAAGATGGAGAGACTTTTTCACCAATGAAAGGTCAAAATGAAAAACCATTTATTTCAGATCTTCAGAAATATACAAGTTATTTTATAGATAATGATGCAAAAATTATTGGTTATTTTCCTGATGGATATATTAAAGAATTAAATTTAGTAATTGAATTTGATGAACCATATCATAATGGATCATGGTCGAAGAAACATGATATTCAAAAAGATGAAGATTATCAAAAAATAGGATTAAAAATATTTCGTGTTTCTGAAAAAGATTGGTTAACAAATAAAGAACAAGTCATTACTCAATTCCAATCTTTAATTTTTCAACTTCCAGAACAAATTAAAAATTTTGATAAGGAATTTATATCATGAATTTGGATAACTTTAATGCTCTTGTGGGCAGTGGCATAAATATTTATGGATCACGCGAGAGAATTAGATCTCAATTGATAGATTTTGCTAAAGAATATCTTCAGTTACAAACAGTAGATTTTTATAAAACATCAGTAATTAGCTATATTATCGATACTCTATCTATCCTCACTGCGAATCAATTATTTTATGATAGTATGATCTATAGAGAATTTTTCATGGTCGAAGCTCAGTTACAAAGTTCTGTTTATAATTTAGCTTCGTGGATTGGTTATGAAGTTCCAACAGCAACACCATCAACTGTTGATGTGATGTTTACCTTGCCTTTATCTTTTTCAAGTGATGATACCAGTTTCAATATTCCTAATTCTTTTACAGCGTATGCTGGTTCTATCCCGTTTTTGATTAATAGTGCATTCTCTACTTATTCAAACCCAACGGCAAGTTCAACACCAGCAGCTGCTATATCAGTTAATGCATCTATAGCTAAGAAAACAATATCGAGTCTACCAGCAGCATCGGGACAAGTTATTAATAATAGTGCAGTTATCGTAACTGATAACAATGGTTTCCTGCGTCCAGTCTATTTTTATACTGATAGTAGTGGTAATGGATTTGCATCTTTCTCTTTACCATTTACTCAACAGCAAAGACAAATAATTCAATTTGCGATTCCGTCAAGTCTTCAAGCATATCAATTTTTCTCTAACGTATTATCATATACCGGAATGATAGCTAATATGATGGTTTGGGTAGCTCAACCAAATCCGGGTCAGAAAATTAAATTAGATTCAATGAATCAATCTACATTTGATCCAACTATTCCGGTTCCTACTTATGGTGCAGGTATTTCTACTCCTGTACCTTGGGTGTTATGGAATCAATCTACTAGTGGTATATATACCATGCAACCTGGTGATAATAGTTATGTATTTGTTGGCGGACAGAATTCTGGTGAGATATTTTTTGGAAATGGAATAGTAGGTACTCAACCGGCACCCAATTCTATCGTAACTATTG